>OFFP01000255.1_pt1 | contig 44638 bp, 39 predicted proteins | sample 1521431 | NCBI WGS metagenome assembly OFFP01 (sample SAMEA3504104, study PRJEB24116) | mouse gut metagenome | biome: mouse gut; feature: mouse-associated habitat; material: faeces | place: Denmark | collected 2011
TTTTTCTCAACCTTCTTTCTTGGGATTACCATATTTGAATTATACAGGAAGCTCCATATTTAGTATATCCTTTTTTGTTATTTTAATCAACACTTAATAGACACTTTATTCACCACTCATATGATGAATAAAGTGTCTATTAACCCAAAAAACCTCTCATTTTTATTCTGGCAGACTATTCTCCACACACAACGCCCCATCCCCGCGTGTGTCAAGTAAAATCCTGTAACGCCTCTGTATTTATTTATAAAAAGAAGGTAAATGTTAGATAGTGCGTACCTATACAAAGCCGAAACAACCTGTATAATAGAAACAAATTTGATTCGGTTTTTATTTCCATTTGATTTAATCGGTATTTCGATAACTTATGAGTGGATTCGGTGACCGGGGAGCAGGTCATCCATAAAACTGCAGTCAGTATTATCCAGATACTTCGGAATCTCAGTAAACAGATATTCAAAATGATCATATAACTTCAGATCATTTACTTTTGCGTTCTCCGCAATGCTGTAGATAATGGCGCTGGACTTTGCACCGGCAATGGTATCGATCATCACCCAGTTTTTCTTGCCGATGCAGAATCCGCGGATGGACTGTTCCGCAGCGTTATTGTCCATCGGCACTTCGCCATCGTCCAGGAACACTTTCAGGTATTTTTCCTGGTTTCCGTGAAGGCGGGGGTTCGTGGGGCGGTTGAGCTGCCGGAGCAGGAAACCGGAGCCTGTGCATTTTTCGCGGCGGATCAGCCATATCTCACGGAGGAGAGCGCAGAAGGTTTCTTAAGAGAGATGGAGAGAAGCTGGGCTTGGATGTGTGAAGTGCAAAGATTACCAGGGGAATCCGGCATGGTTTTCTGAGGAATATTTTGCTGAATTGGAAATGTTGGAAGGAGATCAGGGAGGGAAGGGAGTTATGAGAAAACATCAGGAAGAGGTTGTGTATTTCCCGATTGTAAATAAATATGAATTAAGGGATATAGATTTTATCTCAGATGTGTTATGATGTGAATTGGAACATATGGTATATTCAAAGATAAGATGCATGGAAAGGGTTATATTACAGATATGACGAAAGAGCAGGAAGCAGCGGTCAGAGATCTTAAGGAGCAGTTGGAAAAGAAAGAGATAGAAGCGGATATGGATAGATTGGATGAACTGCTGTGGGAAACACTGATACAGTTTCAGGGACATTCTTTTTATACGGCAAAAGAGTTAGAATTCCTTTATGTTATCAAAGGAAACGAGATGTTTGTAACCCGGAAGGATAAGTCGATCACCCGGGCAAGCATCCTGATGTCATTCCATAAAGCGCTGGAGTTGGGCAGAGTGGTAGCAGGACCGAAGAAACTCGGGACATTCGGGGCGAGCTACCTGTACCCGGTTTTTCGGTATCTGGGAGTGATCAGACAGGCTGTATAACCCGGAGCATATCTTCCGGCATAGGGGCGGTGAATTCCATAGGATCTCCGGTAATGGGATGTGAAAGACAAAGTCTGTGGGAGTGAAGGGCTTGTCTTTGAATGTATTCCATGTCTGGATTGTAAAGATAATCTCCGATGAGAGGATATCCCAGATGCTTCATATGTATCCGGATCTGATGAGTGCGGCCGGTTTCCAGACGAAGCGAGATAAGGCTGTGTCCGTTCTGTTCGGATATAACTTTATAGTGAGTGACCGCCGTCTCTCCGTGTTCGAAATCTATGGTCCGTTCGATGATCGTTCCGGGTTTGCGGGCGAGGGGCGCCGTGATCGTCCCGGCATCGGGAATAACAGATCCGCGCGCGATGGCGAGATATTCCCGGCGGATCTCATGCCGGCGAACCATTTCGGATAGGATATTGCCGCTGACCAGATGCTTGGCGACTATGGTAATGCCGGAAGTATCGCGGTCCAGACGGTTGCAGCAGCGGAAGATAAAAGGCTTTCTCTGTTCCTGATAATACCAGGCGAGGGCATTGGCGATAGAATTGGTATAATTGTTCAGAGACGGATGGATCGGCATGCCGGCAGGTTTGTTGATGACAACCAGATCCTCATCTTCATATAAAATGTTGAGGGGAAGACGGACCGGGGGAATATTCTCAGAACATGCTGTCTCCTGGATGTGGACCAGAAGATGATCTCCGGCGGCAAGGCGCTGTCTCATATAATAGTGGACTCCATTTACGAGGATACTCCTGGGCATCCGTTTGATCTCGGTCAGGTTCTGGGCAGAGTATCCGCGGCTCCGGAGGAATTGCTCCACTCTGAGACCGTCGTCTGCGGAATCAATGTTATAATCAATGATACGATCCATATACGATACATCTCCTTTGAATTCGGTAAAATATACTATAGCATATTTTGAAGAGGGAGAAAAGTACTGGTTTTTTGATGAAAACCGGTTATAATATATCATAGGAGTAAGAAAATATATAGTAAGAAAGGATGATAAAGATGGCTGTAGTGCATTTAAACAAGGATAACTTTAAGGAAGAAGTGTTAGACTGTAAGGAAACAGTATTGGTTGACTTCTGGGCGACCTGGTGCGGTCCGTGCCAGATGGTAGGTCCGGTAGTGGAAGAAGTTGCAGGAGAGGTTACAGATGCAAAGATCTGTAAGGTGGATGTAGATGCGAATCCGGAACTGGCAAGAGAATACAGAGTTATGTCGATACCTACTTTGATGGTGTTCAGAGACGGACAAGTAGCAAAGAGAGAAGTCGGAGCGAAATCGAAAGATGAGATCTTGCAGATGTTAAAATAAGAGACGGACAATATCATATTGTGTTACCAAGAACCTCGGTGAAATAAGGTGAAGCGTTGATCTTTTGATCAGGAAACGCTGTCCCGTTATTTTACCGAGGTTTTTTCGTGTTGGTATTGACAAATCCGTAAGTAGTGAGTATAGTATAAATATGAACATATGAATAACTGTTCATATGTTAAAAAAGAATAAACTTATCTGTAAGAACAGGATGGATTTCTGAGAGTACAGGCAGAATAGAATGAATGGAGGAATTTGCTATGAGTGGGCAGGAAAGTAAGAAGATAAATGCACATGACCATGCTAGTTGTCATCATAGAGATGAGAGCGGTCATAGTCATGGAGAGTGCGGCTGCGGGCATGATCACGAGAAAGAGAGCGAACATAGCCATCAACACAGCCATGAAGATTGCGGTTGCGGTCATACCCATGAGGAAGAGAGAGAACATAACCACTATCACAGCCATGAGGGATGCAGTTGCGGTCATACCCACGAGAAAGAGAGAGAACACACCCATCAACACAGCCATGAAGGCTGCAGCTGCGGGCATACCCATGACCACATGCATCATGATCAGGAGCATTCCGGCGAAGTACGGCATATGCCTAAAGGGGTGGAAAAGAAAACATATATCCTGAATAATCTTGGATGTGCCAACTGTGCGGCAAAGATGGAACGGCAGATTCAGGAACTGCCGGGAGTCCAGATGGCGGTGATCACCTTCGCGACAAAGCAGCTTGTGGTTGCGGCAGACCACCAGGAGGCGCTTCTTCCGGAATTCAGGAGGATCTGTGCATCTATTGAGTCAGAGGTTACGGTGACTTTACGCGAGGAGGATGAGATCACGCAGAAGAAGAAGGAAAGTCCGGTGGAAGAGAATAAGAAAGCGATCACAGCCATAGCGGTTGGCGCCGTATTATTCCTGGCAGGAGAAGTAATGGAGCGGACGATGCCGGATTCTGTGATCTCTCTGGCGCTGTTTGTGGCGGCATATGGGGTACTGGGGCTTGGAATCGTGGGGACAGCCGTAAAGAATCTGTTGAAAGGGCATGTATTTGATGAAAATTTTCTGATGAGTGCAGCAACCCTGGCGGCGTTTGTGATCGGTGATTTTGCAGAGGCTGTGGGCGTGATGCTGTTTTACCGGATCGGAGAGGTCTTTGAAGACATTGCGGTGAGCCGAAGCCGTTCTCAGATTATGGATGCGGTGGATCTGCGTCCGGAGACAGTGCGCCTGGTCTGGGGAGACGAGGTGAAGGAGATCCCGGCAAAGGATGCGAAGAAGGGAGATGTGATACTGGTCCGCCCGGGAGACCGGATTCCATTGGATGGCAGGGTCATAGAAGGGGAAAGCCAGATCGATACGTCGCCGGTAACCGGAGAGCCTGTTCCGGTAAAGGTATTTCCCGGGAAGGGGATCTATTCCGGATGCGTCAATGATACCGGAGTGCTGAAGCTGGAAGTCGAGAAGCCGTTAGGAGAATCCATGGTTACCCGTATCCTTGATTCTGTGGAGAATGCGGCGGCAAGTAAACCAAAGATCGATCGGTTTATCACGAGATTTGCAAGGGTCTATACGCCGGTGGTTGTAGTTGCGGCGATCCTTACTGCGGTGATTCCGTCTCTGGTCACCGGAGAGTGGAATTACTGGGTCTATACGGCGATCACCTTCCTGGTCATCAGCTGTCCGTGCGCGCTGGTGTTGAGTGTTCCGCTTGCATTCTTCTCAGGTATCGGAGCAGGATCGAGAAAGGGGATCCTGTTCAAGGGCGGCGTCTCGATCGAGGCGTTGAAAGATGTGAAGGCAGTTGTAATGGATAAGACAGGAACCATTACCAAAGGGAATTTTGCCGTACAAGACATCGTGACACGAAACCGCCTGACCGAGAAACAGCTTTTGACGGTTGCGGCGGACTGCGAACTGGGGTCCACCCATCCGATCGCCACGAGTATCGTCATGGAGGCAAGAGAGAGGAACCTGTCGCTCGTCAGGCCTAAGAGGGTGGAAGAGATATCCGGAAAGGGTATCCGTGCGGAATTCCCGGAAGGGACGGTACTTTGCGGAAGTACCGGGCTGATGGAGATGTACCAGGTAGATACTTCAGATTATCATAAGAGCGCTTATGGAACGGAAGTCCTGATCGCGGTAGACGGGATACTGGCAGGATATCTGGTGATCGCAGATGCGTTGAAAGAAGAGGCGCAGGGTGCGGTGAAGCGTATGAAAGGGCAGGGGCTTATTACGGCAATGCTGACAGGCGATGCCAGAGACAGCGCTGCGGCGGTGGCAGAACAGACGGGAATTGACGAAGTTCATGCGCAGCTTCTGCCGCAGGATAAACTAGAACAGCTGAAGGAGATCCGTAAGAGACACGGAGCCGTAATGTTCGTCGGAGACGGGATCAATGACGCTCCGGTGCTTGCGGGTGCAGATGTAGGAGCGGCGATGGGAAGCGGAGCGGATGCGGCGATCGAGGCGGCAGACGTGGTATTCATGACTTCTTCTGTGGATGCGATCCCGGAATCTGTGGCGATTGCCAGAAAGACGGGGAATATCGCCATGCAGAATGTGGTGTTTGCGTTGATCGTCAAAGCTTTGGTCATGATCCTTGGATTCTTCGGGTTTGCCAATATGTGGATGGCTGTCTTTGCAGATACAGGAGTTGCGATGCTGTGCGTATTGAATTCCATCCGGATCTTGTATACGGATAAAAAGCATGCAAATGCATGAGTATTATGAATAAATGCTGAATGAATAACAGGAAAAACTTGCCCGGAGATTGGTTTTCACATATAATTGTATCATTGTCAAGAAAAAGATCAGAGAATGTTAAAAGGATGTGGAAGATATGTATCGGGAAGAAGATCTGGTAGCTATAGGAAAGCGGGTGAATAACCAAAAGCGCAGTTATCTTGTGATAGATCCTCTGCAGGGGAAGCACATTCCGGTAGAGCCGGGAAAGGCGCTTGGATTGTTCGATGCCCTGGCTGCTGTCATTGCAGACAGATATCAGGATGAGAGGCTGCTGCTCATAGGATTCGCGGAGACAGCGACAGCCATCGGAGCAGAGACGGCGATCCGGATGGGAGCAAAGTATATCCAGACGACGAGAGAGCAGATTCCAGGTGTGGAATATCTGTTTTTTACGGAAGCGCACAGCCATGCCTCGGAGCAGAAGCTGGTGAAGGATGATCTGGATGGGATCATAGACGAGATTGACAGGATCATCTATATCGAGGATGAAGTGACGACAGGCAATACGATCCTGAATATCGTGAATATCCTGGAGGATTTGTATGGAGGGAGGATTAGATTCTCTGTTGCGTCCCTTCTGAATGGGATGACAGAAGAGCATAGGAAAGAATACGCAGAAAGAGGGATCGAGATACATTATCTTCTGAAGACGGATCACGGGAACTATAGCCGGATTGCGGAAAACTATCGTGATAACGGTGTCTGCGTACCCTGCGATACAAGCAGTGTGGACAGCGTGAGAGAAGTTTGCTTTTCGGGCAGGATGGATGCACGCAGACTGGTGGATGCGGCGGAATATCAGGAAGCTTGCGAGTCCCTTTGGCGCCAGATAGAATCCATAGCCGATTGCGAAGAAGGGGAGCGGATCCTTGTGATCGGGACGGAAGAGTTCATGTTTCCGGCATTGTTCGTGGCAGCACGGATGGAGGAAAAGGGATGCTGTGTGAGATGTCATTCGACCACGCGAAGTCCCATCGCGGTATCGTCGGATCAGGGTTATCCCCTGGGGACGAGATATGAATTAAGAAGTCTGTATGATCCGGACAGGATTACATATCTATATGATATCGGCAGTTATGACAGTGTGTACGTCATTACAGACGCATGGGGGAGTGAGGAAGCAGGGAGGAATTCCCTGCTCCGCGCCCTGGGAAAGAAAAATAGTAATATTCATTTGATCAGGTGGTGTCAGGATGAGAAGTTCATATAATGAGGAGGATGTTATCCTTCTGCTGAAAGATATAACAGGAATGGTGAAGCCGCAGCCGACCGAAGAAAGGGAACGTCTGATCCAGTCCGGCAGACATTACAGCGAGATGCTTCCGATCGAGTATGTGCCGACAGACAGATACATGAAGATATACGAGGAAGTTCTGGAGATCTACTCCAAGCCTGTGGCGCAGGCGGTGGGAAGGCTTGCGGACAGGATCATGAGATCAAGGGGAAGAGATGTGGTACTGGTATCTCTTGCCAGAGCCGGGATACCGATCGGCATCCTGGTGAAGCGGTATATGAAGTATAAATACGGCGTGGATGTTCCGCATTATTCGATCTCTATCATAAGAGGGCGCGGGATCGATCATAATGCGATGCAATATCTACTGAACCATCATCGTGCGGATCAGCTGCTGTTCGTAGACGGATGGATCGGAAAAGGCGCGATCTTGAATGAACTTAAGGAGGATATCAAGGCTTATGAGGGAGTATCTTCCGAGATCGCGGTGGTCGCAGACCCGGCGAATGTGACAGAACTCTGCGGAACCCATGAGGATATTCTGATCCCCAGCTCTTGCCTGAATTGTACGGTATCCGGGCTGATCAGCAGGACATTCCTGCGCGGTGATATTATCGGGAAGGATGATTTCCACGGCGCGGTATTCTACGAAGAACTTAAGGACGCAGACCTGTCTTATGGATTTATCGCGGCGATCGAAAAGGAATTTACATTGTCATCAGATCCGGAGGCGGCTGCGGAAGAAGGAGTGGGGATCGAAGAAGTAAAAGAGGTTGCGAAGCGGTATGAGATCGGGGACATTAACCTGGTCAAGCCCGGGATCGGTGAGGCAACCCGGGTGCTGCTAAGAAGAGTTCCGTGGAAAGTTCTTGTAGATGAAAGATACAGGGACAGCCGTGAGCTTAAGCACCTGCTCCGGCTTGCGAAGGAGAAAGGAGTCCCGGTTGAGGGATATCCGCTTAAGCATTACAAATGCTGCGGGATCATTAAGAAGATCGGTGATCTGTAGAGTTAAGGAAAGATAAATCGGGAAATGAATTTCATTTCCCGAAGAATTTCTGCCCTATACGCCGTATACGACATGACTGAGCACATATTGCCCGCCGTTTACAAATGTTTCGATCAGATTATGATCCACGAATATATCCAGTTCATATCTGCCGCCAAGTTTCGGCGTGTTCCCGGTAAGCCGGTATCCCTCTATTCCCTTGTAGACCCTGCTTCTGTCGGCTCTGACTCTGTCGTCTTCGATCCACAGCCTGTATCCTCCGATATCCAGTTCCTGCCCTTCTTTCAGGACGGCCTTCAACCGGTATGGCATAGCGCAGGGAATGTCATAAGAACCTTCAGGATAATACATCTGTACAGGAATGTCATTGTGGGACGGATGAATCTCATCCGGGAGTTGCTCTGCTTTCTTGTCAAAATACTTTTCAACTTCCGGATGCACCCGGAAGCAGATCTGTCCATTCTCCACCTCGATCACTCTCGGCAGGCACATCATTCCCCGCCACGGGAGAGATTCCGGGTTTTCCACCTCTTTTGGCATCCGCATCCATGCGATCATCACCCTTCTGCCGTCTCGGTCTATATTGGTCTGAGGCGCATATAGATCCATGCCATGATCGATCAGCTGCATTTCCTGCTTAAGCGTCATCTCACAGGTTGACGCATCATAGTCCGCCAGAGTACACATAGCCTGGTGCGCATATTCCAGTCCATCCTCCGTCACAGACATAGGAGAACCAATGAATACATATTCGCCGTTTGCTTCAAACAGATCCGGGCATTCCAGGATCCGCCCAAAGCTGCTGCTGCGGCACTGGTTTACATATTCCCACTCTACGGCGTCCTTGCTTCGGTAGAACAATACGCGCCCGCCTTGTTCCTTATAGGTACTTCCAAGCACCATATAATAATGTTCCCCGTCCTTCCAGACCTTGGGATCTCTTGTGTGCGCCCGATTCGCTGTCTCTTCATCCATGACCACAGGGATGATCTTCCTTTTATCCTTCCAGTTGTCAAAGTGATAGCCGTCTTCGGATACGATCATCGCCTGGCTTGTCTCATAGTGATCGTTCGGTGCAACATGGATATTTTCGGCGTCTGTTTCCAGATATCGGACCGCCGAATAGTAGAGATATAACCTGCCGTCTTTGTCTATGGCGCTTCCGGAGAACACACCGTTCTGATCGTAGGCTTTCGTTGGGAAAAGCGCGATCCCTAAATGCTCCCAATGCACCAGATCTTCACTCACCGCATGGCCCCAATGCATGGTCCCCCACACCGGGGCGTATGGAAAGTACTGATAGAACAGATGATATTTTCCCTTATAATAGATAAATCCGTTCGGATCGTTCATCCAGTTCCCCGGCGCTCTCAAATGTAAGATATTTTTCATCATAAACTTGCATCCTTTTCTACAAATTATCCTGGTGTTGGCAAGGATTTTCATAGGACTATTATACCCTCTCGCAACCCATCCTACAAGTCTGTCATTTTCTTGTGTTTTCGCAGTTTTATCCGCTACGGTGGGGCAGCAGGCACATTAGGATACGATACCGTAGCATTTTGCCATGAAGCATGTTTTCTTTGCCCAATTAAGATGGGTCTTATATTCGTCCATTCTCTCGCCTGCAAGACTGCCGGACACAAAGGAATCCTTCTTTGTGTCCCAGTTCAGGATATGTAAAGCGTCGTCATAATTCTTTTGCGTTACTTTGTATTCATCGTTGACAACCGGGATCTGCTTGGGGTGGATCACGGTTTTCCCGATGAATCCGCTTAATCTGTCGTCTCTTATCTCTTTTCGAAGCCCATTTTCCCAATTTGCGCCGGAATAGTATTCCCATACAGGACCAGATATGACATAATCCATTCCATACGCCGTGATGATATCTGCAAAAATATTTGCAATAGGGGCGATCTGATGAATGGATTCGTCAGATTCCCTCCGGAAACCGAACAGATGGGATAGATCATTGCCGCCCACTCGTATGTTCAGGACCCAAGGTTCGATGAGATCAAGCTTTTCTTTTAATTTATACAAGACATCATAGCGGGTGCGCAGATCTACGACTGCAGAGCTTTCATAGATCGGCATGACATATTTTGCCGCGCCTGCACCGCGGTTTAGTTCTGTGATCTGTCCGAGATAAGAGTCGGCGTTGGCGAGGGAAAACTTAGGGATAATATATCCGGTTATGAGTTCTCCGCTGTCCCCCAAACGGCGGGAAAGGCTTTGGATCTGTTCGGGGCTGCGTACCCGAATGAAGATCTTGGGCAGAAAAAAATCTGTAACCTGCAGCGCCTCGTAGATATTACATATGGACGAGACCAACAGATCCTCGGCTTCTGTCACATAATTATCGTTGATCGTATCTTCCAGGCAGAGAGCCAGAGAAAATTTTGTCCCGAATTTCTGTGAGATGACGGCTGCTGCGACAGAGGTATTGTCCGCCGGACAGTACAGAAGGGGTCCCACACTGTAGTAAATTTCCTGATTGTTCATATGAATGAAAGCTCCTTTCCGGATAGTCAGACTGTTACAAATATAACATATCGTCAAGAGAATTGGTAGATATATTTTAGACGTTGTGATAAGATAAACATATATTGTTTAAGCGGGTGAACGAGATGGAGAAAGAGATAACATACAGACATAATATTATGACGGTCAACTCCCTGGATACATTCTTGAGCGTTAAGGGGGGATTTAACGGCGGCAGGCGGGACGTATATTTTGTCAGGGCTCTCGGATGCGGATCCGGCATGGAAGATCAGATCCTTGCCATGGATCGGAGAATGGGGAGCGAGATGCAGAAGAAGGTATTCTATACAAGAATGAGGCTGCCTTCACCGTTGATCCCGCAGGAGGAGATGTATTTTTACAGCAGCCAGTTTGCGGCATGGAAGGCAGGGCGGAAGCTGTCTGTGCGAAACCAGGCGCAAGACGGAAGGTTTTGCCGTGTGCTTGGAGACGCATGTACGGAGACTGTGGAGAAGTACCGGTTGGTCAAGAAGAATATGACAGAATCTATAGAGAAGAATTTTGTCATAAAGCTTTTGTACTGGACGGATCGTGTGCTTGGCTGTGCACTGGCGGATTGGAACGAGCGGAAATGCTTTAAGATCCTGATGGAAGATGTGCAGAAGGAACAGGATTATCTGTTCTGTTACATGCTGACCCTGCTTGGCTGCGACGTGCTGCTCTTAGAGTGTCGCAAGGATATATCTGCGGCGGATGCGCTGAAAGCTCTGTCTGCGGAATTCAGGCTTGGAGAATTCAAGGATACCCTGCGGCTTCCGGAGTACATGCCATGTGAAATTCCTTCTGAATTGCATACGGAACATGAAGACAGGAATGCAAAGGAACCCAGTGGTCCTGTGAGGGTAGTTATCCCCGAGAAGCCAGGCAGAAGGAATTCCTGTACGCAGATGCCGATGCAGTCGACGCCGCAGCCTCGGACAACGCTGCAGCCGCAGACATCACCGCAGCCTCGGACAACGCCGCAGCCGCAGCCGTCACGGCAGCCTCGGATAACGCCGCAGCCCCGGACAACGCCGCAGCCAGCAGTCTCCGGCAAAGCTGCGGGTAATTCGGAGAAAAGCTTTGAAGAGCTTGCGCTTCTCGCCTCATCCATCGTCATGATCGCCGTGTATGACCGGGAGGGAGAACCCATAGCAACAGGTTCAGGCATCATGATCGGACGGGACGGCTATATCCTCACGAACAATCATGTGACAAGAGGCGGATGCTTCTTCGCGGTGCGGATCGAAGACAACGATAATATCTATAAGACGAACGAGATCATCAAATATAATACCGTATTAGACCTTGCAGTGATCCGGATCGACCGCCGTCTGGCTCCTCTGCCGCTCTATAGAGGCAAGAAGCTTGTACGGGGACAGAAGGTGGTCGCGATCGGCAGTCCGCTTGGGATGTTCAACTCCGTTTCCGACGGGATCATTTCCGGTTTCCGGAATATTGATTCGGTGGATATGATCCAGTTTACCGCGCCGATCTCCCACGGCAGTTCCGGCGGCGCGCTGCTGAATATGCAGGGGGAGATCATCGGCATCAGCACGGCGGGAATAGACGAGGGGCAGAACATTAATCTGGCGGTCAATTACGAAGATATTGGTATGTTTGTCAGAGGATTTACAGGTTGATTTCTTAATTTTTTCATACAATATCGGGCAATAGGTCACGGAAACTTGTAAATTCAGATTCCTTATGATAAGATTATACATAGTTGTTTGTCAGGAGAAAAGATATGAACCTTGATGATTTTTTTATAGAAATGAGTAAGCGCGGAGAAAAAAGGGTATATTTTTACAGGATCAACCAGCTCTCTGATGAGATCGGCAGGTTTATCTATAAGTATTATGAAGCTGCGCGGCGGTCAGGCGTAATCATCGAAGGAGGAATTGCCAATCCGACAGAGGGGAATCTTGCCTATTACAGTGAGATCATGGGGATGGATTTTCAGCTAAATGTCGGATTTATATCGGCCAGTCTTAAGAGATGGCTTCCAAGGCTTGGCATACATCAGCGCGAGAATATCGCGCGAGCCGTCTATGATCGTCTGGACGGCTTGAGGAGGGCTGGCAAGACAGAGAATATGCTGAAGAATGCATATATTAAGTTTATGTGTTGGCTCTATTATAAGTTTGAGCGTATAGTGAACCGGCTTGGACAGGATCAGGTTCCTAAGATTCTGTATTGCGGTTCGATCCGTAGTTATGAGCTTATGCTCATCTCGATCCTGAGTGACGCGGGATGTGACGTACTCCTTGTACAACCGGAAGGAGACGGGGCATATCGGAAGCTTGACCCGGGGTCTGAGCAGTCTTTAGAGTATCCGGTTCCGGGAGGGAAGGAATTCCCGCAGGATTTCTCTCTCCGGCAATTATGCCGGGAGGCAGAGAAAGCGGAGCACAAGAGCGAGATATTCAAAGAAGCAGAAGGACTGGTCCGGTGCACGAATGCATGGACAGAAGGAAAAGGACTTCCCGATATCCTTACTGCGCCTGCAGTAAGAGGCGACAGACAGGATCTGTATTATAATTGCTATTGCAGGATCAGCGGCGTACCCGACAAGCTTACATACGCCAACGAGCTGTACCAGTTCTATCTGTCGCTTAAGAATGAGAAGCGGCAGGTGGTCGTTGTCAACGGAGCGATACCCAAGCCGACGCCGGATGAGATCATGCGGGTGCGCAGGGGGAATTACGGGGATCTTGACCAGATGCTCCTTGACCTGCAGGGGAATATACAGTACCCGGCAAGCCAGAAGCTTCGGGGCTTGCTGGTGAAGGCATTTGCAGAAGTGATCACAGAGGAATCCAAAGAACCGGGAGTGAGCCTCAACAGGCTGTTGAATAAGGCAGTGTATCTCCTGTGTTGGATCAAGCGGTATCAAGGGGAGCTGTTCCGGAACTGGAAGCTTCCGGAGACAGGCTGTTTCATCTATATGGGCGGATGCAGGGACGCCGGCGAGGCGCTGTTTATGCGGTATCTGGCAAGGATTCCCGTGGACGTGCTGATCTTGTGCCCGAACTTAAACGAAAGATGCTGTCTTAAGGATCCGCTTCTCTATGAGATGAACCATCAGACATCTATGGTCCTGAATAAATTCCCGGAGCAGGACGGGCAGCTTCGGATCGGTACGGCGGCGTACCATGCAGAGCGCGAACTGGATACACTGATGTACCAGGATTCCGGTATGTTCCGGGATCAGCAGTTTGCGAAGGCGAATAGTATCATGCTGCAGACTATGGATCGGGAGATCAAGATCCTGTGGAACAACGATCTGAAATTCCGCCCGAATTTCAGCACGGTCGACGGGGTGGTAAGCCTGCCGGTCATCTTCGCGAAGATGTCCGGAGTCAAGGACCGGGATGTGGAGAATTACTGGATCTCCATCAAGCAGCTGATGACGCCGGAGACGATGGTCATAGATGGGGCGCCGTTTCTGACCGCGGCTGCGCCTAATCCGATGAAGATGTATGCGGCCGAGTTCTTTAAGAACGGGAAGCTTAAGCGGAGCAAGATCAAGAGCCACCCGAGTTATCCGTATTCCTTCCTCAGGGAAGAGATGCAGGAACATATCCTGGATAAACTTGAGGTGCTGATCGGACAGAAGCTGATCAAGGGAACGTTTGAGAACGGGATGGAGTATACCATTGTCTCTGTGGCGCTGAACCTGCCGAAGGAGGCGGTGAGGCTTCTGCAGCAGTTTGATTTTACGAAGAAGAATCCCAAGCTGATCTATATCATGACTTCGGAAGTCCTGTTGTCAGCGGAGGATTCCATCTATGTTACATTTTTGAATCTTCTTGGATTCGATGTGCTTTTCTTTGTTCCGACAGGGTATAACATCGAGAATCATTTTAATAAAAGATTAATGGAAGAGCACCAGATCGGGGATTATGTATATGACCTGCAGGTTCCTGACTGGGCGTCGGTTCCGTTAACAGCCCGCAGATCATGGCGGGACATTATATTTAAGAGAGGGTAGAGGATATGGGACTTGATTTTAGTAAAGCAGGTACGACTATGGCTCCGGCAGCGGCGTCGACAGTGGAGAATGAGATTGAGGTTGTGAAGCCGTATGACATTGCCGCCGACAGGGCGCAGATGAGTGCGGAACTGGTGGATTCCGAAGAGGTGGACGCTATCGTCAGTACCATAGAGGTCTATAATCTTGAGACGATCGTTTCATTCGGCGCAGAGGCGGCGGATGAGATCTCTAAGGCGTCGGATGTGGTGCTGAACAGCATGAGCATGCATCAGATCGATGAGTCCAGCGAGATGCTAACTGCTCTGTCCAAGATCATGAACAAGTTCGACATTGACGAGATCCGGGAGAACAAGGGCGTCCTTGGTAAATTATTCGGGAATCTGAAGAAGCAATTAGAGAAGATCCTGGAGAAATATCACACCATGGGCGAGGAGGTCGATAAGATCTATGTCCAGCTTAAGCAGTATGAGAGCGAGATCAAGCAGTCTAACCGGAAGTTAGACCAGATGTTTGAGGCGAATGTGAATTATTATCACGATCTTGTAAAATATATCCTGGCAGGAGAGCAGGCTTGTAAGGAGGTCGAGGCATATATTGCCCAGAGGCAGGCAGAGTTTGAGGCTACGGGGGATAATTCTATCCAGCTTGAGCTTGCAAGCCTTAACAATTCTCTGATGATGCTCGAGCAGCGTACCCAGGATCTGAGGACGGCGGAGAATATCGCCATTCAGTCGATCCCGATGATCAAGACGATGGAATTCAGTAATATGAACCTTGTGCGGAAGATCAATTCGGCGTTTATCGTCACGCTGCCGGTATTCAAGCAGGCGCTGGCGCAGGCGATCATGCTGAAGAGGCAGAAGATCCAGGCGGAGGCGATGTCAGAGCTTGACAAGAAGACCAATGAGATGCTGATCAAGAACGCAAGGAATACGGTGGAGCAGTCTAAGATGACGGCGCGCCTGGCGTCGGGAAGCTCTGTGAAGATCGAGACTCTTGAGACGACGTGGAGGACCATCGTCAATGGCATCGACGAGACAAGGGCGATCCAGGAGAACGCGAGGAAACAGCGTGTGGACGACGCGGCGCGTCTGGAGAATATTAAGCAGGAATTCCTGAATTCCTACGGCGGCGCGCATCTGAAGCAGGAATCGCCTGTAAAGAAGAGAAGATATTAAATATAAAGGAGGAATATATTATGCCAATTAATTTATCAAAAGGACAGAAGGTTGACCTGACCAAGAAGAATCCGGGACTTAAGAACATCATGGTAGGACTTGGATGGGATGTGAACGCGTTTGACTCAGGCGCAGATTTTGACCTGGATGCGGCGGCGTTCCTGCTTGGTTCCAACGGGAAATGCCCGACAGAGAAGGAATTCATCTTCTATGGGAATTTGGAGCACACATCCGGTGCGGTAAAGCATATGGGTGATAATCTGACAGGAGAAGGCGACGGCGACGACGAGCAGATCGAAGTTTCACTGGCGGGTATACCGGCAAATGTCGAAAAAGTGGCATTTACGGTTACGATCTATGATGCGGAGCCCAGAAGGCAGAATTTCGGGCAGGTTTCCAATTCTTACATCAGGATCGTTGACGCCGACACGAACACCGAGCTGATCCGGTATGACCTGGGAGAAGATTTCTCCATTGAGACAGCCGTGGTGGTAGGAGAATTATACCGGCATAACGGCGAGTGGAAGTTCAATGCTATAGGAAGCGGATTCCAGGGCGGACTTGCGGCGCTGTGCGGCCATTATGGAATAGAAGTAGCATAAGGAGGTAACAAGAATATGCCAGTAAGTTTACAAAAAGGCCAGAAGGTGAGCCTGACAAAAGGAAATCCGGGACTTAAGAAGGTGGTCGTAGGACTTGGATGGGATGTGAACCAGTTTGACACCGGCGGGGATTTTGATCTTGACGCGGCGGCGTTCCTGCTCTCAGATTCCGGCAAGGTTACGAAGTCGGAGGATTTCGTGTTCTACGGGAATCTTATGCATCCGTCGGGAAGCGTCGAGCATATGGGAGATAACCGGACGGGCGCCGGAGAGGGCGACGACGAGCAGATCCGGATCGAGCTTTCTAAGGTTCCGGAGAATCTGACCAAGATCGCATTTACCGTGACGATCTATGAACCGGAGCAGAGAAGGCAGAATTTCGGTCAGGTAAACAATGCGTTTATCAGGATTTATAACGAGGAGACAGGAGAAGAGCTCTTGAGGTATGACCTGGGAGAAGATTTCTCCATCGAGACGGCTGTTGTATTCGGCGAATTGTATAAGAACAACAGCGAGTGGAAATTTAACGCGATCGGAAGCGGATATCAGGGCGGGTTGGCTGCATTGTGCGCGAACTTTGGCGTTGATGTAGAATAAGAGGAGATTATATTATGGCAATTAGCTTGCAAAAAGGGCAGAAGGTAAGTTTGCAGAAGAAATCATCTTCGGGGCTTGGAGAGATCCTTGTGAACCTGAACTGGAATTCAACTCCGCAGAATCAGGGATTTCTTAAGAGCCTGTTTGGCGGGAATCAGGGGATCGATCTGGATCTTGGCTGTCTGTTTGAATTAAAGGACGGGAGTATCGGAGCCGTACAGGCGCTGGGGAATGCCTTTGGTTCACTGAGCCGTCCGCCCTATGTGTCTCTGGACGGAGACGACCGGACGGGTGCGGCTGCGGCAGGGGAGAACTTAAGGATCAACGGCGACCAGATTGCTAACATTAAGAGGATCTTGGTGTATACCTTTATCTACGAAGGGATAGCCAACTGGCAGCAGGCGGATGCGACCGTTACGATCAAGTATCCCGGTGCAGAGGATCTGATCGTGAAGATGGATTCTTATAATTCCAGCGAGAAGATGTGCGCGCTTGCCCTGCTTGAGAATGTGAACGACGAGACGTTCAGCGTAGAGAAGATCGTCCAGTTCTATGGAGGGCACGCATTGATGGATAAGGCATTTCACTGGGGGCTGAACTGGAAGCCGGGGCGCAAATAAGCCCGGGTTTACAAAAGGCACAAGGCATGAATCAGGAGGTATTAAGATATGTCAGTTAGCTTACAAAAGGGGCAGAAGGTCAGCCTGTCCAAGGAAAATGCAGGGCTGTCGACGGTCCTTGTGGGACTTGGATGGGATGAAGTGGAGCAAAAAAGAGGCTTCTTCGGAATGAAGACACAGCAGGATATCGACTGCGACGCCTCTGCGATCCTGTTAAGAGACGGGAGGCTCAGCGGAAACGGCGATCTCGTATATTTTGGAAATCTGGTGCATAAGTCAGGGACTATAAGACACATGGGTGATAATCTGACGGGTGCAGGTGACGGGGATGACGAGCAGATCCTGATGGATCTTGCAAAGATCCCGCCGGAATATGACCGGATCGTGATCGTCGTAAATATCTATGGCGCAGTCCAGAGGAAGCAGCATTTCGGGATGATCCGGAATGCCTTTATCCGGCTTGTGGACGGAAGGAATAACCAGGAGATGTGCAGATATAATCTCACGGAGGACTATTCCGGCATGACGGCAATGATATTCGGAGAAATATACAGATATAAAGGGGAATGGAAATTCAGCGCCATCGGGCAAGGCACCAACGACCCGTCGCTCGGTGATCTCTGCAAGCGTTATGTATAATACGTAATTGTTTTAAAAGAGAAACTGCAATAGGTTTCTCTTTTTCTGCAAATAATAGAAGATAAAACAGAATAGGAGAGTGCATATGATTGAAGATTTGAAGAAGGACGTCCTTATGAAAGGATTGTCCGAGGAACAGGCGGCACAGAGTAAGAAAGACTTCGGAACGAACGAGCTTGCGAAGAAAGAGCAGGAATCTCTATGGTCTATGTTCATAGGAGCGTTTGACGATATCTGGATCAAGGTACTGTGCGGCGCGCTTGTGCTGAAGATCGCTTTGGCGGTGTTAGGAATGATGATCCCGGCGCTTGGAGGCGAGAATGATGCGATTGAGATCGTAAGTATCATCCTTGCGATCGGGCTTGCCACGGGATTCAGTACGTTGTCCGAGTACAGGAACACGTCCAGGAGCGAGGCGCTGCAGGAAGAGTACAATAAGACGTACGCCAAGGTCATCAGAGGCGGTAAGCTGATCAAGATCCTGACCAGTGAGATCGTGAAGGGCGATACCGTGCTGATCCAGTCCGGCGATAAGGTTCCGGTGGACGGTATCCTTTTCGATGGAAATGTCAAGGTCTCCCAGGCGGCGCTTAACGGCGAGTCAAGAGATGAGACGAAGACGGCGGCAAAGACCATGGAAGAAGCAGATTCTACAGATTATGCTTCGGACAGCAAGGTCTTCATGGGGTCGGTCGTTACAAGCGGAGAGGCATACATGCTTGCGACTGTGATCGGCGACGCATCCGAGCTTGGTAAGATCAATAAGGCTTTGACGGACGAGAACGAAGAGGATGAGAGAAAAGATACCTCAAGCCTTAAGCTTGAAGTTGTGGCGGCAGGCATCGGTAAGCTGGGCGTATCCGCGGCGGCGATCGCCGGTGTGCTGCAGGTGGTTCTTACCATCATGCGGACAGATCAGGCTGTAACGCCTGTGTTCGTTGTATTGCTGGCGGCAGAAGCCGTCATGCTGATGGCGTCTATCGTCATCATGGCGGTTCCGGAAGGGCTTCCGATGATGAACAGCCTGGTTCAGTCTATGAACACGGAGTCTATGTATAAGAAGAATATCCTTGTCAGCCATAAGGCGGCATTTTCGGATTCTGCATATATGAACCTTCTGTTCAGCGACAAGACAGGTACGATCACAGAAGGGAATCTCTCACTGGTGGAGTTCATCAGGGGAGACGGCAAGATTGTAGATAGGCTTAGTGAACCGGATTTCCTTGAAGCGATCACTCTCAATAATCTTGCGAAGATTTCCGAAGGCAAGGCGATCGGAAGTAATAACATGGACCGGGCGCTTCTGACGTATGCGATCGCAAACGGCGGCACGGACGCTGCGGACAGTTCGAAGGTAAAGGAGATCAGCGGCTTCGATTCAGAGAAGAAATGTGCGACAGTCATGCTTCATGACGGGACTGTCTACTGGAAGGGCGCCACGGAGAATATCATCGGCGAGATCACACATTATGCCGCAGAAGACGGCGGGGTCAGAGAATTCACCCTTGCACAGCGGAGCAAGGTGGAAGAACAGATGATCGCCGAGGCGAAGAGAACCATGAAGCTTCTGGCGGTGGCGAAGTTCACGGAGGATCAGAAGATCCTGCTCGCCGTCCTCTGCCTGAGGGACAATGTCAGGGCAGACGCGGTTGAGACGGTGGGTGTGCTGAACCGCGCGGGAATCCAGGTGGTAATGGTGACCGGCGACGCGGAGGAGACGGCTGTTGCGATCGCGAAGGAAGCGGGAATCCTGAAAGATGAGCAGAAGGATGTAGTCCTTACCCATGATGAACTAGAGCAGATGTCGGATGACGAACTCAAGAAGAAACTGCCGGATCTTCGCGTCGTCAGCCGGGCGAAACCTTTGGATAAGAGGCGTCTGGTCACGGTTGCACAGCAGATGGACAATGTCTGCGGTATGACAGGAGACGGCGTCAACGATGCTCCGGCGCTTAAGCAGGCGGATATCGGATTTGCTATGGGAGACGGAACCGCGGTTGCCCAGGAAGCAGGAGATGTGGTGATCCTTAACAACAGTCTTACTTCGATCAAAGATTGCGTCCTGAACAGCCGGACAATGGCGAAATCTGTCGGGAAGTTCCTGATCTTCCAGCTGACCGTCAATATCAGTACATTGTTGATGAATATCATCGCCCCGATCCTTGGATGGACCGAGCCGTTCTCCATCGTGCAGATCCTGTGGATCAACCTGATCATGGATACGCTTGCGGCAATGGCATTCGGCGGCGAACCGATCCTGCAGCGTTATATGGATGATAAGCCGGCGAAGAGGACGGATAATATCCTGACCGGATTTATCAAGTCGGCGATCGGTGTAAGTTCTGTCTTCATCACCCTTGGATCGATCCTGATCCTTGAAGATATCGGCGGGATCACAGAGTTCGTGATGCCGGCGTCCTGTACGGATCCGGAGTTATATGAGAAGACCTTTATGTTCGCGTTCTTCATCTATGCGATCATCTTCAACAGCCTGAATACCAGGTCGGACAGATTCAATCTGTTTGAGCATATCGGTGAGAATAAGCGGTTCCTTCTTGTAATGGGTTCGATCTTCGTGCTCCAGACGGTGATCATCCAGATCGGCGGAGAAGTGTTCAGTACGACGATGCTCAGTTGGCAGGCATTGTTAGTTGCGATGGCGCTTGGATTCCTCGTGATCCCGGTGGATCTCGTCAGAAAGGCGTTTGTGAGAAGATGATGCGGGTAGTGCATCTGGATCTTGATAATACCCTGATCTATTCTTATAAGCATATTTTGCCGGACAGCGCAGGCTGTCCGGCTGTCTGTCCGCCGAGCGCCGATCGGTGGAGGAATGTCGAGACCTATCAGGGGCGGGATATTTCTTACATGACAGAGCGGACCCAGGCGCTGCTTCGGAATCTCAGGAAGAAATGCCTGATCGTGCCGACTACCACCAGAACCATAGAGCAGTACAGCCGGATCAATGCCGGCGTGGGAGCATTCGAATATGCCCTGGTGTGCAACGGCGGGATACTTCTGGTCAATGGAGAGAGCGACCGCGCCTGGTATGGGCAGTCGAGGAGGATGATCGCGGACTGCACCGGCGAACTGCAGTATGCGATAAGATTGTTGGAGAAAGAGCCTCTTCGGAAGTTCGAATTACGGTTCATTGAGGAGTTATTTATATTCACGAAATGCAATGACCCAGATACCGTCATCACCGGAATGAAAAGAGAACTGGATACTGAGAAGGTGGATGTGCTGGGTAATGGCGAGAAGGTCTATGTGGTGCCGAAAATGCTGAATAAAGGTACGGCAGTCAGAAGGTTCCGGGAGTATATGGGCGCAGATGAAGTGATCGCGGCAGGAGACAGTGAATTCGACGCTCCGATGATGGAAGCGGCGGATATCGGTATCGTTCCGGCAGGTTTTTGCAGAAAATATACGGTGAAAGGTAAGATAAAGGAGATGAAGGGAGAGCGGGTGTTTTCGGAAGAGATGCTTTCCTGGATCGAAGAAAATCAGAGAGAAGAAGTTTAAGGCTGCTGCAAGGTGTAATGATCTTGCAGCAGCCTTTTGAAGTTGGTTTTGGTTTAATCTATTGCGATCTGTATCCCGCCCCGCCGTTCAGAAGGCTGGATGATCACGGTCACCGGCATGCCGCCATGCCATTCGAAGGAGTAGGATTCGCCGGAAGCCTGGCCGATGAAAGTCTTCCAGTTCACATCTGCCTTGACATGGGGATCGCAGTTTCCGCTGCCCATCCAACAGATGACTGCGTCAGGGTCGACGGCGATGGTGTTGCGGGTCTCTACGTTGCTGAGCGCGATCGGGTTGCCGTCTGTCAGGATGGCGACATAGGCGTTGCTGCCTTCTCCGGTAAGCGTGGAGGTTGCAAGTCCCTTTTGGGAGAGTACGCCTACGCCGATGAAGCGGACGCTGTATTTGCAGTCCTGGGTGAATGCAAGGATGTTCTCGGATTCTACGGAGATAACTTCACCGATCCCGAGTTTGTAGACCAGGACATGCTGTGCATTGCAGGCATAGTAGGTCTCCGAGTTCCCGCTCATGGTAACCTTCATAAGAGGGATATTCTCTCCCGTAACACGCCGGGCTATGGAGCCGAAGACAGCCTGCGCCAGGTTGGACTGAGGCCCCAAGAGGACTTTTTCAAAACGGTAGTTGGTGTTGCCGGGGCAGTCTCCGGCGATATACGCTCCGGCTTTGGTGAAGAGAATGTCATTTCCCGTACTGGTAACCTTAAGAGTTAATTCATTGATTGTTTCAAACGTCAGCATATGTATATTTCCTCCAGTTTAATTTGTTTGGACGCCATATAATTCACACAGGCCGGCAAGGTCTTTGGCGACGCCGTTTCCGATGGCGTTGAATTTCCAGTTGTCATTATGCAGATAGATCTCTCCAAGCATCATAGAAGTGACATTTGCATAATAATCTGTCAGCAGGAAGCTTAGGATCTCCCGGTTGTCGGCAGGATTGAGAAGACGGATGTAAGCGTCCTTTACCATGCTGAAGTTCAGGCGGTACGTGAAAGCTTCATTGATCGTGAGGACGAACACGATTCTTCGTATGGAAGGATGAAGCTTTGTAAGGTCAACGCTTACGATCTCGCGGTCTTCTGAGGAACCATTGATATCCAGGAGGACGCTGCCGTCGGGACTCCTGGTCTGTCCGTAGAATACGAACCAGTCGTCGGCAGGAACTTTCCCTGAACTGTCAAGCAGGTATGCGGACAGGTCGATGTCACACTGTGGATCAAGGGTGTTCCAGCCCATGGCAAGACGGATCTGCTGCAATTGTCCCTTCATCCCGATACTCATTTTCTGTCCCTTTTGGATCAGGTTGCGCAGAGAAGGGATCCGACGCGTATCGGATGCCGCCGGTGCAGGTATCTGACGCGTATCGGATGCCGTCGGTGCAGGTATCCGGCGTGTCCCTTGCTGCGGATCCGGCAAGGGCTGTGAAGGTGCAAAATGGCGCGGCTTGTGCGAAGTCTGCGGATGCGGCTGCCCTTGCGTATCCGGAGTACGGTCTGAGCCTGTATGGTTATTGATAGAAGACAGATCCTGCCGGGATAAGACGCTCCGGCTTCGGTTGATATCTGAAATATTGGCTGAACTAAGGGTTCCGGATGATTTCATCGGAATATTGATCATGGGTTCACCTCCGGTTAGATTGATATACGTTATTCTATCATTATACAATACGGATACGGAAAATGGTATGGTTACTTGAACTCATTACGAAAATATTAATTTATATTTTATTTTATGCCAAACGGTTGAAATAAAAGATGCCATTTGGCATAATGAAAAAGGTGAAATTCTTATCGTGGAAAGCTTTCGTGAAAGGAAAGGTGTATGAAGGGAACAGAGGTTGAATGCTGTGAGGTAACATGTGTCCATAAAGACGCCGTATTGAGAGTACAAAAGAAGCTGCCTGAAGAGGTACTTTTGAAGGAACTTGCGGATTTCTATAAAGTGTTCGGAGATTTGACCAGAATAAAGATCCTGTGTGTATTACTGGAATCGGAGATGTGTGTGTGCGATCTCGCGGAAGTGCTGGGTATGACGCAGTCTGCGATCTCCCATCAGCTGCGGGTATTAAAGCAGATGAAGCTGGTTAAAAACCGCAGGGAAGGGAAGACTGTATATTATTCACTGTCTGACGGACATATACAGACGATCATCAGCCAGGGAATGGAGCATATTACGGAGTAGATTTCATATAGTTGTGAATAGTTATCAAAGGTTATTAAAGGGAAAAGTGGCATGACGAAGCAGTTGAAGAGGAGATGTATCATCTATATCGCAGGGGTGGCGGTGTATGCGGGAGCCGTGGCGGCGAACATGTATTATATCCTGGACGACAGGATCAGTTTTGGCTGGTATCTGTTCGCGTATCTGCTCATCGGATTTGAATCGTTCCGAAGATTGACAGAGAATATAATGCAGAAGCGGTTTCTGACGGAGTATACATTGATCGTCCTTGCAACCATCGGCGCCCTTGGGATCGAGAGATACAAGGAGGGCGTGTTTGTCATGTTGTTATTTGAGCTGGGAATGTTGTTCGAGGCATATACGACGGATAATACCAAGCGAGAGATCCAGGGATTGATCGATATCCGTCCGGAACATGCTACAAGACTCGTACACGGAAGAGAATTCAAAGTAGATCCGGCGACGCTTAAGCCGGGGCATCTGATCATCATTAAGCCGGGAGAGAGGATTCCGGCGGACGCCATGATCACTTTTGGGATATCGGATATAGATACGAAGACGCTGACGGGCGAAGTGAAGCCGCTGCCGGTAGGAGCCGGGGATAAGATCTACGGCGGGTGTATTAACCTAACCGCCGCCGTAGAGGCGAAAGTATTGGAGACCTGCGAGGCTTCGGCTGCCTCCAGGATCATGAAGATGGTAGAAGAGGCGCAGGATCATAAAGCGGACAGCGAATACTTCATTACTCGCTTCTTAAGGATCTATATTCCGGTGATGATTTTGTGTTCGCTGGCGGTGATGGCGTATCCTTCCCTGACCTTCTCTTATGGGAATTGGGATACGTGGATATACAGAGGGCTGATATTCCTTGTAGTGGCATGTCCGTGCGGCATGGTATTGTCTATCCCGATCGCATTCCTGGGCGGGATCGCGTCTGCGGCGCGCCAGGGCATAGTGGTGAAAGGAAGGAATTATCTGGAGGATCTGGCGAGGGCGGATACCTTTATCTTTGATAAGACGGGGACGCTGACAGAAGGAGTATTTAAAGTGACGGACATCAGGGCGTTCAGTATGACCAGGGAAGAGCTTCTGCGGGTTGCGGCGCATGTAGAGTCTTATTCCAATCATCCGATCGCGCAGTCTCTTTTGGAAGAATACCGAAGGCATGTGGACCAGAGAAAAGTATACGGGATGAAGGAGATGCCGGGATACGGGGTAAGCGCCATGTTCGAGGGTAAGCGTGTCTATGTGGGGAATAAAAAGCTGATGGACAGACAGAATATATTCTGCACGGAGGTTGACCGGATCGGGACCGTGCTTTATGTCGCAGTCGGAAAGATCTATGCGGGATATATCGTCATTGAGGATTCGATCAAGGAAGACACTAGGGATACGTTCCGATATCTGAAGGAGCAGTGCAATGCGGTCCTGGTCATGCTTACCGGAGATACGGGCAAGGCAAGTATTCCGATCGCCAGGGAACTTGAGATGGATTATGCGTATACGAATCTGCTGCCGGAGGATAAGCTTGAGCATGTGGAAGACTTCTTGAGTATCCAGGGGAATGGAGAACGGGTGGTCTGTATCGGAGACGGGATTAATGACGCGCCGATCCTGGCAAGGGCGGACGTGGGGATCGCGATGGGAGCCATGGGAGCTTCCGCGGCGATCGAGGCGGCGGACGTTATCCTGATCGAAGATGAATTGCCGAGGATCGTGGATGCCATTCAGATAGCGAGGGAGACTCTTAAGATCGTCAATCAGAACATAACATTTGCACTGCTGATCAAAGTGATCGTGCTGGTGCTTGCAGTTACAGGATGGTTTGATATGTGGGAAGCCATTCTTGCCGAGGTGGGAGTCATGTTTGTCGCGATCTTGAATTCCACTGGGGTTACAAAGTATACCGTATAGGAGGAGTTATGAGGAACATAGGAAGAATCGCAGCCGTATTCTTGATCGTGCCGATGCTTGCAGGCTGCAAAGGGAACCCGTCGGAGAAGGGAGTGGAGTACCTGGAAGCGGGGCAATATGAAGAGGCAGTGGAGGCATTTGAAGAAGCTGTGGAGGATGAGGTGAATATCGGAGACGCATACCGGGGGATCGGGATCGCCAGATGGGAGCAGGAGGACTACGAGGGAGCGTTAAACGCGTTCCAGAATGCTCTGGAGAACGGAGCGCAGATGACAGGGACTTTGTATAATTTTCTCGGGAGCTGCGAACTTAAGCTTAACAATCCGGTATCGGCGCAGAATTATTTCCGGCTGGGGATCGGGATGGAAGATAGCAGCGGCGAACTTCTCCAGGAGATGAAGTATAATATGGTCGTGGCGTATGAGCAGGCGAAGGACTGGGAAAGCGCCAAAGTGACATTGGATGAGTATATCGCGGAATATCCGGATGATGAGACGGCGTTGAAGGAAAAGGAATTTTTAGCAACAAGATGATTTTGTAATGAGAATATGTGAGGTGTGATGAATCTGGATCAAGAGACAGAACGGGTTATACTGGTAGGGGTGTCAACGTCGGACGAAGACGACACCTGGAGATCTCTTAAAGAGCTTAAGGAACTGGCAGAGACTGCCGGAGCCGGCACGGTTGGAACACTGGTGCAGAACAGGGGGCAGGTACACCCGGGAACTTATATTGGAAAAGGGAAGATAGAAGAACTGAAAGATCTGCTGTGGGAGCTTGACGCGACAGGGATCATCTGCGATGACGAGCTTACGCCGGCGCAGATGAAGAACCTGCAGGATGAACTGGACACAAAGGTGATGGACCGGACGCTGGTCATTCTGGATATCTTTGCCGCCAGGGCGTCTACCAGTGAAGGAAAGCTCCAGGTGGAGCTGGCTCAGCTTAAATACCGCCAGACCAGGCTTACCGGCTATGGGACGGCTATGTCCAGGCTTGGAGGAGGTATCGGGACCAGAGGCCCCGGGGAGAAGAAGCTGGAAGTGGACCGCAGGCTGATCAAGAGCCGGATCGCCCGTCTGAACCGTGAGCTTAAGGATGTGAAGCGGCACCGGGAAGTGACGCGGGAGTTAAGAAGCAGAAACCACGTGCCGGTTGCGGCGATCGTAGGATACACGAATGCAGGGAAATCCACGCTCATGAATGCCCTGACCGGAGCGGGGATACTGGCGGAGGATAAGCTGTTCGCCACGCTTGATCCGACGACCAGGGAAGTGAAGCTCCCAAGCGGCCAGAGAGTGCTGCTTACGGACACTGTGGGGTTCATACGGAAGCTGCCGCACCACCTGATCGAGGCTTTCAGGAGTACGCTTGAAGAAGCGAGGTATGCAGATCTGATCCTTCATGTGGCAGATATTTCGAATCCGCAGATGGAAGAGCAGATGTATGTTGTCTATGAGACGCTCAGAGAGCTTGGCGTGACGGATAAACCGGTTATTTCGGTTTTTAATAAGCAGGACAAGGCAAAAGAAGAGAGGATCATCCGGGATTTCCATGCGGACTATACGGTAGGGATCTCTGCAAAGACCGGCGGGAATATCCCGGAACTTCTGAAGACGGTAGAAGCGGCGCTTCGGGAGCAGAAGGTATATCTGGAAGGGGTATATCCTTACAGGGAAGCGGGCATGCTCCGGATGATCCGTGAGTGCGGGGAGCTTGAAGAGGAAGCGTATCGGGAGGATGGGATCTTTGTCAGGGCGTATGTGCCGGTCCGGGTATACGAGAAGCTTAAGAAGATGTCCACGTAGAATGCCGGGAATATTTTCTTTTCGTTCCGAATTTGTATTGAAAAGAGAAATGATGCCTGTTATGATGTACGTAGAACAATTTACCGGCAGGGAAGAATCTTGATTCCTGCGAAGCGGCGAGCCGTGCAGCCGTGCCTGCATGGATATCTGATTCGGCGGATGCGGAAGTAAAGAAGGAGCCCGGACGGGATATGGAGGTATGATATGAAGGTAGTATTAGAGCGTTATCATGGACTTGGCAACGACTATGTTGTGTTCGATCCAAATAAAAATGAATTGGAGCTGAACCCGGAGAATGTGAAGATGATCTGTGACCGGAACGCGGGTCTTGGTTCTGACGGGATTCTGGAAGGACCGATCCTTGGGGAAGACGGGATGAGCGTTAAAGTATGGAATCCGGACGGAAGCGAGTCGGAGACCAGCGGGAACGGCGTGAGGATCTTTGCAAAGTATCTGAAAGATGCAAGTTATGTGCAGAAGAAGAATTTTAGATTGTTTACCGGGAACGGGCCGGTAGAGGTGACATTTTTGAATGAGGACGGCAGCCGTCTCAGGGTGTCGATGGGGCGTCTGTCCTTTTGCAGTGAAGACATTCCGGTGACAGGTGAGAAACGTGAAGTCATCAATGAGGATATGGTGTTTGGAAGAACCTTGTATCCGGTTACCTGTGTATCCATAGGAAATCCGCACTGCGTGATCCCGATGCGGGAGATCTCCAAGCCGCTGGTATGTAAGATCGGCGATTATGCGGAGATGGCAAGGTATTTCCCGAACCGTGTGAACACACAGATCATGAAGGTGGTCGATAAAGAGCATATCGCGATCGAGATCTATGAGAGAGGCGCGGGCTATACACTGGCATCCGGAACCGGTGCATGTGCGGCGGCAGGCGTGGCATATAAGCTTGGTATGACGAATAATAAGGTGGTCGTGCATATGCCGGGCGGAGATCTTCAGGTTGAGATCGAGAACGACTGGACGGTATACATGACGGGAGATGTATTCTATGTGGCAAAGATTACATTAAGTAATGAATTTGCGGAAAAACTAAGAAGTGTTTTAGCAGATTGTCAACAATAGGATAATTTGCTATAATATATCACAATTATAGACGAAAGGGAGGTTGTGATCAACCATGGGAAGAGAAAACGTATGGAAATCCTATACGCCGGCTGATCTTGAGGAATTAGACCAGGTGGCGAAGGAGTATAAGTTATGTCTGGATGCGGGAAAGACAGAGCGCGAGTGTGTGAAGGTAACGGTAGACCGGGTCGAGAAAGAAGGCTACAGGGCTTTAGACGAGTTCATCAAAGCGGGCGAACCGTTGAAGGCAGGAGACAAGGTGTATGCCGTATGTATGGATAAGGCTGTCGCTGTCTTCCATATCGGAAGTAAGCCTCTTGAGGAAGGTATGAATATTCTGGGCGCGCATATTGATTCTCCGCGTATTGACGTGAAGCAGAATCCACTGTACGAGAGTGAAGAGTTCTCTTATCTGGATACGCATTATTATGGAGGGATCAAGAAATATCAGTGGGTTGCGATCCCATTGGCGCTTCATGGTGTTGTTGCGAAGAAGGACGGCACGGTGCTTCATGTGAATATCGGCGAGAATGAGGATGATCCGGTATTCGTGATCACGGATCTTCTTGTACATCTTGCGGCGAAGCAGTTAGAGAAGAAGGCGAATGAGGTCATAGAGGGAGAGAAGCTTGACCTGCTCATCGCAAGCCGTCCGCTTGAGAAGGAGGAAGGGCTTGACAAAGAAGAGAAGGAAGCAATTAAGGCGAATGTGATCCAGATCCTGAAAGAGTATTACGATATAGAAGAAGACGACTTTGGTTCGGCAGAGCTTGAGATCGTTCCGGCAGGCAGGTCAAGAGACTGCGGAATCGACAGAAGCATGATCATTGGTTACGGACAGGACGACAGGGTATGTGCGTTCACGTCGTTATTTGCGATATTGGATGTGGAAGAGGTCGACCGGACGGCATGCTGTATCCTGGTTGACAAGGAAGAAATAGGAAGCGTGGGAGCTACAGGTATGCATTCCCGGTTCTTCGAGAATGTGATCGCTGAGATGGTGGCTCTGCAGGGAAGCGAATCAGAGCTGAAGGTAAGGCGTACGCTGGCGAATTCCAGGATGCTTTCGTCTGATGTGAGCGCAGCTTATGATCCGATGTTCGCCGAGGCGTTTGAGAAGAGAAGTTCCGCGTTCTTTGGAAAAGGCCTTGTATTTAATAAGTTCACCGGAAGCAGAGGAAAAGGCGGCTCGAATGATGCGAATGCAGAATATCTTGCACAGATTCGTCATGCTATGGATGAAAAGCAGGTGGCGTACCAATATGCCGAGCTTGGCAAAGTAGATGTCGGCGGAGGCGGTACGATCGCTTATATCATGGCAAATTATGGAATGGAAGTAATTGACAGCGGTGTGGCGGTTCTTTCTATGCACGCTCCGTGGGAAGTGACCAGCAAGGCTGACGTGTATGAAGCCTACAAGGGCTATAAAGCATTTTTGACAGAGATAAAATAAAAGAAGATTCGAATAGAGGCTGTTGCAAGATACGGTTCAAGGTCTTGCTGCAGCCTCTTTGGAGGTGCGTATGAAGAAAAGAAACTTATGGAATACCTATACGGATACACAGTTGGAAGAGTTAGAAGAGGTCTCCTTAAGATACAGGGAATGCCTGGATGCGGGGAAGACAGAGCGTGAATGCGTGGCAAAAACGATCTCTCTTGCGCAGGAGGCAGGATACCGGGATATGAAGGAGCTGATCCGTACGGGAGAGCGGATCCATACCGGGGACAAGGTCTATATGGATTATATGGGAAGGGCGGTGATCTTGTTCCAGGCAGGCAGCGCGCCGATCGAGCAGGGAATGAATATCCTGGGAGCTCATATCGACTCTCCGCGTATCGACGTAAAGCCGAATCCGCTCTACGAATCATCGGAGATCGCATACCTGGATACACATTATTACGGAGGCGTTAAGAAATACCAGTGGCTTGCCACTCCGCTTGCCCTCCACGGCGTGGCGGTGAAGATGGACGGAACCAGGACGGATATCAGCATCGGCGACAACGAGGGGGATCCGGTGTTGGTGATCACCGATCTGCTCCCGCATCTTGCAGACCGGCAGATGGATAAGAACGCGGAAGATTTCATCGAAGGAGAGAAGATGGATCTGGTGATCGGAAACCGTCCTGCCGGAAAAAAGGAGAAAGAGAAGCAGGGGGTGAAGAAGCAGATCTTGAAGCTTCTGAAGGAACGGTATGGGATAGAGGAAGAAGATTTTCTTTCGGCGGAGTTAGAGATCGTGCCGGCAGGAAAGGCGAAGGAGTGCGGCCTGGATAAAAGTATGATCCTGGCGTACGGGCAGGATGACAGAGTCTGTGCCTTCACCTCTCTTTTTGCGATGCTTGAGGAGAAAGAGCCTGTGAGGACTTCCTGCTGTGTGCTGATCGATAAGGAAGAGATCGGAAGTGTCGGCGCGAGCGGGATGACCTCAAGATTCTTTGAGAATACGGTTGCAGAATACATAGCACTTACCACAGAGTACAATGATATTCTCCTTAGGCGTACCCTTGCGAATTCCAAGATGCTTTCGTCAGATGTGAGCGCGGGATTCGATCCGATGTATGAAGAAGTATTTGAGAAGAAGAATGCCGCGTATATGGCGCACGGTCCGGTGTTCAACCGTTATACCGGCGTAGGCGGAAAGAGCGGTTCTAACGAGGCGAACGCGGAGTATGTGGCAAGCCTTCGGAAGGTGATGAAAGAAGCCGGGGTGAACTATCAGACAGCAGAGCTTGGCAGGGTAGACGAGGGCGGCGGCGGAACGATCGCCTATCTGATGGCAGTCTATGGCATGGAGGTGATCGACACCGGAGTGGCGGTCCTCTCCATGCATGCGCCGTGGGAACTGACAAGCAAGGCAGATATCTACGAGACGGTCAGATGTTACCGCGCGTTCCTGGAAGCAGATTTCTGTTAGCAGTTTAATGGTTCTCTTCCTGATTCTTTCTCAGCGCCTCTGTGATTCCCTTCACAGAAGACGAGTATTCCGACGGGGACATTCCGGTTGCCGCTTTGAACTGCTTAGAAAAATACGGCAGAGAACTATAAGAGAGAAAGTATGCGATCTCTGTAAAATTCATGGTGCCGTTCCGGATAATATCTTTGGCGCGCTGTATCTTCATTTGATTAAAGTAATCAATGACTCCGCAGTTCTTCTCTGAATGGAAGAGCGCCTGCAGGGAAGAACGGCTGATGGAGAATTCGCTGCAGAGATCCGGAAGCTTGAGCTGCTCGCAGATATGGAATTCCATGTACTGTATGATCCGTTCCAGGCGGTTGTGCTTGGTTGACTGCTTTTCAGGAGAATCCTTTGGGATCGCAGAAACAGGCACGGCGTTCTCCGGATGGTTACGGATACATGTAATAAGAAATAACTCAAGAAAGAGTATGATCAGCTGCTGTGAGGCGAAGGGCGTTTCCGCTTTGATCTTTACCTGCTCTATGCTTGGCAGGTGCATCGGGGTAGAGAAGGTATTTTTTCCCTCGGATATGATATGTGAGATCAGGGAACGTTCTTCGTTAGTCAGAGTGTAACTTTTATGTACAAAATGCTCCATTGCAGGAGAATCACAGAGGAAGGAGATCGCCACCAGATTGGGTGAATTCCTTCCGATGGATTTGATCGCGTGGAATTCATTGGGCTGGTGGAAGATAATATCTCCTGTATTCAGCGTCATCCAGGTGTCGTCATAACGTACGGAAACTGTTCCGTTGTCTACATATAAAAATTCCCAAAAATCATGGGCTTCTCCCTGAAAAGTAAAATCCTTCATATATTCAAAATAATGGAGTGTGATGATGGAGTCGATATGGATCTCTTTATGTAATTTGGTTCTGATATAAGTCATTGCAGGCCTCCTTCTGGCATTCATAAGCCTCGCAGCTATGCTGCGAGAAAAACCGATCCTAGCCTTTTCTAATTGTAACATATTTTGGATGATTGAACAAGAAGGCTAGATGATAGTGTAAGCATTGTTGTGCAAATTATAATATAATAATAAACAAATAAAAAAGAAAACGAGCATAATCAACAAATAGAAAGGGACGATATGATAAACATTGTGGATAATAGTATAAGAATCTGCTTTGATGATGAAAGCCTTAGATTCACACTATGCAGAGGAGAGACGGTCTGGGAATGGAATACATCTTATGTGCCGTGCCTGGAGTATGAGGGGGGAAGGCTGGAATTCAAGGACGCCGCATCCATTTCTCATGTGCAGGTGGAGAATGGGATCGGAAGGGGGATCCGGAGCAGATATGAGGGATTCTGCATTGGGGATGTGGAGATTCCGTATACGTTTGAGACTTACGTTTGGGTAGAGCGGGCGACGGGAGATATTTATTTTGAATGGATCCCGATCTGTGAAGAAGGGCTTCAGGTGAAGCATGTATACTGGCCGGGGGAGATGGCGTTCGAACAGAAGGAAGACGACTGGTACACGCTGCTGAATTTTCAGCAGGGGCTCATGATCCCGAATACATGGGAGACGAAGCTTGGCGATATTGTTTTTGACGGGTATTTTGGAACGGCGGGAGGTTATATGCCCTGGTTCGCGCAGGTCAAGGGGCGGGAAGGTTATCTTGCATTGTGCATGACTCCGTGGAATGCGGGATATCAGGCGGAGCATCCGGCAGGAGGCCCATATACCCATGTCCATGTTTGGTATGAACCAAGCCACGGAAGGATGGAATACCGGAGGATCATGCGTTACAGCCTGCTTAGCGGCTGCGATCATAACGATATCTGTAAGAAATACCGGGAATATGTGAATGAACAGGGAAAGCTGTGTACTTTGAATGAAAAGGCGGCGCGGGTTCCGGCAGTAGACCGGTTGATCGGATGTGGATTCGTACATACGGGCATCAAGACGAACGTCAGAGAAGATTCGGATTTCTACGATAAGAACCAGCCGGACAAGAATAATCATCTTACAAGCTTTGCGGCGCGAGAAGAGCAGATGAGGGAATTGCACAAAGCAGGCGCCCAAAAAGTCTACCTGCATCTGGACGGATGGGCGCAGCCGGGTTATGACAACCAGCATCCGGATTATTCGCCGGCGTGTGAAGAAGCAGGCGGATGGGAGGGAATGCAGTCCCTTGCAGATACTATGCATGATCTGGGTTATCTTTTTGGCATCCATGACCAGTACAGAGATTATTACCTTGCGGCTCCAAGCTTCGATGAAGATTACGCCTGCAGGCTGACGGACGGAAGTTTTCCGCAGCATCAACGGTGGGCGGGAGGACCGCAGTCGTTCCTGTGCGCGACGCAGGCGCCGTATTATGTGAAACGGAATTTCGAAGAACTCCGTAAGCACAAAGTGAAACTGGACTGTGCGTATCTGGATGTATTTACATGCAATGAAGGGGACGAGTGTAATAATCCCCGCCACAGGATGAGCAGGAAGGAATGCTACGAGGCAAGAAACCATTGCTTTGACTACCTGATGTCACAGGGGATACTGCCAAGTTCGGAGGAAGTAAACGACTGGTGCGTGCCGAGTATGGTGTTCAGCCATTATGCTCCTTATGATTTCATGCTGCGCGAGCCTGGAAGCCCGAAGTACGGGGTGCCGGTGCCGTTGTTCAATCTGGTTTACCATGACTGCCTGATTGAGCCCTGGATGATGGATAAGGTCAGTGAGGAAGAGGATTATATGCTGTACGCCGTGTTAAACGGAGGAGCGCCCTATCTTCTCCGGGACGGTGCATATCCGAACTTTGACGGTTCTTTCGATTCATTGGAGTCAAGCCTTAAGGAAGATATCAGAAGATGCGAGGTGGTATCGAAGCTGCATGAAAAGGTGGCAAAATGTGAGATGGTGCACCATGAGATGGTAGACGGGGATTATAACATCCAGCGGACGGTCTTTGCAGACGGTACTGCCGTAACGGTAGATTTCGGAAAACAGAAATTTGAAATTGTCTATGGAACAGAAAAAGAGACAAGAGGAAAGGGATGGGAGAATGAGTAGGCGGATGAAAGTCGCAATTGCGGGACTTGGGGGCAGAGGAAGAGATGTTTATGCAAAGTCTGCGCTGCTTCATCCGGACAAGATGGAGATCGTGGCGGTGGCGGATATTGATCCGAAGAAGGTCGCGCTTGCAGCGGAAGAATATCATGTGCCGAAGGAGGCATGCTTTTTAAGCGCGGAAGAGATGCTTCAAAAAGAGAAGCTTGCAGACGCCATGATCATAGCGACGCAGGATCGTCAGCATGTGGATCAGGCGATCATGGCTCTTGAGAAGGGGTATCACCTGCTGCTTGAGAAACCGATCTCGCCGGATCTCAATGAGTGCAGGAAGCTTGCCGAGGCGGCGAGGCACAGCGGATGCAAGATCGTGGTATGTCATGTACTCCGCTATACGCCGATCTATCAGAAGGTGAAGGAGTTGTTGGATTCCGGAGTGATCGGAGAGGTGGTCTCTGTCATGGCGGCAGAGAACGTAGGATGGTATCATCAGGCGCACAGCTTCGTGCGCGGGAACTGGGCGAATTCCGACGAGACCAGCCCGATGATCCTGCAGAAATGTTGTCATGATATGGATCTGTATCTCTGGCTTACAGGGAAGGCATGCGAGTCCATTACTTCCTTTGGGGATACTTATCTCTTTAAAGAAGAAAAGGCGCCGAAAGGCTGCGCGAAGCGTTGCTTTGACGGCTGTAAGGCGCGGGAAGACTGTCCGTTCGACGCGGAGAAGATCTATCTGGATAACAAAGTGTTCGGATACCGGAAGGGAAACCGGATCTGGCCTCTGGACGTACTGGTGCCGTCAGGGCCGACAGAAGAGAAGATCCTTGATGTGCTTAAGGAAAGCAGATACGGACAATGCGTTTACCACTGTGATAATAATGTTGTAGATCATCAGGTGGTGAATCTGAATATGACAGACGGTACGACGATGAGTTTTACCATGTGCGGCTTCACGCCGGAGATTTCCAGGTACGCCAGGTTCATGGGAACCAGAGGTGAGCTCCGGGTGGAGATGAAGCAGACGGCAGAAGAATGTGAGATCAGTATCCATAGATTTGAGAGCGATCTGCCGGTAGAAAATATTGATGTGGCGTCTCTTGCGGAGGATTTCACCGGACACGGCGGCGGCGACGACCGTATGGTGGTGGAATTCCTGGAGCTTATCAGCGGTGAGAAAGAAGAGAGTTCTTATGTGACGTCTCTGGAACGCTCGCTGGAAAGCCATTATTGCGCGCTGGCGGCGGAATACTCAAGGACGCATGGCGGACGCCCGGTAAAGATCGACGAATTTGCAAAATAAGATATTTATTGAGATATGTTTGCCTTCCGGGATCCTATAATGCAGGATGATGCTTGGACGGATCGGAAAGAACAGCACAGGAAGGCTTCATATAGAAACTTTAAAAACTTTTAAGAAAGAAGGAGTGAAGATTATGAAGAAGAATCTGAAGAAACTGGCAGCACTTGGATTGTGTGCAGCGATGGGTGCAACGATGGTTACAGGATGCGGCGGATCCGGAGACGGCAGCTCTGACGGTGGTTCATCAGGCAGTTCCGGAAAGACGGAGCTTGCATTTGGTATCTGGGATGAGAACCAGAGGCCGGCAATGGAACAGCTTGTAGAAGCGTACGAGAAAGAGCATGAGGATGTCAGCATTGAGATCCAGCTGACCCCATACAAAGGCGGAGAGTATTGGACCAAGTTAGAGGCAGCGGCAGGCGGCGGCAAAGCGCCGGATGTATTCTGGCTGAATGTGCTTCATCTGGATTCCTATGTGGACGGAGGTATCCTGGCAGATCTGACAGAAGCGATCGACGGATCTGACATCAATGATGCATTCCCGGAGGCGCTTGTCAATAACTATGTCCGTGACGGTGTAAATTATGCGGTTCCAAAGGACTTTGATACCAACGCGCTGTGGTATAACAAAGAAATCTTTGACAATGCAGAAGTAGCGTATCCGACAGACGACATGTCCTATGAGGATCTGGTTAAGATGGCGGAAGATCTGAAAGCAGCAGGGTTAGATGATGGTGTATATCCATTCGCCTGTCCGGTTGATTTCCAGACATGGTACTATCAGACCGTATATGCCAACGGCGGCTATATCCTGAATGACGACAAGACAGAGACTGGTTATGAAGATCCTAAGACACAGGAAGGTATCCAGTGCTGGATCGACATGATCGACAAAGAACTGTCTCCAGGTTCCGCGGCGCTCTCCGAGACCACTGCAGACGCTATGTTCGAAGGCGGACAGCTTGCCATGAATTTCGCAGGTTCTTATATGGTTCCGGAATACGCAGGAAATGACGCGATCTCAGACAAGATCGACTGTGTAGAGATCCCGACTTTCAACGGCGTGGAAAATAACTGTATCAACGGACTTGGATATGCAGTATTCGAGGGAAGCAAGAATAAAGACGCGGCGATCGAATTCGCGATCTGGCTTGGAAGCGAAGAAGCGATGAAGATCCAGGGCGAGACGGGTGTTGTTATTTCTGCAAGGACAGACGCTCAGCACTATTTTGCAGATGCAAAACCGGATTATAACCTGGCGGCATATACCAATCATGCAGACAAAGCTTATCCGCTTCCGGTATGTATGGTGGCAGCAGAGCTCTATGACTTAGAGGCGACTTATCTGCAGAAAGCATATAGCGGTGAAGAGTCTCTGGAAGACGCATGTAAGGAGCTGAAAGCAGAGGCAGACGCATTGCTTGCGAAATAGCAGGGACTAAGTGGGTGACGATATGGCTGATAGTAATGTAAAGACAGGCAAAGTGAAGAAACCGGCAAGCAGGCGAGCGAAAAAGGACTGGGTCGCGGCATATGTTTTCATTGCCCCGGTCACGATCGGGCTTTTGATATTCTATATCTGGCCGTTTGTTCAGAATGTCTGGTTCAGTTTTAATGAAGTAAATAAATTTAACATGACGACCTTTGTGGGAGTCCAGAACTACGTCGATATGGTGCAGGATAAGGAGATGTGGAAAACATTCGGAAATACGCTGAAATACGTGGTATGTACGGTGCCGGTAGGGCTGTTCTTATCCATCTGTATCGCTGCGCTCCTGAATTCCAAGATCAAAGGAACGTCAATTTACCGCACCTTATATTTTCTTCCTTCCGTAACGATGGCGGCGGCTGTCGCAATGGTATGGAAATGGATCTACAATGAGAAGATGGGAATCTTAAACAGTGTGATCCGCGGAATGGGAGGAAAGGGCGTCGGTTGGCTTACTGATCCGAAGATCGCGCTGTTTATGATCATGATCGTCGGTTTGTGGATGACGGTAGGATATAATATGATCATCCTGCTTGCAGGTATGCAGGGAATCTCAAAGTCCTACTATGAAGCGGCGGCGATCGACGGAGCCGGCTCTTTGCAGCAGTTTTTTAAGATTACGATACCGATGCTGACACCGACGATCTTCTTTGTAATGATCACCTCCATAATCAGCGGATTCCAGGTGTTTGACGTAGTCTACATGATGATCGGAAAGACCAATCCTGCTTATGCGAGTACACAGACGGTAGTAATGCTGTTCTATCGCCAGGCATTTGATTATGGATACAAGGGATATGCAGCGGCAATCTCTATCCTGATCTTCGCTGTTATCATGCTGGTAACGGTTGTTCAGCTCTGGGGACAAAAGAAATGGGTTAATTACGATTAGAAAGGAGGAAGCAGTATGAAAAGTAAATCAAATACAAAGAAATTATTTATACATTTGGCGCTTCTTCTTGGAATCGGAATTACGGTATTCCCGTTTCTGTGGATGGTTCTTACCTCCTTTAAGACGGTAGGAGAGGCTATGCAGATACCGCCCACATTTTTCCCGAAGAAGTTTTTGACGGACGCTTATTCACAGATCGTATCGGCGCTGCCGTTTGCAAGGGTATATCTGAATACGATCATATCTACGGTAGTGACGACGGTAGTACAGGTAATGTTCTGTTCTATGGCTGCGTATGCATTTGCGAGGATAGAATTCCCGTTTAAGAACGCGATATTTGTATTGATCCTGTCAGTTTTGATGGTGCCGGGGCAGATCTTCTTGATCCCTCAGTATCAGATCATTCAGAAGGTAGGATTACTGGATACCATACCGGCGTTATTCCTGCCGAACTTATTCAGTGCGTTTGGAACATTCCTCTTACGGCAGTTCTTCTTATCGTTGCCTAAAGAACTTGAGGAAGCGGCTCTTCTTGACGGTTGTAACCGTTATCAGATCTTCTGGAAGATCATGCTTCCGCTGACGAAGCCGGGAATCGTCTCACTGGTTATCTTCACTGCGAAGTTCGCGTGGAATGACTTCATGTGGCCGTTGATCGTTAATACATCTCCGAAGATGATGACGCTTGGTCCGGCGCTTTCTACCCTGCAGGGACAGTATACGACCAAGTATCCGATGCAGATGGCAGGCGCGGTTATGGCGGTTATCCCGATCATCGTATTGTTCTTCATCTTCCAGAAGCAGTTTATCGAAGGTGTGGCACAATCAGGGATCAAAGGATAGAAGATAGGGAGAGGGGTAAAACCTTCTCCCTTATTTTGTGCCATGAAGGAGGAAATATGGAGAAATTTATCTATCTTATGAAAATGACTTTCATGACTAAACTTGCATATGTGAAGGCATTCTGGATCAATATCGCGGGAACGTTCGCGTCGATCGTGATCTATTATTTCCTGTGGCAGTTTGTGTTCCGGCAGCAGGATTCTCTGGCGGGCTATACGGCGGCGGAGATGACGGCATACGTGATCCTGTCAAGAATGCTCTCGTCCCAGTTCAGCGGGGGGATCAATTATGAGTTATCGAACTGGATCCGGACAGGGATGATCGGTACGGAACTTCTCCGGCCTGTATCGCTGTTCTTTACGCTGTTCGCAAAACGGGCGGGGGAATTCGTGTTCTTCGCCCTGTTCAAAGGAGCGCCGATCGCGTTGGTCAGCTTCCTCATCTTAGGAGGAACGGCGCCGGCGGGGGTATGGAACTTTATGATGTTCCTGGTCAGTATATGTCTGTCCGTCGGGATCATGTTTTTCTTTGAATTCATGGTGGGACTCTGTGCGTTCTATACGAATCATTCCTACAGTCTTGCTTATGCGAAGAGTTCGCTTCTGTCCATTTTATCCGGAGGGGTGGTTCCGTTGTTCCTTTTCCCGGAAGGGCTTGCGAAGGCGCTCGATCACCTTCCTTTTGCGGGAATGGTGTCGGTGCCGGTCAATATCTACCTGGGGAAATATCTGCCGGATGAGACATGGCGGTTTGTAGGGCTTCAGATCGTATGGATCCTGACCTTGTGGGCGGCGGCGCATATTTTCTATAGCCAGGCGATCCGCAGGATCGTGGTACAGGGAGGTTAGATGAGGATGAAAAGACTGATGTATTATATAAGGCTCTGGAACGGATACCAGAGGATGGGATTTCTGGAGATGACGCAATATCCTGCGGACACAGTGATCCTGGTCATCTCGCTGGTGCTCCGGGAGGCGGCGGGATTCATAGGGATCCTTGCCATAGCCTCCGCGGTAGGAACTATGGGCGGGTGGGGAATCTATGAGATCTGCCTGATGTTTTCCATGTGTGCGTTTATCGAGTCTCTGAGCCAGACATTCTTTGACAATGTATGGGAGATCAATGGGTTAGTGCACCGCGGGAGGATGGACGTCTTTCTGGTGCGCCCGGCGTCGGTGTTCTTTCAGCTTCTCGGGGATGTGATGCACTATCCGGCGCTGATGAGTATGACGATCTATGCGGGGGTGATGGTATTTGCCATGGTGCGCCTGGAGATCGGCTTTAGCGTCGGATCATTGCTGTTCTTTGGGGAGTACCTTATCTGTGGGATCGTCGTGAATACAGGGATCTATACGATCTTTAACAGCCTGAATTTCTGGATCGTGCAGGGAGAAGATGTGGCGGTACTGGTACAGACCTGCCGGGAATTTGCCAAGTATCCGATCGGTGCGTTCCCGGGCGTGATCCGTACGGTGTTCACCTATGTGCTGCCTTTTGGGTTCGTGGGTTATTACCCGGCGGCTTACCTGACCGGAAAAGCGGGAGGCTGGGTCTTGGCAGGGCTGCCGGCTGCTGCTGTCATAGTCGCGGGGGCGGCGTCGGTAGTGTGGCGGATCGGATCACGCGGATATAACAGTACGGGAACGTAGGATATAAAGAGTTGAACGATATATGCGATGGGAGAAGGAGTTATGAGCCAGGTAGAAGTAAGGCAGCTAGTGAAAGAGTATAAGAGAAGAAAGAATTCCCAGAAACTGGGACAGGCGCTGCGCTCGATGTTTGCGCCGGATTACGAGGTACTGCGCGCGGTTGACAGGGTGGATTTTTCCATAGAGAAGGGAGAGGCGGTCGGGTATGTGGGACCTAACGGCTCCGGGAAGTCTACGACGATCAAGATGCTGTGCGGTATCTTAAAGCCGACAGAAGGAAGTGTAAGGATCAACGGGTTGGATCCGTTCCAGGAGAGGGTCCGCAATAGTAAGGAGATCGGCGTGGTCTTCGGGAACCGTTCTATTCTCTGGTGGGACGTCCCGGTGATCGAGTCTTATCGGTTATTCCAGCGGTTATATGAGATCCCGGAAAAAAGGTTTCGGGAGAATCTGGAGAAATTCACAGAGATCATGGGACTGGCGCCTCTGCTCTCGATTCCGGAGCGGCAGCTGTCTCTTGGGCAGAAGATGAGATGTAATATTGCGGGGGCGTTTCTTCACGATCCGAAGGTCGTATTTCTGGACGAACCGACGATCGGGCTGGACGCCGAGTCGAAAGCAGGGATCCGGGAGTTCATACGCCGGATCAACGCAGAAGAGAAGACAACGTTCATTGTGACCAGCCATGATTTTCAGGATATCGAGTCCTTGTGTCAGAGGATCGTATTGATCAACCATGGGAAGATATTGCTTGATGACAGCATGCAGAAGGTGAAGCTTGATTTTAACCGCAAGAAGCAGATCCAGTTCGAGGTAGATGTGAATCCATGGTACGGAAAAGAAGGTCTTCCGATGGAAGGCGTAAGCGCAGACGCAATGACGCCGCACAGCCTGCGCCTGGAGTATGACGTGGATGCTACAGATAGCGTGGAGATCATCCAGGCGGTGTCAGGCAAATGCGAGATCCGGGATATTACCATAGCCGGCAGAGATATCGAGAGCATTATCCGTGAGATCCTGAAAGAAGACGCGGCTTCTTAAAGAGAATGGATCCTATGCGTCGCAGCCGGAATCGGAGGTGTTGTCGTCAGGCTCATATTTGCGGAAGATGCGGTCAAAAAAGATGCAGAAAGTGTAGGCGACCACAGAATGGCCGCAGATCCCGCTGAGTATGATGACCAGTGCGAAGGATCTGGAAGATGCCGTACACAGATAGAGGATCACACCGCTTATGGCGAGCATAAGGATCGTATAAGGCAGAAAACCGACGATCATATAGACAGAATTCTTGAATGCCTGTCTTGTGCTGCATACGAAATGTGAGATCACCGGAAAGATATAGAGGAATACGCCGAACAGTATGCCGCAGATCACCCACAGGAGAACCCGGATCACTGCGAATAATACAGTATCCTGGGAGTTGAGGATATAAAAATCCATTCCTAAAAACGCGAAGATAAGAAGCAGGAGGATCCAGACAAGGGTTCCCTGCTTAAAATTTTGCCGGAAAGCTTTGAAAAAGTTCTTCCAGATGTAAGGGTCTTCCCCTCTGACGATCTTCAGGGAGACGTAATACATGCCGCAGAGAGAGGCGCCCATGGTAATGACGGGAATGCTGAAAAGTATAAAGATCAGATTCAGTATGACTAAGTCAAAGATCTTGGAGATAAATTGCATAACCGGATTGTCGATATTGAATAATTGATTCATAGAGTACCTCGCTTTGTTTTATAATAATTTTACTTTAAAAATCTTCCGAATTGTGATATATAAAACAGTATAACGGATTTGAAAGAGTAAAGCAATCATTTCAGGCTGATCGAGATTAATAGGAGGTTCGGATGAGAACAGAAGATACGGAACGAGATATGAAAGAAGAGAGAAAAGAAGAGGTCTTAAAAGAAGAAGAGATCGTAAAAGAGGCGTGGGGAAGTATGACCCTGGGGAAGAAGACGGAATATCTGTGGATGTATTATAGAGGCTGGCTCTTTGGAGCGCTGCTCTTGATCACGGTCGTCTGCCTGGGGGTAATGACGTATAAGGGAAAGCAGACGCCGGTGCTTCTAAATGCCGTCATAGTGGGAGGAAATGACCTGAAAGCCGACTGGCTGGAGGAATCGTTTGCCGGATACGCAGGCATTGAAGAAGAAGACGGTATCCTGCGTTTTCGGACCAATATACCGGACGACGGGGGCGGGATGACGAGTACGACGGCGCTTACGACCCTGATGGGTGCCGAGGCGGTGGATGTATTGGTCTGTCCGGAGAATGTGTACGAAGAATACGGCAGTCAGGACGGCTTCCTGGATATGAGGGAACTCTTAGGCGACAGAGCGAAGGAATACGAAGATATGCTGACAGACCATGGCATATGCCTGAGATCAGGCAATCTTGCACAGAAAGAAGAGCTGACCGCTTACGATGAAGTCTATGTGGCGATCCCGGTGAATAGTCAGAATCCGGAGATGGCAGTACGTTTTGTGGAATATCTCCTGCAGTAATTTATCCGGAAACTAATTGGAAATACTTGACGAATACTGGTAAAACCAGTAAAATATTATGTGCGACTTAGAAAAATATATAGTTTTAGGAGGTCATGACAAATGGCAAAATGGGTTTATATGTTCAAAGAGGGTAACGCAACCATGAGAAACCTTCTTGGCGGTAAAGGTGCGAATCTTGCTGAGATGACGAGCTTGGGACTTCCGGTACCGCAGGGCTTTACGATCACAACAGAGGCCTGCACACAGTACTATGAAGACGGAAGAACGATCAATGACGAGATCATGGGACAGATCATGGAAGCTGTTACGAAGATGGAAGAGATCACGGAGAAGAAGTTCGGCGACAAGGAGAATCCGCTTCTCGTATCCGTGCGTTCCGGTGCAAGAGCATCCATGCCAGGTATGATGGATACAATCCTGAACCTTGGTCTGAATGAAGATGTAGTTGAGACTTTGGCAGAGAAGTCCCACAATCCACGTTGGGCATGGGACTGCTACAGAAGATTCATCCAGATGTATTCCGACGTAGTTATGGAAGTTGGCAAGAAGTATTTTGAAGAGCTGATCGACAAGATGAAAGAAGAGAAGGGCGTTAAGCAGGATGTAGAGCTTACGGCTGAGGATCTTCAGGCGCTTGCAGGACAGTTCAAGGCAGAATATAAAGAGAAGATCGGAGAGGATTTCCCATCTGACCCGAAGGAGCAGCTGATGGGTGCGATCAAGGCTGTGTTCCGTTCATGGGACAACCCGAGAGCGAATGTATACCGTCGTGACAATGACATCCCGTATTCATGGGGAACCGCTGTTAACGTACAGTCTATGGCATTTGGTAACATGGGCGACGACTGTGGTACCGGTGTTGCATTTACCCGTGATCCTGCTACAGGCGCGAACGGACTGTTCGGTGAGTTCCTGACCAATGCACAGGGCGAGGACGTAGTTGCAGGTGTCCGTACACCTATGCACATCTCTGAGATGGAGCAGAAGTTCCCGGAGGCATTCGTTCAGTTCAAGCAGGTATGCGAGACTCTTGAAAAGCATTATAGAGATATGCAGGATATGGAGTTTACCGTAGAGCATGGAAAGCTTTATATGCTGCAGACACGTAATGGTAAGAGAACGGCTCAGGCTGCTCTTAAGATTGCGTGTGACCTTGTAGACGAAGGCATGAGAACAGAGGAAGAAGCTGTTGCAATGATCGATCCTCGTAACCTTGACACCCTGCTTCATCCGCAGTTCGACGCTGCTGCGCTGAAGGCTGCCACACCGCTTGGCAAAGGTCTTGGAGCATCTCCTGGAGCAGCATGCGGTAAGGTTGTATTCACGGCTGAGGATGCTGTTGAATGGCACGCAAGAGGCGAGAAGGTTGTCCTGGTGCGTCTTGAGACATCACCGGAAGACATCACAGGTATGAAGTCTTCACAGGGTATCCTGACTGTCCGCGGCGGTATGACAAGCCATGCAGCCGTTGTTGCACGTGGAATGGGTACATGCTGTGTATCCGGATGCGGCGACATCGCTATGGACGAGGAGAATAAGAAGTTTACATTGGCAGGAAAGG
>OFFP01000259.1_pt1 | contig 44381 bp, 36 predicted proteins | sample 1521431 | NCBI WGS metagenome assembly OFFP01 (sample SAMEA3504104, study PRJEB24116) | mouse gut metagenome | biome: mouse gut; feature: mouse-associated habitat; material: faeces | place: Denmark | collected 2011
GCCTGAGTGAATAGGAGGTGGGGAAAAATCTAAATTTTGAGGCCCTTGGATTTTCACTATCCAAGGGCCTCTGAGGTCTTGAAATCTCTCAGTTTTTTCACCAAAAATCTTTTTTGACCTCTTTTTCTGTCTTGTGTTGATAAAAAAGATGCACCCTCATAACCGCTGCGCTGTAACGGTTTGTGAATGAGTATCTTATAGACACGAGCCTTTCACTTTAAGTATCACTCCGCAGGCGATTTTTGTACCGGAATTACCGGAGGGCTGCGTCGTAAAATCATCCGGATGGTCATGGATGATAACCGTCCTTCCAATCACATCGTCTACCGTAAAACGGCTGGTCAAAAACGCGGAGAGCGCGAATCCGCCATTCTCAAAAAGCGGCGGCAAATCGCCTGCATGGCAGGGATGTTCGCAGCCGCTTGGGTTGTAATGGGACATGGCGCCCGCAAACGGATCATCCATATTCCCTCCACAATCGGTTCCCTGATGAATATGAAATCCAAAAACACGCCCGTGGCATGGAAGCCCGGAGTGGGGCAGGCCGTTGATCCCGGCCCAGACGATCACGCCTTCTCTGGTCTGATAGAACCGTACTATGCCTGAAACATCAGGATAATTTTCACTCCCCGAAATGTGGGCCGCCGCTTGCGGCCTGTCGCGCAGAATGGAGGGAAGATGAACATGAGAATTGCCGCAGGACGAAAACTGATTCATACAAAATACTCCTTGCAAATATACCGCTTGTGTGCAGCTAAGCCTGAACGATCCACGCGGCAGAAACATCCATTGCCAAGCGGCAGACGGCTTCTTGCTTTGAAATGTCCGCCGGATAGGAAATCGTTCTGTTACCAGACTATGCAGCAGGTGTCTGGTTTGGCTATACTGTACGGCATAAACAGAGAGAACAAGCCTGGAATGTTTTCCAGACCTGTTCTCTCCGCTTATCTGCCTATACCTTCAGCCGCAGGATTTGCTCATACAGCAACACGAATTTCTCCCGGATCACTCCATTGTCGTGGTAATGTCCGAAGAACCAGTATTTGAATTGACACCGCTGCGCTACCTCCTCCAGAAAATCCGTCAGCGCATCCGCCTGATAGAACCCAGCCCCCAACTCCTCCTGCACTGAGGTTGGACAGCAGTGGGTGATGATATAGTCCACTTCCCAGCCGCACTTCTCCAGGTTGGCACTGGCGGTCTGGTACTCCTCCTCGTTGGGCAGTTCCTCTTTCCACCAGGATCGATGGTTGACCCGGTACATGGCGTTCCGGGCGTTCATCGCCCGGCATTTCTGTTTGAACTTCGGATCGTCCGACTCCAGGATGCCGTCATCAATGTCATGGCTGCTGGCCCCGCCCATGGTGAAGAACCGTTTGCCCTCGATCTCATAGACCTGCCCGCGCATCAGGTGGATGATGGATGGCCGGATAAACTGTACCCTGCCGCCGTGCCACTCCTGCACCGGAAATTCTGATAAGAGGTCGTAGTTTTCGTGGTTACCTGAGACGAACAGCGTGGTGAATCGCTTGGCTTCCAGCCAGTCCAGCCAGTAGCGTTCCCTGGGGCTACCATCCCACACACCGCCGAAGTCTCCGCAGATAATAACATAGTCGTTCTTGGACAACTCCGCCTGCTCGTAGAAAATTTCTTTCTTGAATCGCTCGAAATCCGCATGGGTATCGCCTGTGATGAAAATGGCCATATCGCACTTCCTCCAATCTTATTCTAGCACAGCTTCCGCTCGATTACCACATCAATATCCCGGATCTTGACCCGGATGGTTTTAGCATTTACCACCGTGATCTGCTCGACCATCCTCCGGGTGACCGCGTCCTCATACTCCGTGAACACCGCAGGCTGCTGGGCCAGCCACGCCCGCTGCGCCTCCATCCGGGATGCCTGGAGGGCCTGCTGTTCCTCATTCTGCTGGAGTTGGCTGATCTGCTCCAGGATGTCCTGCTTCTCATTCGACAGCGCAAGGAGCTGCTCGTTCAGTTCTGTATCGTCCATGTTCTCCAGCACCTTGTCCAGCAGGACGGTCTGTTCGGTGGTCAGGGTCTCCAGTCGCTGCTTCAACTCCAGCAGGCTCACGCTGCCTTCCCCGCCGTGACACTGGGCCATGCTGGCCAATTCCAGCGCAGCCGCCAGCACTTCCTCCCGGATGGCGCCATACTCGTTCAGTGCGGCCACAATGGCTCTGTGGAGCCTGTCCTCGTCCAACGTGGGGGACTCGTGGCAGTATTTTGTCCCGAACTCCAGCCGCGAGATACACCGCCAGACGATCCGCTTCTTTCCGTTCCTGGCCCAGGTACACCGCTTGTATGGCGTACCGCACTCGCCGCAAACCAGCAGTTCGGACAGAGCGTATCTGGCGGAGTATTTGCCCTGCTCGGTTTTGCCGGACTTCTGCATCACCTTCCGCTTGCTGGTACGGCGGGCCATCTCCGCCTGCACCCGCTGGAACATATCCTTCGAGACGATCCCCGGATGGTTTCGCTCCACGTGGTACATGGGCAGGTCACCCAGGTTTTTCACCACCTTTTTACTGATGCAGTCGGTGGTATACGTCTTTTGTAGCAGGGCGTCGCCGTAGTATTTTTCGTTGGTGAGGATATTGCGGATCACCTGATACGACCAGCCCTGCACAGCCTCCGCCGTGGGGATGCCGTCAGCCTCCAACTCCTTCTTGATGTCGCCCAGGCTGGCCCCCTCCAGATAGCGGGTGTAGATCCGTCGCACCGTGGCCGCTTCCTCCGGGACGATCTCCGGCTTGCCGTCCGCTCCCCGGCGATAACCCAGCATCTTTTTGTACTGGAAGGTCACCTTGCCCTCCTTCATGCTCTGCCGCAGGCCCAGGAGGATATTGCCCCGGAGGGATTCGCTCTCCGCCTGGGCAAAGCCGCTGAACAGGGTGATGAGGAACTCGCTGGATTCGGTCAGCGTGTTGATGTTTTCCTTTTCAAAAATCACGCCGATGCCGTTGGCCTTCAGCATCCGCACGATCCGCAGGCAGTCCACCGTGTTCCGGGCGAAGCGTGAGAGGGACTTGGTGAGGATCATGTCAATGCGCCCCCGTTTGCAGGCGGCAATCATGCGGTTGAATGCCGCCCGCTTCTTCATGCTCGTGCCCGACAGCCCTTCGTCAGCGAAAATTCCGGCCATCTCCCAGTCCGGATTCTCCAAAATGTGCTGGGTGTAGTAGGCTTTCTGGGCGGCGTAGCTGTTTAGCTGCTCCTCACTGTTGGTACTCACCCGGCAGTAGGCGGCCACCCGCTGCCGGCCGCTCCGGCGGCGCTGGCTTCTGGCTGTGATCTGACGGGTCGGGGGGATGTAATGTACCCGGCGTTCTGATGTGGTCTGTTCCATGATGATCTCCTTTCCCGGATGGTGAAGCCTATTTGAAATGCACAGTTACTGCATTTGCAGCCGATATGGTGATATGTGAAACCGTCCGGTTAAAGCCTTTCCAATCAGCTTCGACCGGACGGTGGGATTCTGTTTGAGCCGCCGGACAGGAATCGTATCTGGCGGATGCTCCCCGCAGGATCAGGGCTACCACATCCTCCGGCGCATTTGGGCGCTCCAGGCCGCGGTTGATGGCGTTGGCGAGACGGACGGCCTCGCCGGAGGGGGTGTAGCTGCCAGCGGGAGAATCATGCTCCGCCATTTGACGGTTGATCTCCGCCAGCAGACCGACATCCGTGATCGTGATCTGTGTACCGCAGGTATCACATTTGAGGTACAGCGTATCCGTCCGGCGATTGGCCCCGGCAGTTCTGTGGAGACTGCCGCCGCAATGTTCACAGCGCAGGTACTCCTTCAGCCGAATGGCAGGGCGGGGTTTCGCCGGAACGCAGGCGGCAGTTTTAGATTGGATCTGGGTCTGCACAGCCTCAAATGTTCCTTTTTCGATGATAGCGGGGTAGCCGTCGGCCCCGGTGTAGCGAGGATTCTCCAGCAGCCGCTTGACCTTGTGCTTATTCCAGAGGGGAGCATCCACGCTGAATGAGATATGGTCTGCGTTGAGCGTATCCGCGATTTTCTGGTAGGATGCCCCGGCGAGATACAGTGTAATAATCCTGCCAACAACAGCCGCTTCGGAAGAGCAGACGGTCAGTTCACCATTCTGAATCTGATAGCCGTATAGAATCTTCCGATTGATCATCTCCGCACCTCCCGAAGCTGCGCTGTCAATTCAATACCGCAGTAGAGGCGGAAGCGGATGCGGGGCTGCGACTCCGCTATAATTTTTTCCACCAGGTCAGCGAACAGGCTCTCATCGAAGCTGTCCAGGGCTTCCGGCCCGGCGTGGAGTGTGTCTGCCGTCCGATGCAGAGCGTCGATCACATCCTCGATGTCCTCGTTCTTCAGCAGCCGCCGGCGCTCCCGGCGCAGTTCCGTCAGTTTGGCATTGATAGCCAGCAGCCTGGCGGCACAGGCATCCTCATCCAGCAGGCCCCTGGCCTTGAGCTGGCTGACCTTGTAGTTCTGCGCGGTAGCTTCCGCGATGGCTTTGTTGACGGCCAGCATGGCGGGGTTCCCTTGCTGGAGAGCGGCGTTCAGGCCGTCCAGCTGGGTAAGGGCGGGCGTCAGGATGATGCCCTCATGGAGCCGAAGTTTGTTGTACATTCGCACGAAAGCGGCGTATATCTCGCTCTCGGGGATGCGGCCCACGGGGCAGCCGCTGGCATGGTCATCATGCTTCCGGCATACCCATGTCACGTAGCCGCCCCTGGACATCTTGCGGGTGAAGGTAGACCCACACATACCGCAGATGATTTTTGTGCGGAGCGGATATTCGATGTATGGCTTCTGAGTTCGCTGCGCCCGCCGGTGCCGCAGCGCCTGAACCCGTTCAAAAGTATCCTTTGATATGATCGCCGGATGGGTATTTTCGATGTAATATTGGCAGACTTCCCCATGATTATCTTTCCTGGTAAATGGAAATGCATTTGTGGTAAACGTCTTTTGGCAGAGGGAATCGCCAATGTATTTCTCGTTGGCCAGTATTTTTTTGATAACCTGTTGATGCCACAATTTCCCATCGCACACGGTAGGAATCTTTTTCCTGTTTAATTCTGCCGTAATCTGTGTTGTGCTGCATCCTGACAGATAGCTGTCAAATATCCAGCGGACGATTTCCGCCTCTTTTTTATCAATTACAAGATCCTTTCCATCCACCAGCTGATAGCCAAATGGGGCGCAGCAGGTGATAAACTCGCCCCGCTCCATCCGCCGCTGATAGCTGATCCGCTGGTTCTTTCCGATGGATATAGACTCCTCCTGAGCGAGAGCGCCGAAGACGCTCACCATCAATTCGCTGGTGAGCGTCTCCGTGCTGATATTCTCTTTCTCGAAGAACACTGTCACCCCCAGGGCTGTCAACTCCCGCAGGGCGGTGAGGCAGTCCTTGGTATTGCGGGCGAAGCGGGAGATGGACTTGACCAGGATCTTGTCGATCCTGCCCTTCCGGCAGTCGGAGAGCATTCGGTTGAAGTCCTCCCGCTTGTCCGTCCGGGTGCCGGTCACCGATTCATCCGCATAGATGTCCACCAGCTCCCAGCCGTCATGCTCACTGATTTTCGTGGTGTACTTGCGGATCTGGGCGGCATAGGAGTGAAGTTGGTCGCTGGAATCCGAACTGACCCGGCAGTAGGCCGCAACGCGCAGGGTATCCGGTGTTTGCTCCCTGGGCGGGATCATTCTCACAGTCGCCATTGGTCAGCCTCCTTTGCGTTTATTGCAATGCCAACATTACCACACCTGGGCCGGAATAGCCAGCACTATTCCCAGACAGTTGACGGACGGTATTTCTCCACCGCCAGATGCTTGGCAGTAGCCAGTTCCTCGTCCGTCAGGAAACCGGCTTTCGCCATATCCGTCAGCAGTCTGGTGACCAGGATATATTGGATCTCATTTTTCACGTCGATCATGACCGGCCCTCCCGGAAGTAATCATCCGGTTTGACGCTGCGGATGAATTGTTCCACCACGCGCTCGCTGCCGGTGATCCGCATCTCCGGCAGGGCGGCTTTTACGTCCTCGAAGTAACGGTTCCCCCGCGCGGCCCGCTCGTCCAGGATGGCCACCACGCAGGTGTCTGTCTCGGTGCGGATGGCCCTGCCGAAGCCCTGCTTCAGCTTGATCTGCATCTCCGATACCACCGCCGCCCGGATGAAAGAGTGGAGGTTTTCGTACTGCTCCCGCTCCTTTTCCTTCATAGCGTCAGGAAAGGGAAATGGCAAACGGGGGATCACCAGCAGGGACACGCAGTCGCCGGGGAAGTCGAAACCCTCCCACGCTGCGCCGGTAGCCAGCAGGATACTCCCAGGGTTGGCCTTGAACTGCTCAGTCGTATGTACCGCATTGCGGCCCATGGTGAACAGCGGCCAGACCAGATGCTCTCTCGCCAACCGTTCCTGCACCGCCGACATGGTGGCGTAGGAGGTGAAAAGTACCAAGGCGTGGCCGCAGGCGGCGTCCAACAGCGTTGAGATCTCCCGCGCCAACTCATCGTAGTACATTTCTGTCCGCTGCTGCGGAGGTGTCTCCGGCAGATACAGCAAGCAGTTCTTCCGGTAGTCGAAGGGGGAGGGCGACACAGACTCCCTGACCCGGCCAGTTGTCAGGAGGCCCGTTTCCTCCCGGAAGCGGCGGAAGTTTTTGCCTACGGCCAGTGTGCCGGAGGTGAGGAGGATAGGCTGGGATTGGTTCCAGAGGGTAGTCTGGAGCTGGGCGGTCAGGTCGGAGATTGTGGCGCACAGCATCGTGCTGCCGTGGTCGCCCTCCGTGGTGTAGAAGACCATATCCGGCCTGCCATTGCTGAACAGAGAGACTGTTGCGGACAGATCCTCCAGAGATTTTCGGAGAGGAAGCGTCAGCAGACCGTCCAGCTGCTTCCGGATCACCGACAATGTCCTATCTGCTGCTGCCAGCAGTGGGAGGTATTCGGTATATCTTTCACCCTGCGGGAGTTTGGACAGCTTCCGCAGCAGCGGGCCGGTTATCTCGGACAGCGATTCAGCTGCCAGAAAATACCTGGCCTTCCGCAGATCACGGATCAGGCTGCGGATCTCTCCGGTCTCCAGGGTCACGCCGAACATCTGGCGGGCAGTCTCCGGCAACTTGTGTGCCTCGTCTATGATGATGGCGCAGCTGTCCGGCAGGACCGGCCTGCGGCCCGTGCCGCGGTGGATGGCGTTCGCCAGCAGGAGGTTGTGGTTGCAGATCTGAAAGTGAAAATAGTTGGAATCGCACGCCTCCATGAAGCAGAGGTAGCGGCAGCTGGTCTGCTTGCAGTCACAGTGTGTGGGGACGCAGACACGTTCTTGGTCATGACTGCTCAGATGCGCCGCCAAATCCATATCCAGATGATCCCGGAGGGATCGCAGCGCCGCCGCGGCTCTGGCGTTCTTTTTCTGCCAGTTCACTTGATCCAGCCGCTTCTTCAGCCGCTCGTCGCAGACGTAGTGGGACTTTCCCTTGCGGATCACGGCCCGGATGGGCTGGTCAATTTGTCCGTCTGCCTGGAGCGCGTCCGACAAGAGGGGGAGATAATCGTTGAAAATCGCGCTTTGCAGGGCGATGCTGGAGGTGGAGATAAAAATTGGCCTGGTCTCCAGTCCGCTTGCGGCCCGGAAGCCGAGGAATGCGATACCGGCCACCAGATAGGCATAGGTCTTGCCGATCCCCGTCCCAGCGTCGCACAGGGCGATGCTCCCATCCAACAGGGCGTCCAGCATCAGGTGGCTCAATTCGATCTGCGCGGGACGCTCCGGCATACCGCGGGCGGGCAGCAGATCCTTGAAAATATGGTCGATCCTATCGTGGGGCTTTTGCCTGTTATCGTAAGTATTCATCCTTGAAAATTCCCCTGACATTTTTCTTTCGTCATTCCCACCGCATTTGCAGCTCGCGCCCCGGTGGCTTGGGAACAGTACGGATCAGGTCTGGCCAGACCTGCACGGGCGTGTACCGGGGGTCTCTACTGCTTTCAACCCCAGGGCAGCCCCGCCTCTCTGACGCGGAGGCCGTGCGTGGTGTCTCATTATCTTCCCGGACAGGGTCAACACTGGGCGGCCATGCCAAAGCCGCCCCACACAGGTGGCATTCTCGCTCGCCGGAGGGGGCCGAAGCCCCCTCCGGGTCATCGCGTGCGCTGCGTGACGCTCGTCTGTCCGGGTGGTTGTCCGTACTGCTGATGTTAAATTTTCAAGGTACGTTGCCCGTGGGCTGTATAATTATTGTAGAGGATATTTTTTCGGTTTTTTAGAGACTAATGGACACATTTGTGCCTATTAGACACATCGCTCAAATAGACGAGCCGAATTGCTTCAGATGAATAGTCAATCTTGAAATTTCCTCCTTTAGCTGTATCTTGTCCGCATTGGTTGGTTCGGCAATGTGATATCTTCCTAAAATAAGATAATCCAGTGAGACATTGAACAGGGCAGACAGGTGTATAAAAAGATCAATAGAGCATCCTTTCTTACCCGTTTCAATCCGGGAATAGAAACTTCTATCAATACTCAGCACTCCGGCGAGTTCCTCTTGTGTGTAGCCATTTTGGATGCGGAGTTGGCGGATACGCTCTCCACTTTTTTCCATGTCGTAAATCATTATGTAGTCTCCAATCATCAAATTTTTGTTTGAGACTGAAGTCTACGGATATTTAGCCGTGTAAGGCTGCCAACGGCGAAGAGTGATTTCAATCTGGTAATTCTCATAAAAAGGACAAGATGCATTCCATTGCGAAAGGCAATAAAATGCATCTTGTGAGTAAATGCAATATAATTCACTTGTCAGGGCAGCATTGCCCCATACGGTTATCTGAAAGTTAAAATTAGCAAGAATGAACGGTCCATACTACAATACACCCTTTTTGACAACGTAAGTTTACCTTTTAATGTATTATAATCCATCAAAAGCAAGGAATTTGCTTCATTCCATTATGCGGATATGTATTCACTGCCGTCAACTTAAGGGGATTTCGTCAAAACAGGCATAAAAGGAGGGGAATAATTATGCAATAAGCGAATTGACAAGTGCGAATTACCGCCATCATGGGATGAACGCGGAAATGCGTACCTCAAAACAGGTGTGGTGGCAAAATGGATAAGAAGGGGCTTGCTGTAGACATGACGCAAAACCATCTGAATCGTTGCGGGGATGACCCCGATTTGCGGCTGAAAAACAATGCGTTTACGAGAAAACGAAAGCTGACGGCAAAGCGGATCCTCATGCTCCTGCTGCAGCGTCTTTCGTATAGCCTCCAATTGGGCACGGACAAACTATTTGAACACTTTGAGGAAGAAACCGTCAGCAAGCAGGCGTTTTCCAAGGCCAGAGCGAATCTGAACCCGGAATTTGTGCGGAAATTTGCGGATGGGATCGCAGAGATCCACGCGCAGGATCCTGACGCGCCCTCGTGGAACGGAATGCGCCTGATTGCCATTGACGGCACAGACATTGCCCTGGAAAACAGTGAAGAGCTGAAGGAAGTATTCGGCTGCTCGGGGTCAAAGCGCAACGCCGCGACAGCGCTGGGGTCCATGGCCTACGGACCGCTGGATCAGGCCATCTACGACTGCCGGATCGCGCCTTACGCCGCTGATGAGCGTGACCTGGCGAAGCTTCACATGAAAAGGCTCCTGGAATTGGGGCTTGGCGGCAGCCTGCTGCTGTTTGACCGCGGCTATCCCTCTGCCGCTTTCCTGTCTCATACGCTGACAGCTGGGTTCTCCTTTGTGATGCGTGTACGGGAAAAATGGAATTTACAGTCTGACGCAATCGAGGACGAGGGCTGGATCACCGTATCCTATGAGGGCAAACAATTCCCCGTCCGTGTGCTGAAAGTGCCTCTTTCCACCGGAGATACCGAAACCTTGCTGACTAATCTGGACGAGACCCAACTCCCTTTCTCCCAGGCCGCTCACCTGTATTTCAAACGCTGGGCCATTGAAACTGCCTTTGACACCCTGAAATCCAAACTTCAATTGGAGAATTTCTCCGGCAAGACGGCGGTGAGCGTTCGCCAGGATTTTTATGCCACCATCTACATCGCGGGGTTCGCTATGATCTGTGCCGCTGACGCTACGAAAAAAATCGTGAATGCTGACCGGGGTAAAAACCTCAAATACGCCAGAAAAGCCAACATGAACCGCACCATTGCCAAACTCCGGGACCGTTTCCTCCTCATTATTCTGGAGGAGGATCCCGTCCTGCGCCAAGCCCTGCTTGACCGCCTCTGCTGTGATATTGCCGCTTATCCGGAGTCTATTCGTCCTGGCCGTTCTCCCGCACGAAAATCTCCCCGTTCTAAGCGCTTCCCCATCGCTAAAAAGTCCGTCCTCCCTTAAGTTGACGGCAGTGGATATGTATTGTAAAATGTATTTGAGGTGAATTACAACGAGGAAAAAGAAGCCTGTGGAAAACAGAGATTTTGAGTTTGCCCGACCGATGGGTGATGCTGTGAGGCAGGCACGGGATAAAGCCGGTTTCACGCAAGGGTATGTATCAGAACACACGGGTATTGATACTCGAACGATCTTGAACATCGAAAACGGCAACGGAAATCCCACAACGGAAAAGCTATATCCATTAGTCCGCTTTTATGGCATTGATCCGAATATTTTCTTTTATCCGGAATCAGAATTAACGAGTTCTGATCGGGCGGAACTTCGGCTTTTGTTGGAAACCTGCACAGAGCAGGAAGCCACAGCCCTCATACCCATCATACGGGCGATCCTGGAGGCGCTTCACTCCAAAAACTCCAAATGCCTTAAGGATACATAAAGAAAGATGAAGCCCAATAAAAAGAGCCAGCTTCCCAGTATCGGGGGTAAGCGTCAAATGATTATCTCGGCATAAAGGCACAGGCTCGGAGGGGAGCCTGTGCGAAAATAGGGCAGAGATTAGTGGAGCGGGAGGAAATCAGGGAAGACATCAGAAAAGAATCGATCCGGAGGAAGTTGAAGCTCATTGGCGGAAAAGACGATGTTCAGAACAGCAAGGTTGTGCCAACTATCTAGTACAGGAGGAGCAAAGAATATACCGGTTCAACTCTGCGGCTGAACCGGTATAGAAACGGATATGGTCACGCTGGAAAGTGTTCCGGCAGAAGCATCTCCGCCCAATCCTCGCGGGTTTGCGCCAGTTTCGGGGCCTGCTCCAAGATCCAAAGCAGATACCGGTACGGATCCAGGCCGTTCTCCTTGGCGGTCTCAATGAGGCTGTAGATAACAGCGCTGCCCCTGGCGCCCAGAGGGGTGTTGGCGAACAGGAAATTCTTACGTCTAATGACGAAGGGCTTGATACTCCGCTCAGCCTGGTTGTTGCTCAGTTCCAGCCGCCCGTCTTCCAGGTAGCGGACGAGGTACGGCCATTGCTCCCGCAGATAATACAGCGCCTTGCCAAGAGCGGATTTAGGGGCTACAGAGCCGGAGATGGAATTTGCCCATGACAACAAAGCGTCCAGGATGGGTTTTTCCTTTTCCAGACGCTGTTGATGTCGTTTTTCTGGAGAAAGGCCGGCAAACTCTCTCTCCCAGGCGAACAAGTCGTTGCAGTATTGCAGGCCGGTGAGCGCGGCGCAGCCCTCCCGCTTGCCCTGCGGAATGGCATTCAGGGCTTCGTCGAATTTCCGCCTCGCATGGGCCCAGCAGCCCACGACCCGGATATTCCCGGGCAGCTTGTGATAGCCCGGGTAGCCGTCCGCGTGGAGATACCCGGAGAAGCCCTTCAGGAACTTCTCCGCATGTTCCGCCTTCCGGCTGGGCTGGTACTCGTAGAGTACGATGTGCCACTTCCTGTCCCCGCTGGTCCGGTACATCCACATGTAGCTCTTCGTCTGCGCCTTCTTCCCAGGCTCATGGAGCACCTGCAGCGTCGTCTCATCCGCATGGAGCACCTGCCGCAGGATAAGCTGCCGGTGCAGCGCCTCGTAGACCGGCTCCAGCCAGTGTTCGCTCACCCACAGCAGCCAGTTGCTCATCGTCTGACGGCTTAACATCACGCCCTGACGGTTCCACTCCTGCTCCTGCCGGTACAGGGGACTGCCCATAGCAAATTTCTGTACCGCGATATGCGCGACGGCTTCCGGCGAGGCGTAGCTGCCGGGGATGACGGCGGGCTCTTTCTCCGCCTTCTCAACAGGCGTCTCCGTCCCTTCCTCCTGGCATCTCCGGCAGGCGTAGGTGTAGTACCAGTCCTCCCGGATGCTCACCTGGGCGGGGATGATCTTCAGGGTGCGCCGCACCTCTTTCCCGATCTCCCGCATGGTTTCCCCACAGATGGGACACTCCAGCTCTTCCTCACTCCGCCGGTGCTCCACTACCTCGACAGGCACGTTCTCCGGAAGGACTTCTTCCAGCTTGCTGGAACGCTTCGTCCGGGTGTGCGCCGCCACAGCCGTGGTCTTCCTGCCGGGAGGCGCTATGTACGCCTCCGCCTCGTTGAAGGTCAGGCTCAGCTGGCCCATGAGTTCCTCATGGACCTTCTCGCTGGACGCCCCGAACCGCCGCTTCTGCGCAAGCCGCAGCTGCTCCAACAGCCACTCATTCTGGCTTTTCAGCTCCATAAATGAGTCATATTCCGCACGGGAAATCGTTACCGTTTCCGTGGTTCTTGTCTCATTTTTCTGCTCTTTCATGGCTTTAATTATACCACATCTCCAAGCAAAAAACCAGCGTTTTTAACACTTTTTTGCAGCTTTTTCGCATTTTATATCAGCCGCAGACCTTTCACCGGGCGGTTCGCCTTCGGCTGCTCCACACTCAGCCCCTCCATGAGCCACCGGTACTGCTGCGCCGTGATCTCCCGCGCCTCCACCCCGCTTCTCGGCCACTGAAAACTTCCCGCCTCCAACCGCTTATATACCAGCAGAAAGCCGTCCCCTTCCCAGTATAGCCCTTTGATACGATCTTTCCGCCGTCCGCAGAACAGAAACAAAGCTTCCTGGTACGGATCCAGGTGAAATTCCCGCTCCACTATCCCCGCCAGCCCCTCTATTCCTCGCCGCAGATCTGTGTACCCGCACGCCAGATACACAGGGCACCCACATCTGAAATCATTGAGCATCTCTCAGCACCCGCACCGGCAGCTCCACCGTTGCCGCTTCCGCTCCCGCGTATATTTCCTCTTCTCCTCCATTCATCCGCAGTTTTGCCGCCAACAAACCTCCTCCCTCTGAGACGGATGGCCGCTCTGGCAGCGCCGGTACTTCCACAAATTTTTCCGCGCCGCTCCTCTCCAGTGCCCTCACTTGCCGCCCCGCCTCTGACAGAATCTCCTTCTCCCAGCAGTAGTATGTTTTGTATGCGATCCCCTGCTCCTGACACCATGCCTTCTCCTGTATCGCAGAGAAGACGTTTAGGAAGCCTTCTTGCCGGGTGTCATAGGTCTTTTTTCCTTCCATGGCCTGTGCCGCTTCCTCTACGCAGGTCCACTCTACAAGATCATAGATGTTTCTAAAGTGGTAATAGAACGTCATCCGATTGATATCTCAGTCCTTGGTAATATCGTTGATGGTGATTTTATTCAGCGGTTTCTGAACGAGTAGCTTTTTTAGCGATGTTGCCAGTGCCTTCTTTGTTTTCATTGATACCGCAGCTTCCTTTCTTATTTTAGTGTGGATAGACTACGGGAAAAGTGCAATTCCCCGCAAAAGCATTTTTATTCCCATCGCGGTGATCAAGGCGATGTTGATATGCATCAGCCAACTGCTGTGCTTTCTCAAAGCAGCCGCCCCCAGTGATCCCAGTATCAACATACATGGTACGGTTCCAAGACTCCAGCAAAACATGGAGAGGCCGCCAACCAGGGGACTTGTGGTTGAAACAGCGTAGGCCCACATTGCGTTGGAGGCGGCACAGGGCATCAAAGCGGTGATCGCTCCAATCAAAAAGGGCTTGCTGTTTGACAGCCTTTGAATGGAATGCGGCATTTGACATAAGGAAGGCAGTTGTATCTGTAGGCGGCGCAAGGGGGGACATACTCCCCACATACAAAGGCCGAAGAGCAGCACCGTAGCACCACCCAAGGTATAAACCATACTTTTCCACTTGTTCGAGTAGGAAAATGCTCCGCCGAATGCTCCGAATAAAATACCCAACAACGTACACAGCATAATCCTTCCCGTATTATAGCGTACCGCACGTCCCAGTCCACTCCGCCAGTTTATCGCTGTATCAGACTTTCCGCTGACTTGTGACAGTTGGATTCCACCGCACATGGTCACACAATGCGTCCCAGTCATCAGTCCAATAAAGAATAGATAGCCATAAGAGGCCCCAGATTCTGCTGCTGGTGCAGCAGGGAGATGGATAAAGCTGGAAGCGGCCAGCAGTACGAGAAGCAGAAGGAGGGTTAGAGCATCCATTAGCAACATCTGTCTCTTGGCGCGGGCAGGATACCCAATTTGCGAGAGGTGATTCTCCAGTTCAGAAGGAGATATCCACTCAGAGTCATAATCAAGTGCCACGGTTTCCCGCCAATAGCTTGCCCGGCAGGAAACCACTCCCCGAACGTTATTCATCCCACAACAGATAATATCCTCGCACTGGCGGCAGATCATGCCAGCTACTTTCACTTCGTGATGCTGTATACTCATTCTGCGACCCTCCGTGGCTCCTCTGCACGTTTAAGCCGCAGTGCGTGCATCAGCACAGCGATGGAAGAAAAAGACATGGCGGCAGAGGCAATAGACGGATTCATAATCCCCGTTGCCGCAAGGGGGATGCACACCAAATTATAAACCAGCGCCCATACCAGATTTCCTCGGATATTCTTCATTACAGTTTTTGAAAGCCGCAACGCCAGGGGAACGCTATCCACACGATTGTTCAACAGGAGAATGCCGGAGGTTTCTTTAGCGATATCCGTTCCTCCGCCCATTGCCATGGCTACGTCACTGACGGCCAATGCAGGGGCATCGTTCACACCATCGCCCACCATGACAACTGTTTTGCCGTGGTCGCGAAGTTCTGACAGCAATGCAGCTTTTTCCTGGGGTATGATGCAACTGCGAACATTTTGTATGCCCAGTTTTTGCGCGATGGCCTGGGCCGTTACCGCATGATCGCCCGTCATCATCCAGACATCCATCCCCATAGTCTCCAAATCCTTCACAGCATCCACAGCATCTGACCGAATTGTATCTGATATGCCGATTACTCCCAGCAATTCACTATCGCGAGCGATACAGAGTTCCGTTTGGGCCTGGAAACGGATGTCCTCCTGCCTAGCCAGCGGCTCTAAAGCAACATGGATGGATTCCATCAATGCCCGATTTCCGCAGGCAACCACCAAGCCGTTTTGTCTGGCGGTTACCCCGGAACCAATCTGCTCAGAAACATCTGTCAGCATTTCCGGCTGGCAGTTGACTCTATTTGTTTTGCAGTATTCCGTGACGGCATGGGCAATCGGATGGAGAGAATATGTTTCTATTGTCCCCGCCAAAGCAAGGAGTTCCTCTTTTGTTACATTCCCAAAAGGCCGGACAGTCCCTACAGTGGGCTGCCCAGAAGTGAGGGTTCCAGTCTTATCAAAAACAACTGTATCTGCTTTTTGTGCCACTTCTATCCATGCGGCGTTTCGGAATAGGATTCCTAACTCTGCCGCTCGTCCCGTCCCCACCATGATGCTGGTTGGAGTAGCCAGTCCCAATGCACAAGGACAGGCCACTACCAAAACGCCGCACATTGTTAAAATGGCCTGTTCCATATCGTAAGGCGTAAGGAAGAAATACCATATGCAAAATACAACGATAGAGATAATCAGCACTGCGGGAATAAAATACCCTGCAATCCGATCTGCAAGATTTTGTATGGGAGGCTTTGAGAATTGAGCTTGGCGCACAATAGAAATCATCTGCTGCAATGTAGTAGCTTCTCCGACCCTATTCACGGAGATGGTAATTGCGCCCTCGCGATTTAGAGTACCGCCAATTACCTGCGCGCCCACCGTTTTATGATTCAGTTCGCTCTCACCCGTTACCATTGATTCATCAATGATACATTCTCCGGAAAGGATGATGCCATCAACCGGGATGCGCTCTCCGGAACGGACGATGACTTTGTTCCCTACCTGGATTGTCTCAATAGCGATTTCTGCTTCGCCGCTTTCTGTCAGAATGACCGCTTTCTGCGGCTGCAGTTGAATCAGGGTTCTCAAGGCTTGAGATGTTTGTCCCTTTGTAAGTATCTCCAAATATTTTCCGAAGAAAATTAGGCTAATAAGTACACCTTGACCAAGGAAATATAACTTTATCTGTTCATGGGCGGTAAAGGCGATCCATGAGCTGTAGAGATAAATGACCGTAGTGGAAGCGGCAATCAGAACATCCATATTGAGTTGCTTACCTCGGATGGAGCGGAAAAGTCCTTGGTAGAAGTAGCGGCCGGGGCCAAACTGTAGTATAGTTGCCAGTACAAACTGTAGTATGGGCGATGGGTTCCAAAACAAAGGGATGCTGAGAGCAGCCGAGAGAAGGAGACGACGGAGCATGGCAAGCTGTCCGGATATCTCTGCCGTTTCTTCGCCAGTGTCCCAAACAATCAGTTCGCAAGAGATACCTATTTCAGTAAAGCAATCCAGAATGGCTTGAGCATTTGTTCCAACCGGGAAAAGGGTCAGAACCGCAACTCCTTCTGTGCAGTCAAAGTGGATGGCTTCAACGCCAAATTGCTCATTCAAAACGGTTTCCACCAGCGAGACTTGGTTATCCGTTACCAAGCATTTTAGCTTCATTGTTTCACGCGGAATGGAGTATCCAATTCTCTCAATAGCAGAAACAAGGTGCTCCACATAGAATATATCCGTTTCGCATGTAATAGCCGCCATCCCAGAAAGATAGTTAATGCTGACCTTTTGAACGCCTGGCTCACGTTCTATCAGCTTTTGCAGTTGCGAGACGCAGGCAGTACAATCCATGTTGAGGATTTTCAGTGTGAATTCTTTCCTCACTTTTCTTGTGCCTTTTTCAAACGCAAAAACTGCCGGAACGCTATTACAGAGCTTGGCAGGCACAGTGCAGGCACTTGAAACAAAAATACCCAGCTAATCCAGTCCACACCCTGATAGAATTGTCCGTTATAGGTGACGCCGCGAATCAATTCGAAGTAAGAGTAATTCCATACGCCCCAAAGCCCAGAAGCAGAGCCAAACAGATGGATAATCAGGAAACCAGCCGTGGTGAATACGCCAGAGAATGCCGTAACTGCTGTGGCGCTGAACCGTTCCATTTTTGTCAGAAAAATAGATATGGCCGGAAAAATGTAGACAATCAAGTTAAGTACCAATAGGGAAACGGGGATAGAGTACCCCCAGTTGATAGCCTGCCGGATGTGATCCCCATCATGAAGCAGTACTGAGACCAGGATAACCATAGAGCAGGCCATTAAGCATTTTGTTACCTGTTTGTCCAGTTTGACCGACAGCGCTTTCGCAGTTTCTTTTTCAGTTTGTGACATGAGAAAAGCCTCCTATTTTTTATTTGCCAGTTGGCAAATAAAAAATAGCATAGCATTAAATCTTTGTCAAGATACATGTAAGAAATATTCTATTTTGCTATTCTTCTACATTTGAGGCAGGAAAGCTATTTTCTTTTCTATTTGGGGGGGCAACCGTAGATTCTCCATCGGCTTTTAATTCCACCATAACTTTAGAGAATATGTGTGAAAAATAGTAACCTTTCAGTAATGCCGGTAATGAAAATCCAAATATAATAGTGATTGGGTAAAGCGGAGGAGCAGATAATGCCAATAGTAACAGGGCAATGTGACCAGTATCAATCAGTAGCAGGGACGGAAGAAATCGCACAAGGAACAGCATTGCATTTTTTATCAATTCTCGACGTGTGTTTTCAAAACGCATTTGCAGCACAAACAACCATTCGCAGAATAAAATTACCAGAACTATAAGTGTAATCAAAATTATGTAAATCCATCCGACATGATCCCCACCCCACATCCGCTGCTGGTTCAAACCGAATACCGTCCCTAATAAGATAGAGTATGCAAGAATCACCAGCCAGATTGGCGTGATTGCTTTGAAATTTTCTCGAAATCCTTTCAGGAAATCCCGTAGAGGGCGGACATCCGTTCCCTCCGCCATCCTGACAGTCGTGTAATACAAGGCAGAACTTGCGGAACCAATGGTAACAAGAGGAATGCAGAATACCAAGTAGACAACATTGAGAAGAATTAAATCAAAAATTCTACTCAGTACACGTCCCAAGAAATGGTCTTGGTTGAATAAATTCCACAAAAAAGAACCCACCCTTTCTTTTGCCTATTGTTATTGAACAGGGGACGCCATGCGCGGCGCCCCCTTATGTATGTCTATTGATGGAGTGCTTTGAGAAGATCGGAAATCGTAAGTCCTTCAAACCCAGAGATAACATGATCTGCTTCCGGCAGACGATTCCTTGTCCCAACACCCACTACCAGCATCCCGCCTCGATGGCCGGCCTGAACGCCCGCCACTGCATCTTCAAAGACAATACATTCCGTGCAGGACAGGCCCAATTCTTCTGCACCCCGAACAAAAACTTCCGGATCAGGCTTTGCCTTACTTACTTTTGTTCCATCAATTATTGCATCAAAAAACGGTGTCAATTCCAGCTTATCCAGAATAAGCCGGCTGTTTTTGCTGGCGCTTCCAAGGGCAATTTTGCAACCTTGGTTGCGGGCAGTAGAAAGGAATTCCCGCGCACCGGGAAATACCTCATTGGGACTAAGTTTTTGAATATAGGATAAATATATTTCATTTTTCTCCGTACAGTAGCGTTCTTTTTCTTCTGCACTCATAGAACGATTGCCCAGCTCCAGCAAAATATCCATGCACCGCACACGGCTGACGCCCTTAAATAATTCGTTATCATTTTCGGAAAACGGAATAGCCAGTTTTTCGGCCAGTTTTTTCCATGCCAGAAAATGATACTTTGCAGTGTCCACGAGGACCCCATCTAAGTCGAAAAGTAATCCGATCATTGTTCCACACCTCCTATTGCAAATGGGTATCCCACTTCCCACAGAACGGATCCACAGGACTTTTTCCTGTAAAAGCACTGCGCCCTGTCAACTTTTTCCACACAGCATTCAGCACCATGCTGTTATTGGAGTAACCATTGATATACGTTCTGACGCGCGGAAAATCCAAAAGATGATAAGGGTTTTCCACAGAAATCATAATGGTGGGAATATCCTGCATATAATGTGCGCAATTGGCCCCCATGGGTTGCGCCCACTCGATTCGTACAGCGGTTTGATTGCTGCGGGTAGCCAGATTAGCAAAATATATAATCAGATCATAACGATTCAAAACTTCCTCATAGCCGGCCAACTCCCCTTCTGTTGCGGCGGAGGCTTGAAACTCATCCACTTCAAATCCATCCGCCCGCAGCAGTTCCTCAAATTCGCGGCTGGACTCTTTTACGGAATACTGGCTGAAGCCTCCGGTGCTTTCCAGAGGATAGAATAATATCCGCTTATATTTTTCTGTGGTCAGAGGCAACACGCCCGGCTGTTCTTTTATGAGCGTCACCGCTTTTTCGGCACACTCCTCTGCCCAGGACATATGTTTATGACAGCCAATGATCCGCCGGGCATCCTCCAAAGACAGCGGTTCCTGCCCTTTATGCAGCCCCAATGCTGCCTTGACTGCCAGGATACGTGTGACAGCCTCATCCAGCCGGTGCGTCGTAATAACGCCATTTTTAATGCCATCCAGCATAAACCGATAATCTTCTTCCAGGTTCCGGGTAAACAGGAACATATCCGCTCCCGCAGCAATGGAGGCCGGAACGGCTTTCCTCCGGCTCATCGCCAGAGTATAGCCTGCCATGGTAGTCGCATCCGTAACGATCATGCCATTAAATCCTAATTTTCCACGCAGCAATCCCTGCATGAGTTCGAGGCTGAGACTTCCCGGCAGTATTTCCTCATCACGCAATTCAGGGTTCAGCCGGCGGCTATAGGCAGGCTGCATGATATGTCCCACCATGCAGGTTAACGCACCGGCGTCAATACAGGCTTGATACACCTTGCCATAGGAAGCGTCCCACTCTTCGCAGCTCATGGAATTGATGCTTGTAACTAAATGCTGATCCCGTTCATCCTGTCCATCACCTGGAAAGTGTTTGATGGAAGCGGCCAGCCCTCTGGTTTGCACCGCTTTCAGATAAGCCAGCCCCATTGCTTTTACGCGCACAGGATCGGAGCCAAAGGTTCGGGTGTTGGTAATTGGATTACGAAAGTTGCTGTCGATGTCAATGATTGGAGCAAACGCCCAATTTGCGCCCACTCTCCGGCTTTCCTCAGCGCAAACGATTCCCAGTTTCTCTGCCATACCCGTGTCATCAGTTGCTGCAATTTCCATAGGACTGCCAACCAATGTCCCCTCGCTGACAATACCGTTTCCGCCTTTTTCCAGATTTGCAGCCACCAGCAAAGGAATTTTTGCATTTGCCCTCAGCCGATTTGCGACTTCTATTGCTTTTTCGGTAGGGATAGTACGGTACATACATCCACCGGGCTGAAGAATGCGGTAAATCGCATCCAACTCCTCCGGTTCACCTCGCTTGACCAAAAGGCAGAACAACTGCCCTGCTTTTTCTTCAATGGTCATCTCCGCCAGCGTTTTATGCACCCACATAATAGCTGCATCATCCAAAAAAAACGGATTCCCTTTTAAGTCTATCATTCACATATCCCTGCCTTCCTGTTATCGGAGTCCCCGATCACGGGCAAAATCTACCGCTGTACGGATAATATCAGCCCGTTGACTGGCAAGGAGATATCCCTGCGCAATTATTTCATCCGTGCATTCAGCAACTTGCTCTTTATAGAACTTCAAGCTGCTATACAGTTCCTTCAACAGTGACGGTGAGAACGGATCTACATGCCCCCAAAAATCACTTTGCTTTGTAGGATCGTCTTTCAACGTGCTGTACTTGGAATAGCGGCAGGTCGGCAGATCAATAAAGGGAGTCCGTACACCGCCGCGGGTATTGCCGAAAGCGTCCTTTTTACTCCGGCCGTCCAAGTATCGTTCTATCTGCCGGGACGCTGGAGCAGGCACGCCCTCCCGCACCCAAACAAAAAGGTTGCGGAACGCGGCGGAATAGACAAATTCATAGGGATAATCCTGCGGGTATTTTTCAAGGCCCGGATAGGGCTGAGCCCGGCCAACCCTGGCGGGATCGTCATCTGTTTCGTAGTAGTCCAATAAGTTATACTTGCTGTCATGACTGGACCCGGCAATATCGTAGGTTCGGAACAGCGCACGCGGATCATTATTGTTGCCCTTCCAGCGTGTATATGGGGTTTCTGTTTCCGTATTAAGCACAATATATGGCTCAGTAGAAACAATCATTCCAAGGAAATTTTCACGAGTTGACCAAAAATCCTCAGCGGATTGGAAGGAGTTGATTGGCGCACGTGCAGATCCGGAACCAGCTTGAAGATAACCATCATAAACGGGCATCCCCAACTTTTGAGAAGCGGTATCCGCAAAAGACTCCCGATAGCGTACCATCATGCTGCCGCACTGACTCCAGCCAGTCAGATAGACATAGGGTTTACCATACCCGGCGATGGGATTGATGGGCGAATCGTTCTCTCTCAATGCAGCGGACAGATCGGTGAGCATATCCCAGAACAGCCCACTATCGTACTCCTGGAATATGGGGAAGCCAATTTTTTCCGGCATAGGGCGGTTCGGCAGGGGGTTTTTCCAGCTGATGCGTTTATATCTTTCGGGATCGATACGATATAAAGTGTCCAGTACATCTCCCTTAGACGTAATCCCAATATAAATATCGCCATGGGCCGTAAAGTAACGCCATGCCTCAACCCACATCCGGTCGATATCGTAAAGCGCCGATGGATTGAGGATCTCCACAACCACATTCCCGCTGAAGTCCTCTTTCCGCGCAGGACGGCGCACCAACATCCGATTGACATAGGGCGCATCAGGATAAAGGATGGAAATACGGCTATCCTGATCCTCGGTATAGATATTGGACGTACCAAAGAGGAAAAACTCATCTTCTGCATAGCCAATTTCATCAAAATGACAACGAGGTGCAGCGTGTGCAAACGGGTGGGACTCTGGTGTAACAGGGATTTTTTCGATGCGTTCAATCATTAAAAAACAACCTCCTGATATGATAATTGGAGCCATCTATATTTTGTAGTTTATCAATGGATAGATGGATTGAAAAGCACGATTCTGCTATGTTTTTGCAGTCTTATGAGGTATAGAAGGAAAGGAATTGCTTTCCTCTGCTTGCTTGTAGTAACATTGAAGAAATCCGGCGCAGTTCAAATTTTTCAACAGGAGGTATTCTTTATGCTGACATTACAGCAATGGCGCTGCGGAGAGATCGTTTTGGCAGATCCTGCTGCTCCCAGATGTGTGGATACGGGCATTCAAATGATATGCCAAGCCCCTTCCGGTCGGGAGATTATCAGAGAAGCGTTTTGGGATGGGGACGATACTTTTCGCATCCGCTTTGCGCCAACGGAACTCGGCGAGTGGAAGTATACGATCACCGGCCTTGCCGATGGTTCCAGGGAGGGGCATCTGACGTGCATCCCTTATGACGGCCAGTTGCCTCTGTATCAACACGGTTTTCTTAAGGTTGGCCCCAAAGGGCGGTATCTCTGCCATGCAGATAACACACCATTTTTCTGGCTGGGAGACACCCATTGGCATTTTGCCATTGCGGAACGATGGGATGAGAGCAACGATCCGCGCTTTGACAGCCAGTTCCGGGCTATTGTTGATCGCCGGGTCCAGCAGAAATTCAATGTATATCAGTGTAACTTCCATTGTGAAGCAACAGAACCGGATAAGTATTTCCTGCGAACTGAACAAGGACTTGTCCCCAATGTGGATTTTCTTCAGCAAGATTTGGACAAAAAAATCTCTTATCTGGCAGATCAGGGGTTCTGTATTGCGGCAGGGTTTTCCTGGGCGTTTTCCGCCTTTGCGCCTGACGCGATGAAGTACTATAAAACTGCTGTTCGATATTTGATTGCCCGATACGGTGCATATCCCATGATTTGGACTCTGGCAGGAGAAACCGGCGGATACAGTGCATCCGGGCGGAAAGGTCTTCTGGATTTCTGGAGGGAGATCGCTAAGGAAGTGGAACGTCTGGATACATATCACCATCTTCAGACTGCCCACTACACCAATGAGCGGCCTTTTGCTGATTACTATCAGGACGAAGATTGGTTTGATTTTACACTCAATCAGGCAGGCCATGGAGACTACCCCATTGATGCCCGGCATTACCAGGCCCATCGCAAAACGCATAGCGGCAAGCCGTTTATTGAGTCTGAATCCCTATATGAGCAGGTACTGACATTGGAGCCAAATGGACGGCGGCGGGCTACCCCTGCCATGCTGCGCCGGGTTGCATACCTGTCAATCCAGAGCGGTGGATGTGGCTACACTTATGGCGCACAGGGAATGTGGCATATCCAATGGGATGAATCTGATGGCCGTTCGCCGTTGGGCTTCGGCAGCTATCCTCCGTGGTACAAGGGCATTGATTTCCCAGGTGCCGGTCAAATGACCATTATGCGGGATTTTTACGAATCCGTTGGCTGGCAGCACCTTACGCCGCTCCCCCGGCAGTGCTTTGACTTGAGTGCAAACGGCGCGGTCGTAGTGACCTTCAGTGATGAAGACCTGGTAGCCCTGTTTGTTCCCGCTATCACAGCGGATGAAGAGATGCAAACTGTCGTTGCCTATTTTTCTGAGACATGCCGTTATGAGACGGTATTCCGTACATTAACACAACCGTGCTACAAAGCCAGTTGGTTTGATCCGGCCACAGGCTCATATACGTTACTAGACAATGCTATCGTACCACAGGACGGCTGTTGGACATCGCCTGTCAAACCTAGTGATGGCGATGCAATCCTTTTGCTCCAAGCATTAGAGTAAGGAGTTTTGACATGGCAAGATTTGTATGCACATTCATTTCATATAGCTTAATGCGTACTGTAGACTTAACGCTCATTGTCCCAACCCCCACTTTGGCAGATATGATGGAAGCAGGCGACACATCTAATGAAATTGTTCGCCATACCCCAAAAGAGAACTATCCCGTTCTATACCTGCTTCATGGTATCGGCAATAACCATACTGCCTGGACCTCATATACCAACATAGAACGTTATGCGGAGGAGCGCAGTATTGCTGTCGTCATGTTTTCAGCAGAGAACAAGTTTTATGTAGATAAACCAGGCGGCGATCAATTTTTTCAGTTTTTGAATGATGAACTTCCAGATTTTGTCTGTGGGATGTTTCCGATCTCCAGACGCCCGAAAGATACTTTTATCGCAGGTCTATCTATGGGCGGGTACGGGACACTGCTCCACATATTTTCTGCACCTGAACACTATGCTGCAGCCGGAGCGTTTTCATCGGCGATACACATTGATCCGCGCAGCATTGACGAAATTGAACGCGATGCTACTCGACCTCCGGAGTATAATCCACTCGCGTTGGCGTCAGCTGCAGTCAACGCTGGAAAGCATCTCCCGGCCTTGTATTTGTCTTGTGGTGAAGCCGATTTTCTCTTTGCAGACAACATACTGTTTCGTGATCAACTCCGGGCAGCCGGTGTGGAGTTCGAGTGGCGGCAAGAACCTGAAGTTGGCCATGAGTGGCAGTTTTGGGATAGACAAGTCAAGCAGTTCTTGGATTGGATTCCTCGTACAGACTTTTATTCCGGCAAGCGCCGAAAGTGCTGACAACGATCCTCAATATTTGATATGCAGATATGTGGCGGACACATAAAGCAGTTCCCCGGCAACCTTTGTAGGATTGCCGGGGAACTGCTTTGCTGGGTTATCCTTTTACGCCGCCTAAAGTAATACCTTTTACGAAATTCTTTTGAATAAAAGGATAAATTACTGCGATGGGGAGGATACCTAATACAGCCATTGCCATACGCACCGTGGCAGATGGGATCTGTCCCAAACCCTGCTGTGCTGCGGCCTCGCTGCTTTGCTGCAACGCTTGGATATTCTGCATCAAGCGGTTCAGCAGATTCTGGATGGTATATAGATCAGTGCGCTTGGTCAAATAGATATAACCATTGTTCCAGTCGTTCCAATAAGCGATGCCAGAGAACATGCCGATGGTCGCAAGAATAGGTTTCGCCATAGGAACAGCTACACGCCACATAGTCTGAAACTCACTAGCTCCATCAATATATGCAGCCTCCAGAATCTCATTGGGAACGCCCGTCGTGAAATAGCTTTTTGCCAACAACACATTGAAAGCGTTCATAAGCAATCCGGGAACCAATAGCCCCCAGACGGTATCCTTTACGCCAAAAACTGTGGTGTAGTTGATGTAAGTAGGAACCAATCCACCGTTGAACAGCATTGTAAAGAACACATAGAACGTCAGAACTCTCCGGAAGGGCAGATCCTTTTTGGATAGGCCATAAGCAAATAGCGTGGTAATGCAAAGGCTGGCGGTCGTTCCAACAGCAGTAATCAGGAAGGACATGCCGTATGCCCGGAGGATTGTGCCGCCGTTGGACTTAAACACCCATTCATAGGCATAGGTACTCCATTTCTTCGGCAGGAAAGAGTATCCGTTCTGGAGCAGCGCTGCATTTTCTGTAAACGAGGAAATCACCATAAGAACAATGGGAATAATAGCCAGCAGAGAGAGCAGCGTCATAACAACGTGGCCGATAATTTGAAAGTTTCTTTCTTCTCTAGTCTGCATCTGCGGGACCTCCTTAAATTAGCGCACTGTCCGGATCGGCCTTCCGTACCGCCAGATTTGCTGCAAGAACCAAGATAAACCCAACAACTGACTGGTATAGTCCGGAAGCAGCAGACATGGAGATATTGCCCTGCTGCAGCAGGCCGCGGAAAACGTATGTATCAATCGTGTTAGTCGTAGAATACAGGGCTCCCTGATTCATTGGCACCTGATAAAACAAGCCAAAGTCGGAATAGAAGATACGGCCAACTGCCATTAGTGTCAGCATGGTAATGGTTGGTTTCAGCAACGGAAGGGTAATACTGCAGATTTGCTGCCACTTGCTTGCGCCATCCAGCCGGGCTGATTCGTAAATGGATTTATCGATCCCCATAATCGTGGAAAGATAAACGATACAATTATATCCAATGACCCGCCAAGCGTTTACAAATATCAGGATAAACGGCCAGTATTTTGGTTCGCTATACCATGAAATGGGGTCGGCACCCAAAGGCGCAAGAATTGAATTGTTGACAAATCCGTTTTCAACACTAAGAAATGCGAAAACAAGGTAGCCCACAATGACAATAGAAATCAAATTGGGCAACAGAATCGCGCTTTGATAGACCTTTTTACGCCGCCCTGTCAGTTCACTGAGAATAATTGCCACCGCAATCGCAAGGCAGGTATTTACAATGATAAAGGCTACATTGTAAAGGACGGTATTTCGCGTAATGAGCCAGGCATCATTTTTGAAAAGGTACTCGAAATTTTTAAGACCCGCCCAATCGCTTCCGTAAATACCCTTTTTAGCGTTGTAGTTTTTGAATGCTACAATAAGACCAGGAAGCGGCATATAATTATTGATAAATAAATAAATGATTCCTGGCAGCATCATCAGATAGATAGCCCAATAGCGTTTGATCTTTTTCAGCGTTTTTTTTCTCTTTTCTTTCTTTTCAGCGGAGAGAGAAGTTTGCACTGTACTTGCTGTCATACCGGATCCTTCCTTCCTGCATACTTTTTACGCGGTGGGAACGGGACACGAGGTCCCGTTCCCATATCGAATTTCTCTGTGCGCCTATTGATTAGCCAGCCAAGCATCCAACTGCTCCTGCTTTGCGTCAATAATTTTTTGGAGCCCGGAGTTAAGCATTTTCTCATTCATCTCGGGAATTCCAACAGCGGGATCAACAAACCCGGACTCTACGCTCATACGAAATTCTGAATAGACATTTTGGCAAGCAGCCACCTCCGTGGTCAAATCAGAAGAGTCAAACGTAAAACCACAGGCCACAGATCTCTCTGCTTCATCGTTAAAGGCACGCATCTTATCCCACAGTTGAGGATCATCTGTCTCTGCAATATAGGTCAGGTACTGGTTGGGCGCAATAAATGCAAGTGTACCATAATCATTCGCTTTTTCCACGCCCTCTTTCGTCAACTGACCATTTTCTGTAAGCTTGTAGTGGACATCCTGAATGCCATAAACCAGCAAATTTGCCAGTTCCGCATTTTGATACAACTCATTAAGCAACTTCATAGATGCTTCTGCATTGACCGTATTGATGGAAATACACCAGGGGAAAGTAGCCACAGAATCTGAGGCTACAAAATTTTCCTTGGTTTGGAAAATTGTCATATCTGCGCCGTCCGCAGCGGATTCCTGCGCTTTGATGCCAGGTTTACCACCGGTATGGTAGGAAATCAGCACGTTGGACTTGACCAGTTCCGAAACAGCTGTGCTGTCCGTTGCCGCATCCTTGCTGACATAACCTTTCTGGTTCCAGTCGTACATCAGCTGACAAAAATCATAATACTCTTGCGTCTCAAAAAGATTGACAACTTTGCTACTGTGACCATAGTCTGTCAGCACCCCGAACACATCCCCGCCGAGACGGTCAATCGTTGTATACTGCATCAGGCTGGTACCTAAAGGGCGGAAAGTTTCCATATCTGGAAATGCTTCGTGCAGTTTTGCCATAATGTCACATATTTCTTCTTCGGAGATTTGAATAATCTCTTCCCCATCGTTAGGAAATTCGTAGCCAATCGCTTCTAGGCAGCGGGTCTGCACGGCCAGGCATCCTCTGCCCTGCGCCATATCACGGTTGTTGGGCAAACCATACTGTACACCATTAAACTTTGTGGCATCAATGTATTCACGACCTAATGCGTCGATGGCTCCTTGACCATAGGTTTCCAGCAGATCGTTTTCATTCAGATCCAGCAGATAGCCTTGGTTCACTAAGGTCGCATAACCAACCATCATACAACTGAGAATGTCGATTTGTTCGCCGCCACTGAGGGACAGAGTCAGGCTTTGACCGTAAGAGCCTGCATCATAGATTTGCAGCTCCACCTCAATGCCCAGCTTTTCCACGGTGATTTCGTTGATAGCGTCTTGAACCATCTGCGTATCTGCGGGAGCACCGGTCCAGGTGGGAAACGCCATGACCAAATGGGTGATCTCCTCTCCCGTGCCGCTGTCACTGGGCGATGATTCCGGATCCGATGTGCTACCGCAGGCGGTCAGGCTCATCAGCATTCCTATGGATAGGAAAAGCGCCAAAAATTTCTTCATCATATCACAATACCTCCACAAATTTCGTTTGGACGCGATGGGACTGCTCCAATCACGCACTTAATTGTATCCAAGGGGAATGCAAGATGAAAGAATTTTTCTGCTAAAAGTTTGTACTTTTTTGCTCTGCATTTTGCATTCTATTAAATAGTTCCATCACTTGACAAAGGGGAAAGCGGTCTTTCAGGTGAAACTATCCAATGATTGCATTATCCTCGCCGTTGGACGGCAGCCCGGCTGCCAATCCAGCGCCCGTTTTGCCCACCAAAACTCCACAGGCGTATTCCTCTTTGCTGGTGATGATTATTTTTATAGAAAGCAAAAAGTGATATAAAAATTTTTGTAGAAATTTTTAGTTATATTTGTATTTTTCGCGGCTCCATGCTATAATGGCTACAAATAAGGTTTATGGAAGCGGTGAGTTTTATGAAGGGGAAGAAATATCCCTTGAGAACCCTATTTTTACGAATCTGCCTAATCTTATGGCTCGCAATCAGTTCGTTTGCTATATTCAGTACATTTGTTGCCGTCCGAACGATTCGCCGTCAGACCTATGAGATTATGAATGTATCTATCGCTGTGCAGGCACAACGGATATACGATGCCTTGGAAGCGGTCGAGTTCAAACTCGCAGAGTTTTCCTATGCGAACAGCGATATTCTCGCTTTGGAAGCCCTGCCAAAAGAAAGCAGTGATTGGTTTGCAGCCCTTTACCGGCTGAGACGAGACTTCGGTGCTGCGTTTACTGCTCAGATGGTAGATCATTATTTTATCTACAACCCCACCCGTTCTTTTTTTCTCTCGGATAGCAGTGGGATGTCGTTGGCAGAGCAGAAAGCTGTCCAAGAGCGCATAGACGACGGGAGCTTTGCTGGCCATAAGTGGCTGCTGTTTCAAGTGGAAGGGACATATCACCTGGTTCGGATATTTCGTATCCATAACAGCTATCTTGGAGCGTGGATTAGCGTGGATAATGCGATTGGAAGCGTTGCAGAAGAGCATGATGTACAGGTACACTTTAATATTGCAAACAGTGAAGGAGAACTTTTGCGAAGCGGCGATTCCACCTATCAAATGAATCATTTTACAATTTCTCTTGCCAATAATGGCGATATCGTTATGCTGGGCAAAGATCGGTTCCTATTGGTTACCCACCCTCTTCCTTCCGCAGACTGTTCATTGGTTGCTCTTGTCCCTGATAACATGCTGGGTAGTACAGTAGGGGATTATTTCAAATATGTTGCTCCTTTTGCAATTTGTGTCCTGGCTGTCCTGTTGATCCTGCTCCATTCCGCTTGGGTGACAATGATGCGCCCCATGAAAGATTTCACGGAAGCAATTGTCCAGCTGCGATCCGGAAATACAGGGGTGCGAGTCCATACAAGTTCCCCCAGTATTGAATTTGATGAAATGAGCAGTGCTTTCAATGAAATGGTGAGCGAAATCCAGGAATTAAAGATTGGCGTGTATGAGGAACAACTCCTTCGGCAAGATATTCATATTGCCTATCTGAAAATGCAGGTCACACCGCATTTTCTGGTCAACTGCTTAAACACCGTATATCAGCTGACAGAAGCGAATCAGCCGCAACTGACGCAAAGAATGGTAGTTGGTTTGAGCCGTCACCTCCGATACATGCTCAGCGCGGATATTATGGTTCCGTTATCTGAAGAATTGGATATGGTGCAAAACTATGTGGAACTGACCTCAATTCGTTATCCCGGCGGATTGGAATTGATAACAGACTATGCTCCACAGGCGATGGAGGCCACGGTAATCCCGTTGCTGGTTTTGAATTTTGTAGAAAATACCGTCAAATATGAGGCCGGCATGGACCGGCATCTGGAGGTTCATGTCAATACAAGAATAGAGAATCGTGAGGGGAAAAGGCGGCTGGTAATCACTATATGGGACACAGGCGGCGGTTTTTCGCAAGATGTACTGAAAAAGTTGGAAGATGTACCTGCATATATCAAAGAATTCCAGAACCGTCATATTGGAATCAGCAATGTTTTCCAAAGGGCGCAGCTGGTAATGGGAGACTGCCGCTTCCATTTTACCAATCGAAGCGGTGCGGGCGCACAGATAGATATTGATTTCCCGTTCATCCCATACACTGAGAGGGGATAACCTAATGAAACTTCTGATTGTTGATGATGAATTCTATAGTGTAGAAAATTTACGCAATAAACTCGATTGGGCGAATATAGGATTCAAGCAGGTTTTTTGTGCATATTCTATGGCCCAGGCGCAGAAAATCTTTGCTCAAGAGCAAATAGACATCATGCTTTGCGACATTGAAATGCCTCAAGGAAGTGGACTGGATCTGTTGGAGTGGGTTCGTAATCAGGGCTTAAACACGGTTTGTATCTTTCTAACCTGCTATGCAAAATTTGACTACGCCAGTGAAGCGATTCACTTGGGCAGCAGCGATTATCTGCTTAAACCGATAGAATCAGAGGCACTTCATGTCGCAATTAATCGGGCGGTAGAGCAAGTCCGGCTAATGGATACTCACCAGATCAATGCGCTCCACGCAGACTACTGGGCGTCTACAGCCACACAACGCGCACAGCAATTCTGGTTTCAGACGGTTGACGGAGGAAACGTCCATACACGCGCAGAAGTTGCTAGGGAACTTCGAGCATATCATCTTCCCTTTGCCCTGTTGGAAAAAGCCTATTGTCCAATCCTTCTGGACTGCGTGGTCACAGAAGCCGCAAAACGGTGGGAGACAAACGTCTATCAATATGCTATAATGAATATCTTACAGGAAGTTTTCTTTACAGCAGTTACCGAAGAGTCAGATAATTTGTTGACAGTCACAAAACTGACACAGAACCAGTATTTTATTCCGCTGCCGCTCTATGAAAATCGGAATCTGATCTTGCGACAATGCTGGAAGGCTTTGGATGCATGTACCACCTCTTTGCCTGGTATTTTTCAATTTTTTGTCGGGAAACCATGTCACCTGGAACAAACTGGTGAGATATGTCTCAGCCTCAAACAAGCGGCTAGAGAAACTGTTGTCAAAGAGAGCAACGTTTTGGATGTTATAACAGCAGTCGTAGCAGACGGACTGTCGGCTGCGGTTCCGGCAGGACAGTGGGGTGACATGCTGTTGGAGCACCGGTTTGACGACCTGCGCCAAGAAATAGAGTCATATCTTCTGCGTTTATCACAGCAAAAGCAGGCGCGCCGACGGCATCTTATGATCTTTTATCATGATTTCTCACAAGTTTTTTACGCCCATCTGGAGCGAAATGGAGCGGCAGCACATCAATTGTTTGATGATCCCATGCTGGTTGCACTGTCAGAAAAAGCCTGTGATAGTATTCAGAATATGACACAATGGGCTACTAGGCTGCTGGAGGCGTACACTCAATATGCTGACTCTGCCCGTGCAGCTAATACAGTAATTGAAGAAGTTCGTCAATACATACGGGATCACCTTGCGGACGAACTTAGCCGCAATGAACTGGCATCGGCTGTATATTTGAGTCCAGATTACCTGTCGCACTTGTTTCCGGAAAAAATGGGTGTCTCACTTACAGCCTACATTACCGGAGAGCGGATCCGCCGGGCAAAAGAACTATTGATGCGGGATGAAATGAGTGTTCGAGATGTCGCTCTTGCCAGTGGATTCCAAAACATTTCTTATTTTTCCAAGCAATTCAAGAGAATAACAGGGCTTACACCCCAGGAGTTTCGGAAGAGGGGTTGATAACCAATGCGGGTTAATATGGCAAAAATTGGACAGGTTGCCGGAGTATCTGCATCCACTGTATGCAATGCCTTGAACAACAGGCCAGGCGTAAATGCAGAAACTGCAGCGCATATTTTCAGGATAGCTCATGATATGGGGTATTTTTCAAAGAAGAAACTTTCGACAATACGGCTCCTCCATTTGAAACGCAGACATTTCAATGTCCGGGAAACGCCGTTTTTTGCTGGCTTACTGCAAAGCATAGAACGCGAGTGCCAAGCACAAGAACTTAACTTGCTTTTTTCTTCTGTTAATCCTGATGAAGGCTGGGAACAGGCAGACAGCTTTCTGGGTAATACCTCCTGCGGATTGATTCTGTTAGCTACTGAAGCAACCAATGCAGATATTGCCCATTTTGATGATGTACGTAGGCCGTTCCTTCTATTGGATAATTGCCCAAGATCTCCAGCGCATAGTGTTATATCTATTGACAACGAAACTGGTGCTATGCAAGCGGTGGAATATCTGATTCAGAACGGACATCATAAAATTGGCTATCTGTGCTATGCGGATCGTTTCAGAAATTTTTTAGACCGTGAGGCAGGATTTAAGCGCGCCCTGGAGGAAGCAGGATTAGAACCGGATCCACAGTATATCATTTCTGCCGCGTTGCAGTTTGATACAGACTGGCAGTCACTCAGGAAATCGTTGATTACTATGAACAAACTGCCAACAGCTTTTTTTGCGGATAATGACATTCTTGCGCTTAATGCAGTCCGTGCGTTGAGAAGTCTGGGGGTTCGTGTACCAAAAGATGTATCTGTGGTTGGATTTGACGATATTTTTCTGTCTGAATTATTCACACCATCGCTGACTACCATCAATGTAAACACTCAAGAATTAGCACGATTGGCTGTGCAGTCACTGCTGGATCAAGCTCAGAGCGGTATACATACGCCTACAAAAATGCAACTCTGTACGCGCCTGGTAGAGCGTGAGAGTGTCCACGATTTGACCGCTAAAAACTTTGAATGCGGTAAAGAGTGACATTTCCATATGAAATATTGATGCTGAAATTTGCTGGTCACCCTATTTTTGAGAAAAAGTAGGGTGACCAGCAAATTTGTGTTAATTTTTCGCAGTCATGTTCTTTTTTCTCCTTTGCTTCTCGTTTATACTATATTTAGGAAGGATGATGTGCAATTTGGTATGCCTACTAATTTTTTGAAGGAGGGTCTTATGGATAGTGTCAAACTGGGCTTCGCGCCTACCCGCCGGAGCATCTTCTCCGCCCCGGACGCGGTGAAGTACCGCAATCTCACTGCGGACCGTCTGCGGGAACTGGGCGTGGAATTCGTGGACATTGACGATATTAACGAGGAGGGGCTGCTCTACAGCGAGGACGACCGGCTGAAAATTCTGGAAAAATTCAAGGCCAACCGGGTGGACGGCCTGATGCTGCCCCACTGCAACTTTGGTACGGAGTACGTCTGCGCACGGCTGGCAAAGGATCTGGGCGTGCCGGTACTCCTCTGGGGTCCGCTGGACGAGCGGCCCGAGCCGGATGGAACCCGCCTGCGGGACACCCAGTGCGGCCTGTTCGCCACCGGGAAGGTGCTGCGCCGGTTCCAGGTGCCGTTTACCTACCTGACCAACTGCCGCCTCAGTGACCCGGTATTCGAGCGGGGCGTGAAGAATTTCCTGGCGGTGTGCCGGGTGGTCAAAACATTCCGGAATATCCGCATTTTGCAGATTGGCCCCCGTCCCTTCGATTTCTGGTCCACCATGTGCAACGAAGGGGAACTGCTGGAGCGGTTCAACGTGCAGCTGGCCCCCGTACCCCTGCCGGAGCTGACGGCGGAAGTCAAGAAAGCCATCGCGGACGGCGCGGAAGTGCGGGAAACCATCGCCTACTGCCGCGAACACATGGAAATCAACGTCACCGACGAACAGCTCACCAATGTGGCGGGACTGGCGGTGGCCATGGAGCGGCTGGTGAAGAAGTACCACTGCAATGCCGGAGCCATCCAGTGCTGGAACGCCCTCCAGGACGAACTGGGCATCATGCCCTGCGCCGCCAACGCCCTGCTCAACGACAAGGGCATCCCGGTTGTCTGTGAAACCGATATTCACGGGGCCATCACCGCCCTGATGGTGGAAGCCGCCGCCAATGACGGGACCCGCAGCTTCTTCGCGGACTGGACCATCCGCCACCCGGACATCGAAAACGGCGAGCTGCTCCAACACTGCGGCCCCTGGCCTCTCAGCGTGGCGGGCTGCAAGCCCTGCATTACCTACCCCCTGGCCTTCGACTACCCCGGAGCCATCACCGCCGAGGCCAAGCACGGCGATCTGACCCTGGCCCGGTTCGACGGCGACAACGGCGAATACTCCCTGCTTCTGGGCAACGCCAGAGGCGTGGACGGCCCCAAGGGGATGGGAACCTACCTCTGGGTGGAAGTAGAGAATATCAAGCGCCTGGAGGCCAAGGTGGTGGAAGGGCCGTATATCCACCACTGCGTGGGCATCCACAAGGACGTGGTGCCTGTGCTGTACGAGGCGTGTAAGTACATCGGCGTCAAGCCCGACCTCTATGATCCCATTGAGGAAGACGTAAAGGCATATCTGCGGGGGGAATGAGATGAACGAGCTAAAAGTGATGTCCTACGATCTGAGGAAGAACGTAGTGGATATGATTATGAGCGGCAAGGGCGGCCACATTGGCGGCGATATGTCCATGATGGACATTCTGGTCACGCTGTATTTCAAAGTGATGAATATTTCCCCGGAGAACCAGGACGACCCCAACCGGGACCGCTTCATTCTCAGCAAGGGCCACAGCGTGGAGACGCTGTATGCCGTGCTGGCGAAGAAGGGCTTCTTTCCTATTGAGGAAGTCATTGAGAAATTCTCCAAGTTTGGCTCTCCCTACATCGGCCACCCCAACAACAAGCTCCCCGGCATTGAGATGAACTCTGGCTCCCTGGGCCATGGCCTGCCGGTGGCGGTGGGCATGGCACTGGCAGGGAAGATGGATCATGCGCCCTACCGGGTCTACACCGTCATGGGCGATGGCGAATTGGCGGAGGGCAGCGTCTGGGAGGGTGTCATGAGCGCCAGCCACTACAAGCTGGACAATCTGTGCGCCGTGGTGGACCGGAACCGCCTCCAGATTTCCGGCTCCACCGAGGACGTGATGCACCACGATGATCTCCAGGCCCGTTTTTCCGCTTTCGGCTGGCACGTCATTCAGGCGGACGGCCACGACTACGACGCGCTGGCCGCCGCCTTTGACGAAGCGAAGAACACCAAGGGCCGGCCCACGGTGCTGATTGCCAACACCGTCAAGGGGTACGGCTCCGCCATCATGGAAAACAAGGCGGGCTGGCACCACCACCTGCCCAACCAGGAGGAGTACGAGCAGATCGTTGCCGATCTCGCCGCCAGAAAGGAGGCCGCGCTCTATGAATAAGATCCCCAACCGTCAGGCCATCTGCGAAACGCTAATGGAATACGCCAAGACTGACAAGGACATCGTAGTCCTGTGCAGCGACTCCCGTGGCTCCGCCTCCCTGGCCCCGTTTTTCAAGGAGTTTCCGGATCAGTCCGTGGAGGTGGGCATTGCCGAACAGAATCTGGTCAGCATCTCCGCCGGTCTCGCCAGTTGCGGCAAGAAGCCCTGGTGCGCCTCCCCGGCCAGCTTCGTCTCCACCCGCAGCTACGAGCAGTGCAAAGTGGACGTGGCCTACTCCCGCACCAACGTGAAGATCATCGGCATCTCCGGCGGCGTCAGCTACGGCGCGTTGGGCATGAGCCACCACTCCGCCCAGGACATCGCCGCAATGAGCGCCATCCCCGGTATGCGGGTGTACCTTCCCAGCGACCGCCATCAGACGAAAAAACTTGTGGAAGCCCTTCTGCAGGACCGGCAAGGCGCGTATATCCGCGTGGGCCGGAATCCGGTGGAGGACATCTACAGCGAGGATAACTGCCCCTTTGAAATGAACAAGGCCACCGTTTTGTCCGAGGGTACGGATGTGCTTCTGGTTGCCTGTGGCGAGATGGTCCGTCCGGCGAAGGAAGCTGCTGAATTGCTGAAAAAAGGCGGCGTTTCTGCCGCTGTACTGGATATGTACTGCGTGAAGCCGCTGGATACTGAAACACTGCTGAAATATGCGGAAAAGGTTAAAGTGGTTGTCGCGGTAGAGGAACACGCTCCCTCTGGCGGGCTGGGCAGCATGGTGGCGCAGGTTGTGTCGGAGAACTGTCCGAAAAAGGTCAAGTGCCTTGCCTTGCCGGATGCCCCGGTCATCACCGGAACATCCCAGGAGGTCTTTGACCACTACGGCCTCAACGGCTCGGGCATTGCCAGCGCAGCAAAGGAGTTGCTGGCATGAGCCGGTATATCTTGGCTGTCGATCAATCCACTCAAGGGACAAAAGGGCTGCTGTTTGATGAGCACGGCATCCTCACCGCCCGCGCGGATCGTCCCCACCGGCAAATCGTTAATGAGCAGGGCTGGGTGGAGCATGATCCGGTGGAGATTCTGGAAAATACTGTGGCTGTCTGTGGAGACGTATTGGCAAAGGCCGGTGTGGATAGCGGCAGCGTGGCGGCCATCGGCATTTCCAACCAGCGCGAAACCTCTCTGATGTGGGACAAGGCCACCGGACGCCCTATCTATAACGCCATTGTTTGGCAGTGCGCCCGTGGGGTTGAAATCTGTGAGCGGCCAGAGATTGCCGGAAGAGGGGATGAGGTCCGCCGGAAAACAGGAATCAACCTCTCCCCCTACTTTCCCGCAGCCAAGCTATGCTGGCTGATGGAGAACGTTCCAGAGGCAAAAGCCCTGGCAGCGCAGGGAAAACTTGCCTGTGGAACCATTGACAGCTGGCTGGTGTACTGCTTGACCGGGAAACATAAAACAGACTACTCCAACGCCAGCCGGACGCAGCTGTTCAACATCGCCGATTTACAATGGGACGCAGAGCTGTGCGGCCTGTTCTCCGTTCCCATGGACAGCCTGCCGGAGGTCTGCATGTCTGACTCCAATTTTGGCGAAACGGATTTGCGGGGACTGCTGCCCCATCCGGTCCCCATACACGGCGTACTGGGCGACAGCCACGGCGCACTATTCGGTCAGGACTGCCGGAGGCCGGGGCAGATCAAGGCCACCTACGGCACGGGCTCGTCGGTGATGATGCACATTGGGGACAGCCCGAAATTCTCCGATTCCGGCCTGGTGACCAGCCTGGCCTGGGGGATAAACGGCAAGGTGGAGTACGTTTTTGAGGGGAACCTCAACTATACGGGCGCGGTCATGACCTGGCTGCGAGAAACTGTTGGACTGATTGCCACGGACAGCGAGGCAACCGAACTGGCCTATAAGGCCAATCCCAACGACCACACCTATTTTGTCCCCGCCTTTACCGGCCTTGGCGCGCCTTATTGGGACAGCCACGCCACAGGATTGCTTACAGGAATCACCCGCACTACAGGGCGGGCGGAGATTGCCAAAGCCTGCCTGGAATGTATTGCTTATCAGATTACAGATTTGGTTGAGCTGATGCGGCGGGATTCAGGCATCCTCGTTGATACCCTGCGGGTAGATGGTGGGCCAACAGCCAGCAAATATCTGATGCAATTTCAGAGTGATATAGCAGATGTTACTGTTCAGATACCGGATATTCAAGAACTTTCCGGCATGGGTGCGGCTTTTGTGGCAGGGATGGTTGTTGGAGTGTATGATCTGACCGAAGTCTATCAACATATACATAGAAAAACATATGAGGCACATATGATGTCCGGTGAAAGAAAAAGAAAATATACAGATTGGAAAACAGCAACATCTAGAGCGTTATGGGCGGAAGTTAAAGATTAGTGGCAAAAAACATAGAATCTGTTCCATGTACTTCAAAATTTAGAACCTGTATTCATAACTGAGGGATGCTGGATGGACGAGAATTTTTCCCGTCAGACAAGGAGATTTTTCGCAGCGATCCTAACGGATTGCAAGGGAAATCGACGCAGTATGACGGAAAAAAGGCCGGCCAGACGGCGTTCAACGGTTGTGAATACAGGTTCTTGATCTTTTGCGCATGTTTGATAAGTTGTAGGATGCCGAATGGTGAGCGATCTTCTTCTCAGATACAAAAATTTACACACACTCTCTACAGTATATTGATTTTATATAGAAATGCAAATATAATGGAAATTAATATATTGAGGGAGTGGGTATTATGCCATTGATCGTAGACCACGAAAGAGTAAAGGAAAAGATCTTGGATGCGTTTGAACTGTGTGTGCAGGAACGTATGCTTTTTGACATATCACTGCGCCACGTGGCCGCAAAAGCAGGAATGTCACACCAAAAATTGCTACACTATTTCCCATCCAAGGAGTCTCTTGTGGTTGGCTACTGCGAATATACCAAACAGTATATGGTGACGCACTGCAAAGATTGGTTTGACTCTCATAATCCCAAGGATTATTCTTCAACATTAGCATACATGAATGATTTTATGTGTTATGTGTCATCAGGAGAGAGTGGAGAGCACAGGCCCCAAGCCACCATACAAACGTATATTTTAGCAAAGTATAATCCAAAGATTCAAAAAATCGTATCGGATGAATTCATTTCTTGGCGACAAACAATGGAAGCGTGTCTGCAAAAGGTTTATGGCGATAGTATAGGAGCTGAAGAGGCGGAAGCAATGATGATCTTAATCACTGGAACTTTCGTGTGCAATTACACTGGGGCTCTGACCGGAAATATCAACAGTTCCATATTGTCACAGTTTGAAAAGCTAAGATGAACATCTATCTCCTGTGCGGAGGTCGTGATTGACTCTTGCCGCATAGTGGTTCTCCATGGTCACTGGCGCATTATATAGCACTGCTAGCAGGTACTGCTTTATGTTGCGAACCTGCGTGACATTTTCCTTCAGGCAATCGAACACAAACCGGATATGCTCCCCATCCAGCTTCAGCAGCCGGGACTTCACCACCGCCTGAGGAAAATCGTTTCCCGCCACCCGCAGTGTTTTCCGCCTGGAGCAGACGGCCTCCACCATCAGCTCCACCATCTCATCCAACTGCCCGGCATCGTAGGGATGATCCCGCACGAAGCAGTCGTACTCGATGTTCTCCCGGATCAGCGCCCGGTAACCGTCCATCTCCTCCTGACGCACAGCACTTCTCCTGCCTCGCTTCCTTCCTTTCGCTTCAGGCGGCTCTGCCGCCGCAGAGGGGCCCCCGCGAAAACCCAGCGAAGCGGTTTTCGTGGGGAGAGGAGGCACAGCGCAGCGAGTGAGCTTTGCCGCCTGCGGCGAAGCGAGGGATGCGGAGCTTGTGCCGACGACGGGAGGGGCGGAAGGGAAGGGAATAGAATCTTTACTTTGTAGATCTTTATTTTGTTTTGTATCTTTATTTAATTCCGTCGTCTCCCCCAACGTTGGATTTCCCGACGCAGGTTCTTCCAACGCTGGCTCAGCCGAAAAAAACGGCTGCTCTCGGATCACATACTCCGTCCCCAGCAGGTGGCCCTTCTCATTTCGTATCCGGGAGCGTGTGACGTACCCGGCCTCCTCCAATTCCTTGACGGCGGCCCGGATGGCATCCCGACCCTCGCAGTTGATCCTGGCTAACCCTGTCAAGGTGTAGTCCCAGTCTTCCGGGAGACTGAGCATCTGAGACAGTAGGCCCTTGGCCTTCAAGGACAAAGACTTGTCCCGCAGATGATAGTTGCTCATGACGGTATAGTTCTGGTTACGCTCCACACGAAAAACTGCCATATTGATCTTCTCCTTTATTTTGTAGTCATTTTCAACGCAGATCAGAGCCGCAGCCATACACCGCCTACGGCTCTGATCCACATAAAAAATCGGGCAGAGGAACAAAAACCGTTCCTCTGCCCTTGTCCTATTCGCTATAATAATTTGGCCTGCCTATGCTGGTGAACCCGCTCTTTCCGGTCACCACCACATTGTTGGCCCCGCTGGCGCAGTGGATGATCTGCACGTTCCCTCCGGCGTCAAACCCACACACGATCCCCACGTGGCTGTCGCCGGGATAGAATACCAGATCGCCGGGAACCGCCTCGCTCCAGGAAATATCCGTACAGTAACTGTGCTGTGCGGAGGCCCCGCCGCCGTGGCCTATGACGTAGCTGCCGCCGCTGACATTGTAGAACACCCAGTCCACGAACCCGCTGCAATCCAGCCCGTAGGGCCGCACGGTTCCGGTACTGGGGCTGCCCGCGGCCCAGACCTCCGTGGGCGTTCCCCAGCGGGAGTCCCAGCCCAGGACGAGGCTCTTACCGCCCCAGAAGTAGTTGACCTTCCCCAGCAGCTGGTAGGCCGTCAGGACGGCCTGCCGCCGCTCCTCGCTGAGATCCTCCGGCAGACGCTCCATGATCTTCGCCACCTCCTGGGGCGACAGCGCGATATTCTGGCAGCTGCCGGTCAGGGCCAGGAACATCTCCTGATACTCCGGCTTCAACAGTTCCGCAAGCATCTCCCGCTGCTCCTCCGTGAAGCCGTATTCATCCGCCATCTGCCAGCAGTCCTTCGTGGTGACGGTGATGTGGAGGATCGTCTCCGTGGTCATCACTTCCTCCGTCCCGCCATCATCTTTGGGGACAGTCTCCTTGTGTTCCTTGGACTCCGTGAGGTAGGAGATCTGATTCATCTCCCAGAAAATCTCCCGCAGGACAGCCAGATTCTCCTCCGTCACCACGGCCACGCTCCCCGGCGCGGTCTCGTCTGTGGACACCCGCACGGCGTAGACCGCCAGCACGTCGTTCCAGTTGGAGATCATGACGGCAGTCCCGGCGTTGTCCAGATTCAGCGTGTCATGGGGATTGTCCGCCTGGAGTTGTTCGATCTGCGAAGTAAACTCCCCGTTGAGCTGCACCATGGCCTCTGGCATGGTGAGCCCTGATCCGCTGTCTTCCCCGGAGAAAAATATCCCGAAAGGCGATGCGATCAGGAACGCAACCAGACAGATCACCAGCACCACCACGATGGCGACCCAGCCCCCGGCGGCGATGGCGGCTGCTAATTCCTGGATGGCCGCAATGGCCGCTTTAATCGCCGCCACGGTGGCCTTCGCCGCAGCCTTGGCGGTAGTCGCCGCCGTCTTTGCCGTGGCACGAGCGGCCTGTACGGCCCGCTGGGTGGCCTTCACGGTGGCCTGTGCGGTTTTCTGCGCCGTCCTGACGGTGCGGTCAGCGGTCTTGACCGCCTGCTTGGTGGAACGGCTGGTGGTTTTGACGGCCTGTTTGGCGGTGCGGCCCGTATCCTTCGCCGCTTTTTTAGAGGCTTTGATACCCCTGACCGTATTCTGCGCCGCCTGTTCAGCGGCCTTTCCCGTGCGGCGGGCAGTCCGTCTGAAGGGATGGTGATGGGTTTGAAAATCAGGGTCACTGCCACGCCGCTTCTGTGCGGGAACCGGGGAGGATGAACTCTCCGTTCCCTGCCGGGGAGTACGGCGGGCATTGCCTTCACACAGATTCCGCCTGCGTCCGGACTGCTTTACCGCCTGTTTGCGTCCCTGGGCCTGGGCAAACTCGTACTCACCCTGCCTGACTGTGGCTTCAGCGGGCGGCTGGACGGATGCCGGAGTCTGTTGCCGGATATAGACCTCCCTGGTCTTGATGGCAGGCGGCCCGGAGGGACGCTCTGGATGTGTCGCGGCTCTGTTACGGGGATGAACTGCTGGTTCATCCGGCAATGACTCTCTGGGTATTGTGGATTCCGGTGTTCTGTCCTGAAAGGCTTTCAAACTTCGCTGTTCAGCGGGTTTATCCGCAGGATAATTTTCAAATTTGCCAGTATCTTTCCTGACAACACATCTGCTTTCCCGAACAGCTTCCTTCGTCTTGATCTGCGGCGGGCGCGCACTGCTCTGTGCCTCTGTTCTGGCGTGTGGCTGGCGGTCAAACGCAACAGGCGCTGATTCCTGCGAAACAGCCTTCCTCGTCTTGATCCTGGGTGGCCTATCCCGACCGCCCGTATCTGACTGGGGGGTGTCTGCCTGGACAGCATCCGGCGGATCAGGGAACTCACCCGTCTGCTGCTCTGATACAAAATCTTCAGGCCGTGGTTCCTCCGCACGATCTGATTGCCGCCTGTTTTTCCTTTTCAGCAAATCCAGTATCCTGCGGCGGGCAAAGCGCCCGCCGGCGACAGCAGTGTCCTCAAGTCTGTCGCCGCCATAGTCGCTGGCCTGTCCCCGCTGGCTGGTTTCCCGGAATTGTCCCCGCAGGCGTTCCGTACCGTCATCCAGCCCGCGCCGGATGAGTTGTTTGGGGACAGATTGGCGCTTTTGCTTCGGCTTCTGTTTTACCGTTTTCTTTTCCTTGATCTTTGTGATATTTTCACCTCCCGGACGAGGGAAAGGGCCGCTTTTGCGGCCCTTTTATCCATCATTATTGCACGGTTCCAACCTGCTCTGAGAATTTTGTGGACATGAGCCGGTACAGCCGGGTATTTTTCGGAAAAATGTTAATAAAAGGCACGATGGTACTGCCGCACTTGATGAGTCCCCGCCCGCAGTCCACGTTGGTGATGTAGGACAGCTGATTGTCCGAAATATTCAGCAGCTGTGCCAGTTCGGCCCGGTCGGTGGCCGCCTGGTTGAGCATCACCAGAAATTCGCTGTTTGCCAGCATCGTCCGGGCGGTGTGGGACTGGAGCAGATCATCGAGATTCTGCGTCACGCCGGTGCAGAGCGCGCCGTATTTCCGTACCCGCTTCCACAGCGTGAAGAGGAAGTTGGCGCTGTACTCGTGCTGGAACAGCAAATAAATCTCATCAATGAAGATCCATGTATTCTTGCCCAGCGCCCGGTTGCGGATCACTCGGTTGAACACACTGTCCAGCACCACCAGCATTCCTACGGGCAGGAGCTGCTTGCCCAAATCCCGGATGTCGTAGCAGATGATCCGGGAATTTGTGTCCACATTGGTCTGCTTGGCAAAGGTGTTGAGGCTGCCCTCAGTAAACAACTCAATTGCCAGGGCCACGTCCCGCGCCTCCGGCTCGGACTGACGGAGCAACTCGGCGTAGAAGTCCTGAAGGGTGGGGACACTGCCCCGGTAGCCCTCCCGGATGTAGTCCCGGTAGACGTTGGCGGTGCAGCGGTCGATGATGGACTTCTCCTTGGCAGACAATTTCCCAGAACCCACCAGCTGCTCACAGAGGGACAGCAAAAACTCCGACTTCAGCACCACCGGATTCTCGCCGTCGCCGTACCCCTGCTCCATATCCATGGCATTGATGTGGGTGCGGGAGGTAGCGGAGATGTCGATGACCTCGCCGCCCATGCCCTCGATGAGAGGCCGGTACTCCGACTCGGGATCTATGACGATCACATCATCCTCCGTGGACAGGATGATAGCCGCCATTTCTTCCTTGGCGGTGAAGGATTTCCCGGAGCCGGAGACACCCAGGACGAAGCCGTTGCCGTTGAGCAGCTCCTTCCGGTTGGCAATGATGAGATTCTTACTGATTACGTTCTGCCCGTAGTATACGCCGCCCTGATCCCGGATCTCCTGGGCTTTGAAAGGCATGAGGACGGCCAGGGCCTCGGTGGTCAGCGTCCGCAGGGCGTCGATCCGCCGCAGACCCAGAGGCAGGGCGGTCACCAGCCCGTCCGCCTGCTGCCAATTCAACGTGGACAGCTGGCACAAATGCTTGCGGGCGATAGCCTGGAGCGTCTCGGTGTCGCTGTCCAGTTCCTCTTTGCTGTCCGCCAGATGCACCAGCGTGACCACCGCGAACATCATCCGCTGGTCGCGGGTGGTGAGATCATCCAGCATTTCCCTGGTCTCTTTTCTCTGCTGCTCCAGGTCATACGGAACCACGGCGGAGAAGTTGTTGTTGCTGTTCTGCCGCCGCTGCCAGTTGGTGACATTCGTTTCTACACCGAGGAGACGGTTCTGCATCTCCCGGACAGCCTCGTCCGTGGGGACGGGGATCACGTCGATGGACAGCATCATCGTGCGGTTGAGGGCCGTCAGTTCATTGACCATGCTGTCCTTAATGTAGCTGGCATACTCCTTCAGGAACAGTACCCGGCCAAACTTGTCCCCTATGACGAAGTAGTCCTTCCGGAACTCCAGACTGTCGGGGCAGATGGTGTCCTTGAAGCTGTGGCCTTTCCGCATCAGATCGTGGAGATCCATGTGGTACTCCGTTTCCTCGCCGGTGCGGTAGAAATCATGCAGCACCCGTAGGCGTTCCACCGCCTCCAGCTCCTCACTGTGGGCGTCCAGCTGACTGAGCCGGGTGGTCACATCCGCCGTCACCCGGTCGAAGAAGCTGCGGGCCTCCTCCACGTTCTTGCG
>OFFP01000260.1_pt1 | contig 44376 bp, 27 predicted proteins | sample 1521431 | NCBI WGS metagenome assembly OFFP01 (sample SAMEA3504104, study PRJEB24116) | mouse gut metagenome | biome: mouse gut; feature: mouse-associated habitat; material: faeces | place: Denmark | collected 2011
AACATGGTGACGGCCTGTGCCACCGCAACCGTAAACAACCTTCCGCTTCTGGTATTTCCGGCGGACACCTTTGCGTCCCGCCAGCCGGATCCGGTGCTCCAGCAGCTGGAGCAGAGCAGCAGCCTGGCAGTGACGACAAACGACGCGTTCCGCCCGGTCTGCAAGTATTGGGACCGGATCACAAGGCCGGAAATGGTCATGACAGCGCTGATCAACGCCATGCGGGTACTGACAGACCCGGCGGAGACCGGGGCGTGCTGCATCGGGCTTTGCCAGGATGTAGAGGGAGAGTCCTACGATTTCCCGGAATATTTCTTCCGGAAACGGGTGCACCGGATCACAAGACCCATTGCGGTGGAGGAAGAGCTGGAAGATATCCTGTCCGTCATTGAAAACGCGAAGAAACCGCTGGTGATCGTCGGCGGAGGCGTGCGTTTTTCGGAAGCAGGAGAAGCGGTGGAGCGGTTCTGCGAAGAATTTAAGATCCCCTTCGGCGAGACCCAGGGAGGAAAGAGCGCATGTAAGTCCAGCCATCCGTACTGCCTGGGCGGTATCGGCGTGACCGGGACCTATGCGGCAAATGTGATCGCAAAGGATGCGGACGCGGTGATCGCCATCGGAAGCAGGCTGTCCGATTTCACCACCAGCTCCAAATGGCTGTATCAAAATCAGGACGTGAAGTTTGTTACCATCAACAACTGCAGATACCATGCTTATAAGATGGACGCGGTGAAGGCAGTGGGAGATGCAAAGGCGACTGTGGAAGCGCTGTCCGAAAAGCTGCGGGCAAAAGGCTATGTTTCTTCCTATGCGGGTGAGATCGAGGAGGCAAAACGGGCATGGGATGACGAGATGAAGCGTTTGGGCAGCACAGAATATACGGGAGAGGATTTCGAGCCCAACATCAAGGCTAGAGATCCCAGGACGATTCCGGAATTTGTAAAGCTGACGGACGGAAAGATCACCCAGACGGCGGCGCTTGCGGCGATCCGCAGGGTGATCGATGAGGACGCGGTGATCATCACGGCAGGCGGATCCCTTCCCAGCTGTATGCAGCGGATGTGGACCACAGACAAGCGGGGCGGTTATCACGCAGAGTACGGGTATTCCTGCATGGGCTACGAGGTGGCGGCGACCCTGGGCGTGAAGATGGCGGAACCGGACAGTGAAGTCTACTGCGTCGTGGGAGATTCCAGTTTCCAGATGCTCCACAGCGAGATCATGACCATCATGCAGGAGAGAAAGAAAGTCAATATCCTGGTATTTGACAACTGCGGGTTCGGATGCATCAACAACCTGGAAATGAACCACGGGATCGGAAGCCTTGCCACAGAGTTCCGCTACACGGACGGACAGAAGCCCTGCGGGGATCTGATCCCGGTGGACTATGCGAAGATTGGGGAAGGCTACGGCCTGAAAACTTATACCTGCCGGACCATCGCAGAGCTGGAAGCGGCTCTGGAGGATGCGAAGAAGCAGGAAATCGCGTGCCTGTTTGACCTGAAAGTCATTCCCAAGACCATGACGGACGGATATGAGTCCTGGTGGAATGTAGGCCTGGCGGATGTCTCGGAAAAGGAATCTGTCCGGGAAGCCTGGAAGGGTGTAAAGGAAGGCCGGGACGGTGCGAGAGCGTATTAACATAACAAGGGAGGTACTTGCCATGAGCAAGGTATTTGGTTATCCAAAATTTGATGACAGCGGTGAGATGATCCTCACTACATATGACAATGAATATCAGGAAATGATGATGGATATCCGCGTTTATCATATGCAGGCCGGAGAGGTAAGGACATTTTGCCGGACAGGGGAAGAGACGGCGGTCCTTCTTCTGTCGGGGGCAGTCACTTTTGCCTGGGAAGGGAAAAAGGAGACTGTCAGCAGAAAAGATGTATTTACGGAAGGCCCCTGGGCGCTCCATGTGTGCCGCGGTGTAGAGGCCGAAGTGACGGCCGGGGAAGAAACGGAGATCCTGGTGCAGTGCACACACAATGACGGAAGCTTTGAAAGCAGGCTTCATGCACCGGAGGATGCTCCCTGGGGATATTCCTGTGCCGGAAAATTTGGAAATGTGGCAAATCGCCGGGTCAATACGATCTTTGACCACGACATCTGCCCGGAATCCAACATGGTATTGGGCGAGGTGCTCAATGACAGGGGCAACTGGTCCGGATACCTGCCCCACAGACATCCCCAGCCGGAGACTTACTTTTTCAAATTCGACCGGCCGGAAGGCTTTGGTGCCAGCTTTATAGGGGACCAGGTGTATAAGAGCGTGGACAACAGTTTTTCTGCGATACCAGGCGGGGAATTACATCCCCAGGCTGCGGCGCCGGGATTCCAGATGTATACCTGCTGGATGATCCGCCACCTGGACGGGAACCCGTGGCTGCAGACAGACCGCTGCGAGGATGAGCGGTACACCTGGCTGCATGAGGCTGAACTGTAAGAAAGAGCGGCTGCTGTTCACGGCGCCGTGGACCTATTCAGAAGGCAATCAATTTGCTGCGCAGATTGGTTACAAAAAAGACAGGAGAAAAAGATTATGGCAAGAGAATTTATCGTACCGGGCCAGATCATCACTGGGGCAGGCGCCCTTGACATGGCGGAGCAGGCGCTGGCGCAGATGGGAAAAAAGGCCATGCTTGTTACGGACGCAATGATGATCCAGCTGGGGAACTGTGCAAAAGTAGAGACGGCCCTGAAAAATCAGGGAATCGGCTATACTATTTATTCCGGGATCACAGGAGAGCCGACGGACACCATGATCCAGGCCGGAGTGGAGCAGTACCTGGAAGAAGGCTGCGACTTCCTGGTGGCCCTGGGCGGCGGAAGTCCTATCGACTCCATGAAAGCCATCGGCTCCCTGGTAAAGAACGGGGGAAATATTTCTGATTATATGGGAAAGGTGATCGACGTCCCGATGCCTCCTATGGCGGCCATTCCCACGACCGCAGGGACCGGTTCCGAGGCGACCCAGTTCACGATCATCACAGATACAAAGAAGGACATCAAGATGCTGCTGAAGGGGAAAGTTTTGATCCCGGATCTGGCAGTCATCGATCCTCAGTTTACCATGACGGCGCCGCCGAAGATCACGGCGGCAACAGGACTGGACGCATTGTGCCACGCAGTGGAGGCTTATACCTCCAGAAAGTCCCAGGATATGGCAGATACCTTCGCATTATCCGCAGTAAAACGGATTTTCCGGTATCTTCCGGCGGCCTTCCATGATGGAAAAAATGAGGAGGCCAGGGTGCAGATGTCCATCGCCGCACTGGAAGCAGGGATTGCATTTAACAATGCTTCAGTCACGCTGATCCACGGCATGAGCCGTCCCATCGGGGCGCTGTTCCATGTGGCCCACGGCTTGTCCAATGCCATGCTGATCCAGGAATGCCTGGGCTTTGCGCTGGAAGGGGCATACGACCGGTTCGGGGAGCTGGGAAGGAGTATCGGGGCAGCGTTGGATTCCGATTCAGACCAGGAAGCCAGCGAGAAATTTTTACAGGAGATCGTAAAGCTGACGGAAGAGCTGGAAACGCCCACACTGGAGCAGTACGGGATTGAGAAGGAAGCGTTTTTCCAGGTGATCGGGAAGATGGCCCATGACGCCATGGAGAGCGGCAGCCCGCAGAACACAAGAAGGGATATAACCCAGGCGGATGTGGAGCAGATGTATCGGAACCTGTATTGTTGATTCCGGTACATTGCGGCAGATCTGTGAAGGTACGGAAGTTTAAGAATCTGGATTGTTAAAACAGGAGGAAGAAATCATGTTGAATAAAGAGAAAGTAAAGCTGGGGATCGCTCCCATCGCATGGACCAACGACGACATGCCGGACCTTGGAAAGGAGAACACATTTGAACAGTGCGTCAGCGAAATGGCGCTGGCGGGATTTACCGGCTCCGAGGTAGGAAATAAGTACCCAAAGGATACAGACGTCCTGAAAAAGGCGCTGGAGCTGCGGGGAATGGAGATCTGCAACCAGTGGTTTTCCTGTTTCCTGATCACAAAGCCTTTTGAAGAGGTGGAAAAGGATTTCCGGAGCCAGCTGGCTTATCTGAAGACCATGGGGGCAAAGGTGATCGGAGCTTCCGAGCAGAGCCACAGCGTACAGGGCATGACAGACACCCCGGTATTCGGACATAAATACATAATGAACGACCAGGAGTGGGAGACTTTCTGCAGCGGAATGAACCGGCTCGGAAAGATCGCGAAGGAGGAATACGGCATTGCGCTGACCTTCCATCACCACATGGGGACGGTGGTGCAGGACGAGGCGGAAGTGGACCGCATGATGGAGAATACCGACCCGGAATATGTAAGCCTTCTGTTTGACACGGGACATTTCGCGTACTGCGGAGTAGATCCTTTGAAAATGGTGAAAAAATACGCGGACCGCATCAAGCATGTGCATCTCAAGGACATCCGCCGGGAGATGGTGGAAAAGGTAAAAGCGGAGAATTTAAGCTTCCTGGACGGAGTCCGGATGGGGACCTTTACGGTGCCGGGGGACGGCTGCATCGACTTCGATCCTATTTTCAAGGTGCTGGAAGAGACAGGATATGAAGGGTACATGCTGGTAGAGGCAGAGCAGGATCCGGCAAAGGCAAATCCGCTGGAATACGCAATCAAGGCAAGGAAGTTTATCGCGGAAAAGACCGGGCTGTAAGTCCTGAATAGTTACATATAAAGAATCAGATCAAGGAGGAGATATTATGGTAACAGTAGGAATCATCGGAGCAGGAAGGATCGGAAAGGTACATGTGGAGAGCATCTGCACACAGGTTGCGGACGCGAAGGTAAAGACGCTGGCGGACCCGTTTATGAACGACGCAACGGCGGCATGGGCAAAGGACATGGGCGTGCAGAACATTACGAAAGATTATAAAGAAATCCTTGCGGACCCGGAGATCGACGCGGTGCTGATCTGTTCATCCACAGACACCCATTCTCCCATTTCCGTGGAGGCGATCCAGGCAGGCAAGCATGTATTCTGTGAAAAGCCCATTGACCACGATGTGGAAAAGATCCAGGAAGTCATCGACGCGCTGAAGGGCAGCAAGGTGAAATACCAGGTGGGCTTCAACCGCCGTTTTGATCACAACTTTGAGGCAGTGCAGAGAGCGGTGGCAGAAGGAAAGGTAGGGGACACCCATCTGATCAAGATCACCTCCAGAGATCCGGAGCCGCCCTGTGCAGAATACGTAAAGGTATCCGGAGGCATGTTCTTGGATATGACCATTCATGATTTTGACATGGTGCGTTTCCTGGCAGGCTGCGACGCAGAGGAAGTGTATGTGGAAGCGGCAGTGCTGGTAGATCCGGCCATCGGGGAAGCCGGGGACGTGGACACGGCAGTGATCACCTTGAAAATGGAAAACGGAGCCATCGCGGTGATCGACAATTCCAGAAAAGCAGTCTACGGGTACGACCAGAGGGCGGAAGTATTCGGCTCAAAGGGAATGGCCGCAACAGGAAATGACACCGCATCCGCGGCAGTGATCAGCAACGAGAACGGAGTGACCGGGGAGAAGCCGCTGCATTTCTTCCTGGAGCGCTATATGGCGGCTTATGCAAAAGAGATCAAGTGCTTTATCGACGCTATCGAAAAAGATACCGACACTCCGCTGGGAGTCATGGACGGCTTAAAGCCGGTACTGATGGGCCTGGCTGCAAAGAAATCCTATGAAGAACACCGTCCGGTGAAGATCTCGGAGATCGCGGCGGAATAAATAGGACACAATAGTGGAACTCGTTACAAAATAAGGAAGAAATAAAGGGGGCTGTTTATGACAGCCCCTCTGTTCAATCCTGATACTTGATTCGTTCCACCAGGGACGTCCTGTCCTGCTCCTTCAGGCAGAAGCAGGAGATCAGCATGGGAAGGAAGATCATCGCCGCGATATACAGGACCACCGCCTCGACCGGAAAACGATAGTGCAGATACGAGGCCGTCCGGTGCATATACTGTATAAATCCAAACCCGGCCAGAGAGCCCGCCGTCAGCGTGACCATCAGGTTCGGCAGCGCGAGAAGAAGACTCTCCCACAGCAGCATCCTGCGAAGCTGTCTTTGCTCCATACCCACGGATTCCAGCATGGACAGTTCCTTTTTCCTGGAAGCAAAGCTGCTGATCAGCGTATTGACCAGATTAAAAAGGCTGAATAATATGATGAACAGGGAAAGTCCGTAGATCTGGACCTGGTTGCTTCGGATCTTGCCCGAATCTTCCTGTACCTGTTCCCGCAGTGTGAAGAGGGACACGTCGTCATATTCGCTGATCAATTCCCTTAAGTCCGCTTCCACCTGCCGCCCGTTCTTTTCGTAATCCTCTGCGGAAATGGTGAAACTCTCGACAGTATTCATTGTTTTCCACAATTTTTCTCCGGTCACGTCCGCTATAAAAAAACTATCCACGGAACCCGAAGGCGGATCTGCGACAGACTCCGGCGCGACAGCCGCAACCTCCAATTCGATCTGGTGCTCTTTCCCGTCAAAATACCGGATGTTTAACATTTCTCCGGGCACAAAAGCGGCTCCGGTGAGCTGTTCGTACAGCGCCGGGTTGGCGATCAGGACTGCATCGTGCTCCGCCAGATATTCATAGGTATTGTTTCCCACGGCGTCCAACTGAAAAAAATCGGTGTCATTTTCTGTCAGGAGATAGAAGGGCTGTGTAAATGTACTCCCATTGCGTTCGATCACGCCTGTCGCGGTGTGTATCGTCTGCACGTCCTTCACATGCGGTATCTGCCGGATGCGCTGCTCCAGCTCCTCACTCAGATGGCCTGTAAGCTGCATATCCGTAATCCCGTAAGTTCTCGGCGCCGTGTGGCTGTACAGGTAAGAGAGATAGTATTCCCCCTTTCGAAAAAGATCCTGTCTGGAAAATGCTTCTTTGTCCCAGGAAGCATTCCAGGAGGAAGCGACCATAAACAGGATGCCGCCAAAGGCAAGGGATGCTGTCGTAAGCCACCATTTTTTCCGGTTGCTTCGGATTTCCTGCCGGGCCAGTGTATAGGGGGACAAAGGCCTGCGGCCAGGAAGAGACAGATGCCGTACAGAGTCCGTCGGCCTGACTTGCTGTGATGCGGCCATATTACGGGGATTGATAGCAGCCGAAACTCTTTCTTTTTTATGCCGCCTGCCGCCTGTTTTCTCGCTTCCCGTATTTTTTGCAGCATCCACCGGGGAGATCTTGGCTGCAAAAGAGGCGGGTCTGCTGATAGAGAACTGCACGGTCAAGCTTGCAGCTGCCGCCGCAAAGAGGCACACGATCCCGTAATTTTTCCAGCTCCACCCGGCCGGCAGCAGAAAATAGGCGATGCTTCCGCTGAGCAGCAGACCTGAGGGGATTGATATTGCGCTGAGCAGCCAGCCCTCCCGGCGTATCATCTTCCGGACCTGCACCGGCGTCATCCCGATCGTCTGGAACTGGCCGATCTGCCGCACCCGGGACATCACGGAAAAATAGAAAATGCTGTAGATCACAAGGCTGCCGGCAAAAAAGAGCAGGACCGCGACAAATAAAACAACATACAATCCGGAATTCCCTTTCAGGAGCGACTCGCCGAATTTCCCGTTGGGATTTACACTGGTCCGGCTGATCCCATGGTCGGCGGCAAGCTGATAGACCAATGTGGAAAATGTGGTATAAGACATGCCGTCGGTGTCCTGCAGACGTACAAGCGCTTCACAGGGAATCTGTTCCATCAAAGCGTTTTTCTCCGCAAATTCCCGGGAGACGTAGACGCTGTACGAGGAAGTGTAAAATGTTTTCTCTGTCAATCCGGTAATGACAAATTTTTCCATGCCGTTACCTGTATCCAGAGTGACTGCGGAACCGATCTTTCCTTTGTTTTCCAAAGCCGGTGCAGAGCCGGAATTTCCATCATTTTTCGGACCCGCCTTTTCCGCATCCGAAGCTTTTTCCAGGGCCTTTACAAAGGCTTTATCCAACACGATCTCATGATATTTTTCGGGCGCCTTTCCCTCCGTGAGCTGATAGGTTTCTATCGGACCGTCGTGGCTTCCGAAGAACGTATAATGATATTTTGCGTCTCCTGCCTGAAAATCCTTTTCACTGTATTTGTAGGGGACTGATACGTCAACCCGCTCATCGTCTCCCAGCGCATCCACCTGTTCTGCGGTCACATGCATATAAATAACGTGCTGCATTTTTGTAAGGATCTGCTGTTCGGCAAAATGCTGTCCCATGAGGTACAGGGAGAGCGTGGATACCAACAGGACCGCCAGCAGGATGGACAGCACGGAAATCATTGCAGACAGCTTTTTTGAAAGCAGGTTATTTTTTGCAAGCCGAAAAAGGAGCCGGCGGTTATTGTTTCTGTTCAGTTCCATATCTACCACCTGCTTTCCGCGATCTTTCCGTCTTCGATGCGGATCGTGCGGTCCGCCGACTGGGCGATCTCATCGTTGTGGGTGATCATGACAATGGTCTGATGAAAATTTTTACTGGTGGTCTGGAGCAGGCCGATCACCTCCTGGCTTGTGCGGCTGTCCAGATTTCCCGTGGGCTCGTCCGCAAGGATGATGGCAGGCTTCGCGGCCAGCGCCCTTGCGATCGCGGCGCGCTGCTGCTGTCCACCGGAGAGCTTGCCGGGCTTTCTGGAGAGCTTATCGTCCAGGCCCAGGGTCCTGACGACTTCCATCATATATGTTTCATCCGGTTTTCGTCCGTCCAGTTCTACCGGAAGGACGATATTGTCGTATATGTTCAGGTTTGGGACGAGGTTGTAGTTCTGGAAAATAAATCCGATCTTCCTCCGGCGGAAAATGGTAAGCTCATTCCGGTTCATTCCATTTAGTTCCTGGCCGTCTACGACGACACTCCCGCTCGTAGGAGTGTCCAGCCCGCCCAGCATGTGGAGGAGCGTGCTTTTTCCGGATCCGGAGGTCCCGACGATCGCGGTAAAGCTGCCCTGTTCGATTTCTATGGTAATTCCGTCCAGAGCTTTCACCAGAATCGGCTCTTGCCCATAATATTTTTTCAGATCATTTGTGCGTAAGATATTCATATCTGTTCACCTCCTTCACAGATATGACTGCTGTCCTGTCCTGGATCAATATAAAGATTCATGTCTATCATCTCCTATTCATTTGATACTTATAGGATAGACCTGAATGTTATCATTCTTGTTTCAATTTCAAAAGAAAATGTATCAATATAGATACAATCGGTTACTGTTTACGACGCCTTGCACCTTGCTGCAAGGCATCTGTCCGGTAAAATAGCAGCTGCGGTCACTACACTAGCCCATCTGCACTCTGTTCAGATCCGGTTCGGGAGGCAGACGGAGAAGCAGCTGCCCTCCCCCGGCACGGAGCGGACGGCGATATACCCTTTCTGCAGGGTGATGATATACCTTGCCAGGTACAATCCCAGACCTAAGCCTTCCTCCTGGGAGACACTTTTTTCCCGGTAAAACCGTTTGAAAATGTCGTTTATATGGGCAGGGTCGATCCCTTTCCCGGTATCCTGTATCCGGATTTCCGTATACATTTCACCTACATGGACGGAAATGTGGATGCTCCCGTTTTTCGGTGTATATTTCACCGCATTATCCAGAATATTCTCAATGGCTTCGGCCGTCCACTTCTTGTCGTGGCAGACCTGGATCGAGGAGCCGCAGTCTGCGGAAATCTCGATATTTTTTAGCCCGGCCTTATGTATGATGTTATTGACCGCGGCTGCAAGTGTGTCAAGGACCCTGCGGTTTTCCATTTCCGGATGGATCATATCCGTCTCCAGCCGGGAAGCTTTCAGCAGCGTATCCAGAAGAAACTCCAGCTTGATCAGCTGTTGTTCCATCACTTTGTTGGCCTGACTGCCGCCGGCTGCGCCTTGAAATGCCGGAGTATCTGCGGCAGATATGCGATACTGTGCAGACGATAAATCCGGAGTATCTGCGGACGGCGTGAGATACTGCGCAGACGATAACTCTGGAGTATCTGCGGACGGCGTGAGATACTGCGCAGACGATAACTCCGGAGTATCTGCAGCAGGCACAGCACATGGCGGAGAAGGGTACAGTGGTGTTTCTTCCTCCGACAGCATCTCGCAGTACATTTTAAGATTTGAAACCGGTGTTTTGATCTGGTGGGTGATCTCCGAGATCATTTCCAGGAGCTGCTGCTTTTCCCTCTTACTTTCCTCAAGCCTCAGCGCGGTCAGCCGCTCCATCTTTTCCATCTCCATCACGACCTTGGAAGTGAGGGTTTCCCGATTCTGCTGGATCTGTACAGGTTCGCCGCGCATGACTTGCTCGGCGTAACGGCAGATATCAGAGACAAGGCGGACGAACTGTCTTCGAAAATGAAAATAAATACACAGATTGATCAGGCCGCAGAATAAAATGACGGCAGCAGTTCCCGCCGTCATTCGGCATCACCTATCCACTTATAGCCTAAGCCGTAAATGGTCCTGATATATTCATGTTCTCCGTCCGCGATCTTATTTCTCAGCCTGCTCACGTTTAAGGAAAGGGTATGCTCATTGACATAGTTTTCCTTCCGGTCCCAGATTTTTTCCAGGAGGATGTCCTTGGTCAGGATCTGATTCTGGTTCCGGCAGAATACTTCTAATATTTCAAATTCCGTAGGAGTAAGAGAAATTATGCTGCCCTGATTTTTCACGATCCGGTTTTCCAGGTCAACGGACAGGCTGCCGGCCGTATAGACTTCCGGCTTTTGCGTGCCGGAGCATCTCCTCAATATGGCCTGTACCTTTTCCATAAGCACCTTGACGCTGAAAGGCTTTACAATATAATCATCCGCGCCGGAGCGCAGTCCCTGGATGATCTCCTCCTCCAGATTATGGGCAGTCAGAAAAATAAACGGGACATTGCGGTGTGAGATGGTTTCCTGCGCAAAATCAAAACCATTGCCGTCGGGCAGGTTTACATCCAGCAGGATCAGGTTAAAATGTTCATGGCTGAGGAGGGCTTTCGCCTCCGAAAGAGAGTATGCACAGAAGGGGGTGATGCCCCGCTTCTGCAGGTTGTAGCATAAGCCGGAATTTAAGATCTCGTCGTCTTCGATGACTAAAATGTTTGTCTGCATGGTGTTGGTCTTCTTTCTGTCGGGGCAATATACCGGATGACTGCGGGTGGGATTACTGCGGGGGGGGGCTGCCGAAAGCAGTATACGGGGGCGCAGCAGACGGTATATTGATCATTATTATATGCGCGGCATAGATACATGGCGCCATGGATTTTTTCTATGAATCCGCGTGATGCTAATAGTATAGCAAGTTTGGGAGGCTGATTCAATGGCAACATCATCGCACCACACTTTTATGTCGGCTAACCGTGCAGCAAGTGCACGGTTAATCCGTGAACAGTAAAACAGGTTCCGACATTTTGATCACGATCATATCCTCGTCCCGGATCACCGATCCCTGCTGCGGCCATGACGGCATTTCTTCCCCGAGCTTCTCCGCTTTCTTCCAATGCTCTTCATTCGGCTTTTGGTATGTGTATCCCAGTGAACTCCAGTAGTTGAGCACTCGATTGCATGTGGATCCAGGGATGGCCTGGTCCCATTCATAAAAGGAATGCCCCAGTGTCTCGCCCTGGACCATGGATGGATTGCAGGCCGGGGACCATATGCCCAGGATGACGACCGTGCTTTCTTCAGTACCGCCCATTTCGGCGACTTTGCTGATCAGCTGTTCCGTCAGCGTATTCTCCTGCTGGCGCACAACATATTCTGAATAAAGAAGCCGGTTGCCTGGTACGATATTGCCCCGGAAGATGAGAAGCAATAAGAGTCCGGCTGCAGCAGCCCGGATAAATTCGAAATGCTCAGAAAGCTTTTCTGTGTTTTCTAAGATTCTCTCGCCGATCATTTGAGCGCCGGCCGCCACAACGAAGGGCAGCGCGAGCTGTCCGCGGGCGACCGGAGACGAACCAAGCAGAACCGGAAGAAAAAACGGTGAAGCCAGCAGCATAAATATTACCAGGACATAATACAGATAAAATCTGTGTTCCGCAGCTTTTTTTCTGATTTTCCAAAAAACTGTCAGCAAAAGGCCGATGCACACGAAAAGATATCCCCGATTCCAGAATATATTTCTTCCCAGGATAACATCGCCCGCATATATTTTTAAAGACGATACGATTTCATGGAGAGGATACTTTCCCCAATGGATCATACTGTTTGTATACGCTCCTGCCCCAATACCTTTCAGGAACCTCAGAAATTTTCCCAGCAGGCTGAAGATCAGGTAATCACATAAAAATACGGCAAAGAGCTTTGCGGAGATTAAAATTACCTGGCCTCCGACCTCTTCGTTTCTGTAATGATATGCCAATACAAAGGAGGTCAGGGACGCGGATATATAAATCGGCACAAATGCCTGGTAGGAGGCGAAGCACCATACCCCGAGCAGGATAGACAGCAGGAGCCGGAGGAACTTGCCTGACAGGATCCACTTCCATTCCAGAAGCAGCGCCGCCGCACAGATCAGCATGGCAAAGGCGATCTCAAAGGACTGGCATTGAAAGTTTGTCTGCTCGACCATGGGGACGCTGGAAAAGTAAACTACGGGAAAGACCCAGCAGAGTTCTGTCCGTCCGCAGTTTTTTCCTTTGATCCAATAAAAAAAATACATCCATGCAAGACTGTAGATGAAGGTCGTGGCAGCCATAAGGATCGCAGCAAACCCTGGAATGATGCTCAGTAATCCCGTGAGCCATTTTGTAAAGACCAGCCCATACCGGTTGATGGCCAGCCAGCCATTATAAAATTCCATTTGTTTTATTATGATATCTTCGGTGTCGATAGAAAAACTGAAATGGAACAGCATGAAACCATAGGTAAGAAATATCATGAGCAGTACGATATATATCGATATTTTATGATTTCTGCAGAACTGAAAAAAGCTTTCTGCAAATCCTTCAGACTGATTTTTTGAGTTTCTCTTATAAGCTTCCATAAAATTACATCCTTTTCCACTTTTCCAGTATTTTTGTATAGTATTACCATGAATAAATCAAAGTATTCGTTAACAGGGCATACCTGTTCTGAGCAAAAAAATGCACGAAAGAAGACTTTATTGCCGCGAAGCAACGAGCCAAGCAGCCATGCCTGCATGGATATTTGGCGACCGCCGCGAAGGTCAAATACCCCGCAGCTTGTGCAGGGTATTGTATAATATATGCTCCAAGATCCGGTATTATGCCTATACCCAAGGGCACCCCATAATGGCCATCCGGCCGATTCACAGGGTATACCCAAGGGCACCCCATAATGGCGTGCGGCCATGAGGTATTATTTACTGGTCTGCCATTCATTCGCGGCCCGTACGGACAAACAAAGACTTCGCGATCTCCTGCCGGGGGGATGGATGCAGCGTTTTACAGTAATCGAAAAGGGACTGCCGGAAAATGCTGTTTGCCCGCGATATAGTGCCAGATCTGATGAATCACAGCAATATATTGCAGGGAGAGCAGCCGTTTTCTGACAGTCCCTTGATATGCAATTGAATAGACAGCCGGTATTGCCCCGGCTGTCCTGTTGTTTTTTTACCTTTACAGGTCTGCAAACACCTGCATCTGCTTTTTCAATTCTTCCACGATCTCCCGGTTCACATCCATACGCCCGGTAATATCTGCCATATCATCCACCAGGCTCTTGGTGCTGCCTGCCACGCCCGTAATCCCGGACGCGCCTTCATCCAGCGCCTTTGTGATGCTTCCGATAGAATCGGCGATCTCGGTCATGGAATTTCTCAGCCGGTCCGTCCGGTCATTGAAGGCGCCGATCATTTCCTGCACGTAATCTGCGTCCTCCTTATACTGCCTGCCGGAATGCACAAATTCCTGAAATTCCTTCAGGATCGTTCCGCTCAGGTAATCTGCCATGTCCTGGGAATGCCTGGAAAGATTATGCACCGCCTTTGTCACCACCTCGTTGACCTCCTGGATGCGTCCCGCCGTCTCGCCGCAGGAATCCGCCAGACTCTTGATCTCGTTTGCCACGACCGCAAATCCATTTCCCGCGTCGCCGGCACGCATGGCTTCAACGGAAGCATTGAGGGCGATCAGGTTGGTGGTGGAAGCGATCGCTACGATCTCATTTGTCAGGCTGTTGACCTGATCCACGCTCCTGCTGTTCTCAATGGCTTCCCCCAGAACCTCCAAGATATTTGAAGCCTTTTTCCGGATGACATCCGTGTTTGTCTGGGCGGATGCCTCCATCTCATTGGCACGTTCCTTCATGGCGGAAGAATATTCCATGATCGCACTGCACTCCGACGCCATATCCTGAACATCGATCTTGATGTCTGATGCGCTGTTATTGATATTTGCCGCGTTATTCGCCACCTTTACGATGGCCATGGACAGAGAGTCCGCAAGGGAGGAAAGGCCTTCGGCGCTTTTTCCGGAGGTACGTGTGCGTTTGAGTACCTCGCCGGCCACACCATCCAGTTTTTCTGAACTATCCTGGAGTGTATCCACGGTGCCCTTGATCGGAGTGATCACGTATGTTTTGATGATCTTGACTGCCGCAAGAACAAGGGCTGCGCAGGCTGCGATAGCCGCAGCGGTGATGACAAGCGAAATGATATAGACGGTCAGGAGCTTTTGCCGGGCATCTGCTGTCCGGGCGCTGACGGCAGCGTCCAGTTCCGCCGTATTGCTCTCAATGGCGGCTCCGAAGCTTGCCACGTCGCCATTGGCGTATGCGTAGGCATCCTGGGTCTTGCTGTCCGCGCTCGCGCACACCAGAAAAACGAGGGCGTGCTTGAAAGACTCATAGTTGGAAAGAAGCTGGGAATAGAGCTCTTCTTCGTCCTTTTCGATATATTTTTTATATTCCTTCAAAGAAGCTTCCAGCGTCTTTTCTTCCTCCTTGATCTGTGCCACGACGGTGATCATCGTATTATAGTCCGTGGCAACAATGTGGGAAAGCGCCATTTTATGTATGTTCGTGGTAGAGTATCGGATGTCCTGCAGTGTTTCTGAGCCTACCATGTAGTTATCTACGATCTTTGAAGCGTTGGAGTTGACATTGTTGATGCTGAAAACCGACAAGAGATTGGAGATCAGCGCCACAGCTCCAAGGAGTATGATCGGAAGTATCAGACGCTGCTGAATACGGAGCTTTGCTTTCATATTATCTTATATAAATCCTTTCGATAAATAATGCAGTCAGTACACTAGTCAGATCATAACTTTCAAATCCATTTGGATGGCTGTCTGCAGGAGCCGCCAAATATCCACGCAGGCATGGCTGCATGGATATTTGCTTCGCGGGAATAAATACCGTTCACCGCGCGCAGACATCAGCCGTCATCTGGTCTAACTGCTCCTGCAGATCCTGGCCGCTGGGATTGCCAGCCGCCATATTTCCTGCAAACAGAGAAACCGGATCCCAGAACTTCCCGCCAACCCGCTGCAGCTGAGAAAATTCGGACTGCTCCAGGAGGGCTGCGATCGCCGGGGACTGCTGAATCTCTGCTGAATCCGCGACCGCTATATTTGCCGGCCCCTGTCCGCGCATCTCAAACCGGAGCCGCTGGTTTTCTTCATTAGTGATCCATTCTGCAAGCCTGGCGGCCCATTCCGGGTGGCTGGAATATGCGTTGACCCCAATCAGCTTGCAGCCGGAAAAGGAAGCCATCTGTATCTGACGGTCAGCGCAGGTATAGGTAGGCAGCCGGGCAGCTCCCGCATTTTCTCCCCAGGCCTCCTCAACTGCAACAGCGTTCCATACGCCGCTGACGCCTGCGATCACGGAGCCGCTGCGTACCCCGTCCAGAAAATCCGTATCTGTCCGGTTGGCAAATCCAGGGTTTCCCGCGATCCGGAGCATGGACTGTGCCACATCAAGTCCCCGGATGTCTCCATCCGCCTTGTTCCAGGTGCAGTAATTGGTGATACCGTCTTCATTAAGCCCGATTTGCAGACCCGTATTTCCAAAGAAGGAATAAACATACCAGGCAGAACTCCAGTCCATCACAAACTGCCGTCCATTTGCAGCCGCAGCCTCCAGTATCCCGTCCAGGGTAGCCGCCTGTTCCTCGCTGATAAACTGCTTATTATAATATAGAAAGTATCCGTTGTCTGCCGTCAGCGGATAGGCGTACAGCGTATTGCCTACCGAGGCCGCCTCCACTGCACTGGTCAGATTGCTGCTCCGGATCTCGTCCGCATTTTCAATGGGATCCACGGCTCCGGCGGCGGCCAGAGCGTTTAACTGGTCATCCGCAAATGTAAATACATCAGCGCCCTCTTCCAGACCGCCGAGCAGAGCGTCTTTGCAGGCGGATTCGCCCTGCGCCTGGAATGTGATCTGAAGCTCCGCCTGATCCTGGTAACTGGCCCGGAAGCTCTCGATGATCCGACTCATCAGTTCCGTATCCTCCTCGGCGCCCCAGACGGTCAGCTCGACCCGCTCTGTTTCCGCACCACCGGAATCTTTTTTCTCAGAACCCTTACATCCCGTAAAGGATGCCGCGCAGAGAACGGTTAAAAATAAAATGCATAATCGTTTTCTCATGTCAGTATTAATCCTTGCAAAATCAAAATGGTATCATATATTCACAGCGGGAAAATATGGAAATCTTACTTATGATTATATAATTAGAAAGAGAGTTTTTCAAGCCTTAAATATTATGGGGACGGTGTAAATTTCGACCATTTGGTTACTGTTCACGTTACTGGTCACACGGTGTCGTGCACTTGCTGCACGGCATCCGGCCAATTCAGTGATGTAACCTGTTCACAGTGAGGGTGTGAACAGCAACGAACATTTCAGTTGTCAGAAGTGGGAATTGACGATATAATAAAAGTGAAATATTTTTCCATCTATGAGGAAGATATTCGCGAAAGGATAAAATCATATGCAGAAAAAGACACCGGATTACGATAATGTGTTTAAGACAATGAAAATGAAACACAAAAGGTTATTCATTTCCGTGATCAATGACACGTTTGGAAAGAATTATTCCATGGATGCAAGGATAGAAACTCTGCCTTCGGAAGGATTTTTGACCGAAAGCGAGACTGCGGATGGAAGCAAAGACATTGAGGAGCAGATTTCTGATTTTGTAATAAAAATAGAAAGCGAAATCTATCTTTTAGAGTGCCAGAGTTATGATGACGGTTCTATGGCGATCCGGATTGCAGAGTATGCGTTTATTGTTGCCAGGCAATTTGCAGAATGGGATATCGGCCATGCAACCATTCCTATGCCAAGATTCTCAGTGATCTATATAAAGAGAACGGAAAAAACTCCGAAAACAACAGTGATCACTTTTACCTTTCCAGATGGGCAGGAGGTAGATTATGAATCGCCGAATGTGATTTTGGAGGAATTTACAAAGGAAGATATTGTGGAAAAGAGATTGTTTCCCTACATCCCTTTTTATATTGCAAGATATGAAAAGGACATTATTTCGGAAAACAGTATAGAAAATGTGGTAAAAGATTTGGAATATTTTAGGAATGAGATGGTTTTTCTGCATAAAAAGGAAGAATTATCGGATGATGAGATTGTAGACCTTATGGGATTTGTAAATACGATCATTACCCACATTACGAATGGAAATGAAAATGAAGAAAGGTTGGTGAATATTATGGGTGGAACAGTAATTGAGACAGAATCTGAAAAGTTGATCCGTAAAGGAAAAGCGGAAGGAAAAGCGGAAGAAATCATTGAAATGGGGCAGGAGTTTGGCCTGGATGATACGGCCATTTTGAAAAGGCTGCAGGAAAAAATCGGCCTGTCCTTAGAAACAGCTTCTGCTTATTTAGAACGCTACGGAAAGCAACTTGTGTAGTGGAAAACTGCCCGGAAAAAAGGAATCTACCGTCTCCTTCCATTTTTATCGAAATTCTTTTTGAGAGCCATTTCCGTGGGAATCACAGGAGCAGCCAAAAAAATCATCTGAACGGCGCACAGGATCAGCCCGGCATTTCCTATGGTATCCTTGTCCTGTCCCATCACAAGGCACATGAAAACAATAGATAACGGCAATAATATAATTCCGCAGATATACCAGATCCTTCCGCAATACTTGTGGGCAAATTCCCATGTCGTTCTGTTTTTCATAGACATGGCTGTACGATCTATCCCAGAGAAGATTTCTTCACGGTACTGCTTGTGGCAGGCAGAAAAGAAAAGGGATTGCTTTTGCAATCCCTTATAAAATAGCGTCCTTCTTTTCCAAAATAGCTTCTACGGCCGCACAGGCAGGACAATCACAATACTTTGCTCCTGCAGCCTTGATCTCCCGCCCATGGGCAGCGACCTCCTTTGCATGCTCTGCGCCGAATACCTTTGCTCCGGCTTCGGATTCCGCAAATTCGATCAGCCCGTCCACTGTCACAAGGTCCAATTCCAGCTCTGCGATCAGATTCTTAGCCTGGTCCTTTTCCTGGTCCGTTCCGATGGCATCCAGCCAGTTTTGTGCCGCTTCCTTTGCATCCGCACAGCAGGAAAATGCATTCATCAGTTCTTTTACCTTTTCGATTACATAGTCTTTTGCGCTTTGGTTCATCGTTCTTTGTCCTTTCTTAAAAAATTCGGGAAATTTCCAAGATACAATTATTTCTCCTGAATACGATTATACTATAAACAGCATATCAGTGAAAGAGTTATTGTTCACACCCTTTGGGTGCTCCAGTAACGTGAAAGAAACATTTGCATGAAAACATTAAAATTATTGATTGACCCTGACGTTATGTCATAGTATATACTTAGTAATTGTTCAGAACAGGTTTACGGCCGTATCTGTGAAAGCACTGAACAGATACGATACCCTTGTGTATACCCAAGGGCACCCTATTATGGCCATAACGGTGCTACAACAGGAAACAGACAATTGACGGGAGGAAACAAGATGCGAACGGTAAATGAAGTCAGCAAGCTTACAGGGATCAGTGTCCGCGCACTCCATCATTATGACGCGATCGGACTTTTAAAGCCCTCAAGTGTAACGGAGGCAGGCTACCGGCTTTATGACGGCGCCGCGCTGAAACGTCTGCAGAATATCTTATTTTTCCGTGAACTGCAATTTCCGCTCAAGGAGATCAAATCCATCCTCGACAATCCGGATTTTGATCCGGGAGAGGCGCTTGCACAGCAGATCAAATTGCTGGAGCTGCAGCGAAAGCACATTGATGAGCTGATTTCGTTTGCCCGTGAAGTTCAAAAAGGAGGAACAGATATCATGAATCTTGACGCATTTCAAAAGACAGAGTTTGATCGGTATGCAGAAGAGGTCCGGGAGAGATGGGGCACGACCAGGGCATATGCGGAGTATGAGCAAAAGAGAAAAGAAAGGACAGAGGAAGAAATGAAAACTGCGGCAGACAGGATGATGGCTTTGTTTGCGGAACTGGGTTCCCTTCGGGACCATTCACCTGCCGACAGAGAGGTACAGAAAAAAATAGAAGAGCTGCAGGCATGGATTACGGAGAACTATTATCACTGCACGGATGAAATACTGAGCGGGCTGGGCGAGATGTATGCGGGCGATGAAAGAATGAAGCACAACATCGACCAGGCGGGCGGAGAAGGGACTGCCCGGTTCGTCAGCCAGGCGGTCGCTGCCTACTGTTCCGGCAGGAGAGGAGAAAAAGCAGAATAAAAGAAAATGAATAAGGTATACCATACAATCAAAGCAATCTTTTCGCTGTGGTGTCTGATCGGAATCCCGGCAAAATTGTGTGTGGTATCAGCGGTGATATTCGGAGCATTTTATCCGCTGACAAAAGAAAAGCTATTGGAACAGGAACAAGAAGTTGCAAAGCTGCGGGAAGCAAACGTCAGCAGAGACTGAGATTTCAGGGAAGCCGGCTTTAGAAGCCAGGCTTCCCTGATCAGTTATTTCACTTTATTATAGTAAAGGTTTTCCAGCCTTCTACAAACGGACCCCAAGATCATAAGCCCCCCAGATGGCTTTCTTGAGATTTCCTACCGCCTGGGCATCTCCAAGGACATGAATAGAAGTGTCTCCATCTGTTTTTCCGCCTTTTTTCGTGTCAGTCTTCGGCCGGTATAAGGACTGGTCAGGCGTATAGCCAACGGAGAGAATCACCGAATCACATGCGATTTCCTGATCTCCGTTTACCGTAGAGATCAAAATACTTCCGTCCCGGATCTCTTTGAGGGTGCTTTCCAGATAAACCGGAATCTTATGGAAACGCACCAGATCACGCAGGCATTCGGAATTGGCGGCGCAGATTCCCACTGCCTTCACCAGATCGTCCGTCATCTCCACGATCATGGGTTCCCGGCCTTTCAGAGCCAGGTCGTAGGCAATCTCACATCCGGTCAGCCCGCCGCCGATGACGGCTACCTTCTGTCTGGGTTCTTTGATCCCATTCAGATATTCGATGGCTTCGATTCCCTTTTCAAAGCCGGGCACAGGCAGCTTTCGCGGTTTTGCGCCCACCGCAATGACATATTTATCTGCAGAAAGATCTTTCAGACTGCGGACTTCCGTATTCAGATGAACAGAAACCGACGAAGCTTCCAGCTTCCTGCGGTACCATGCCAGCAGTTCCTTGTCCTTCTCCTTGAAGGATGGAGCGGCAGCAGCGATAAAGACGCCGCCCAGGGCATCGGTTTTTTCATAAAGGTCAACCTGATGGCCTCTCTCAGACAGGAGGATTGCAGCCTGCATTCCGGCGATTCCGCCGCCGATGACCGCAATCTTCTTCGGAAATTTTGCTTTCACCAGTTTGTATTTTTTCTCTTCAAAGGCTCTCGGATTCAAAGCGCAGTGCCCTTGAGTTGCAGCGTCGGCCGTGTCCATAACGGCGCCCGAATTTTTGAAATAGGCAACCGGGAGACAGGCGTTGTGGCAGGAAATACATGGACGGATATCATCTTCCCGGCCTTCTTTCAGCTTGGTAATGTATTTGCCGTCGCAAAGCAGCTGCCTTCCGATGGCTACGGCGTCAATCTTCCCCTCCTGAATGGATTTTTCCGCAGCGTCAGGCTGCATTCTGCCTGCGACGATGATCGGGATATCCACAAACCGGGAGATATGCTCTGCTTCCTCCAGGTTGCAGTTGAGCGGCATGTACACCGGGGGATGAGCCCAATACCAGGAATCGTAGGTGCCGTTGTCACAGTTCAGGGCGTCATATCCCGCATCCTGCAGGTATTTCGCGGCTTTTTCGCTTTCTGCCAGATCCCTTCCGATTTCTGTAAACTCCTCACCTGGAACGGCTCCCACCTTAAAGTCAATGGCTTTCGAAGTCACGCTGTACCGAAGCATGACAGGATAATCGTTTCCGCATTCTTTTTTAATAGCTTTCACCACTTCAACCGCAAAACGATAGCGGTTTTCGAAGGAGCCGCCGTACTCGTCCGTCCGGTGGTTCATATAAGGAAGTGTGAACTGGTCCATCAGATAGCCTTCGTGGACTGCATGAACCTCCACCCCGTCTACTCCGATCTCCTTACACAGCTTTGCGGATTTTGCGTAGCCTTCCACATAGGCATGGATCTCCTCGGCAGTCAGCGCGCGGGTAGAAAACTGGGGCGCCCAGACCATGGGCAGGCCGTCGTCCGGAGCGACCATCATTTCGTTGAGGTGAAGCAGCGGATTGGTAAGCTTTTTCAGAACCGGGCTGCCCGCAACCTTCAGCATCTGTGCCGGAAGCGTGTAGTTCCTGCCTGCAAAACCGGCTCCAAGCTGGAAGAAAATTTTCGCCCCGTTGTGATGGATCTCCCGGATCAGCGGGTCTGCCTGCCAGAAGGCTTTCTTATTCTTATGCAGCCATTTTCCCATCATCATGGAATACACAGGGATCATTCCGGGAATGAAAAGACCTACATTGTTTTTAGCACGCTCAATGTAGTAATCGTGCGCCTTTTCATTGTACTTCGTGACAAACATATTCTCGATGATGTTGGTTCCCTCCATGGCGGGAATCACGATCCGGTTGCGGATCTCGCAATTGCCGATCTTAAACGGCGTAAACAGGGTTTCATAGCGATTGCTCATAAAAATACCTCCTTGAATTTGTAACCACCTGCAGCGCAGGTGATTACCTGCTCGGGCGCCATCGCGCCAGCGATTTTCATGCGCACGATTCCTTGAATTTGCAGCTACCTGCAGCGCAGCCAATCTGCGTATCGTTTTTTCATACATAATACTATGTACTAACACGCCTGCAATTATATGTCCACTATAGCACATCCGGTATTCGGGGACAAGATTGGAGTTATTGCAGCAGGGTGCACGACGCCGTGTGAACAGTAACTGAACAGTTACTGTTCACACCCTAACCGGGCGTTCACAGCAACGGCATCCAACCCATTTATCCATTCGCAAAATCCGTGCTATCGCACTCCTGTGTCTGATACAGTGCACTCATGACAGTCCGTACAAACAGTCAGGAAGAACGGGGCATTATGGGAACGTGGAGGACAGCCGCCGGATACGTTGCAGGCTCCATTTTTGTAATTGGAATTATCCCGATCACAAACGCACTGGGCGGAAATCAGAGCGCATGGATCAAGTTTGGATTTGTAATTGGAATTTTGGTCATTCTTGCTTCTGTCATCGCATATGCAGAAAACCGCGAAACGTCAACGGAGTCAGGAGCGGCTGTGGAAGTGACAGAGCAAACGGAAGAAGAAATGGTTCCTTTTCTGGAAGCAATTGGGAAACTCTTTCATAATAAATACTGGGTGCTTGTTCTGGTAATGAATCTGACGGCTTCTGTTATTTATGGATTTGCGATTGTGATACCGTTTGTTTTGTTTATATTTTTGTCTGTTTCCTATACTGAAGAGGCGTCATGCCGTACTGCTTCTTGAATACATTTTGAAAATAGGACTGGCTGGAAAAGCAGAGATAACTGCTGATTTCTGCCAGGCTTTTCTGGCTGTAGGTCAGAAGACTTTTCGCTTCTTCCAGCTTGCAGCGCATAATATAAGCGCCCATGCGGATTCCCAGTTCCTCTTTGAAATGCTTCATCATATAGGAGCTGCTCCTGTTTACATAGGCGGAAGCATCTTCGATGGTGATCGCCTCATTCGTGTGCTCACGGATAAAGGACATGCATTTGTAGACGTCGGGTGAAATGCCCTCCGGAATATGGACTTCTCCAGCACGCTGGCAGAAGTCCAGAAGCATAATGTACATCAGCTGCCGGATTCGTTCAATCGTCTGAAGCTGTTCGCATTCCTGAATATAATAATCTATGAGCCGATACGTCTTTTCTATGTCTATCCCCCCGGGGATTGCCCCCATGATCCCTGCTTTTGTTACTGTGCCGATAAACAGATTCTTTTCATTGCGCAGGGGGGAGGATGCCAGTGTCCCTTCTTTCAGCTGGGGACGTGTGGCAGAGAGAAATTTCTTTAATTTATTGACGTCACCATCTCTGATGAGCTGGTATAATTCCTGTTCAAAATAATAGGTGTTGTGCTCCTTCTCCTCTTCCTGTGCTTCTGCCATTCGGTTCGTGTGCCTCTCTTTACGCGTCCAGGTAATCATGTCTTCCTCTGAGAAAAGCTGATCCAGATCTGCCGGTTTGCGGTTCAGGCACTGATATAAAAACGCAAGGTACTGGGCGAACTGTATTTGGCTGAGCCGCGGAATGGTATAAAGCATTTCAATGAACTGCTCCCGGTATTCAAGAGATACAGACGCCTCCTTTACTGTCTGGCGGATAATATCATCTGTGAGCGGCACGTTGAAAACCGGCCCTAAGACCAGGTTATATCCGGTATCTTCAATGAGAATCCGTCCATACTCAAGATCGGGAGAATCTCCGCAGAAGCAGGGATTGTTCTGCTCTATGGGGGGCAGGTCGCGGTAATACAAAAGCGGGATGTCCAGGATATCGTTTAAGGATGAGTAGACAGCCTGGTTGTCTTTCAGCAGGGTGGCTGGGATATTTGTTGCGGAATAGAAACTCTTGCAGAGAGCGATGTAATCCATGTCCATAAATCCGTCTCCTTCTTTCCTGTGATATATCCTTTATTCTACAATTATAAGAAGAATTTTGCAATATCTAAACCCTTTGTGATGCTATGATAACTCAAAAACCAGGAGGACATAGAATGAACAAAGAAAGTGAAAATCAACAGGACACTGTTTATACAGACATTTCGAAAAGCCCCGCAAAGAGGGCGGCGGCTCTTCTACAAGAATTGACGCTTGACGAGAAGATGGCGCAGCTCGGATGTATCTTTCCTTTTGGCGAAAATTATGATGATATGGAGCGGCAGGCGGCGGAGATGCCATACGGAATCGGTCAGGTCAGCACACTGGAGATGCGGAGGATACGCACGCTGGACGAGGCGGCTGCCTGGCAGAGAAAGATGCAGGAGACGGTGATGCGGCAAAGTCCCCATCGCATCCCGGCAATCTTTCATATGGAAGGATTATGTGGCGCATTTATTCAGGAAAGTACCAGTTTCCCCGCGGGAATCGCCCGGGGGTCTGGTTGGAATCCGGAACTGGAAGAAGAAATTGCCCGTGTGGTTGCCAGACAGGAAGCGGCCTGCGGAATCACCCATATTCTTGCGCCTGTGCTTGATATCTCCAGAGATTCCAGGATGGGCAGACAGGGAGAAACCTATGGGGAGGACCCGGCGCTTGCGTCAGCCCTTGGAGCAGCGTATACAAGAGGGATTCAGACCACGCAGACGGATGGAAGAAAACCGGAAAGCGTGGCCAAACATTTCCTGGGATTCCACAATTCTCAGGGTGGAATCCACGGAACCAACAGCGATACGCCGCCCCGGCTTTTAGAGGAAATTTACGGCAGGCCGTTTCAGGCGGCGATTGCCTGTTCCGGTTTGAAGGGAATCATGCCCTCTTATAATTCCATTGACGGAGAACCTGTGTCTGTCTCCAACCGTCTGCTGACAAAGCTTCTGCGGGAGCGTATGGGATTTGAAGGTCTGTGCGTCAGCGATTACGGCGGTATCAGCAATGCCCACGAAGTACAGCATATCGGAGAGAACATGGCAGAGGCAGGGCTTCTTGCCATGGAGGCAGGGATGGATATGGAGATGCCCAGGGCAGCAGGATACAGTGACGGACTGAAAGAGCGGTTTCGGACTGGGCAGACGGATATGGAAATCCTGGATCATACTGTACGAAAAGTCCTGGAGGCGAAGTTCAGGATGGGGCTCTTTGAGCATCCGTTTTCCATGGAAGGCAGGGCGCTCCGCGAGGTCTTTGAAAATGAACAGGGCGTCCGGCTTTCCCTCAGGTCTGCAAGAGAGTCCATGATCCTTCTGAAAAATAACGGGGCGCTTCCTCTTTCCGGCGGAATCCGGAAACTAGCTTTAATCGGCCCCCATGGAAACTGCGCCCGCAAATTTTTCGGAGGATATACTCATCTTTGTATGATGGAATCGGTCTATGCTGTGTCAAGTTCCATTGCAGGCGTGGAAGGGAGCCCGGAATCCGGCAGAATCGCAGGACAGGAGCTGCCGGACGGGGAGCCGGTGAGATACGTGCCGGGTACGAAGATCCAGTCCGATGAGGCGCGGTTGTTTGACGAGATCCTTCGTCTGCAGAAACCGGGATGCAGAAGCCTTCTGGATGAATTAAAGATACGGATGTCGGATACCGAAATCATTTATTCTTATGGCTATCCCGTGGCAGGCAGGGACGAGAGCGGATTTGAGGAGGCATTAAAGGCAGTGCAGGACGCGGACGCAGTGATCCTGACTCTCGGCGGGAAACACGGTACCTGTTCCATGGCTTCTATGGGGGAAGGAATTGACGCAGCGGATATCAACCTGCCAAAATGTCAGGAGAAATTTATACGGGCGGCGGCAGAGTACGGAAAGCCTCTGATCGGAGTGCATTTTGACGGGAGACCCATTTCCAGTGACGCGGCAGATGAATGTCTGGACGCGATCCTGGAGGCATGGAGTCCGGCAGAGGCAGGAGCACAGGCAGTGGCAGATGTTTTGCTGGGGGCATATAATCCGGGCGGGAAACTTCCGGTGTCTGTAGCTTACAGTGCCGGACAGATTCCGGTTTACTATAATCATCCAAACGGTTCTGCGTGGCACCAGCAGGAGAGTATCGGATTTGTCAACTATGTGGATCTGCCCCATACGCCGCGATATTATTTCGGCCATGGGCTTTCTTACACCCACTTTTCTTATATGGATTTGGAGATCTCAAAGGCAGAACTGGGTGCGGAAGAAGAATTGTACATTGGCTGTACCGTGGAAAATACCGGAGACCGGGAAGGCGACGAGGTGGTGCAGCTTTATCTAAGCGACCGCTTTGCAAGCATGACAAGACCAGTGAAAGAACTTGCCGGATTTAAACGGATTCATATTATGCCAGGGGAAAAGGTCCGGGTGAGATTCACAGTCCGGGCAGACCTGACGGCGTTCCTTGACAGGAGCATGCGGTGGAAAGTGGAAAGCGGAGACGTGGATGTGGAGATTGGAAGTTCCTCTGCGGACATCCGGTTAAAAGGAGAATACCGGATTACGGAAGACCGGTGGCTGTGCGGTTCGGAAAGGGCTTTTTGTGCAGAGGTTCAGACATATCATCTAAAAGACAGATAAAAAGGAGAATGAACATGAAATATTATTGCAATCCACTGAATGTAAATTATCGTTATCAGTTTAATCTGGAGCCGGATCGTCAGGCCCCATCTGTTTCAAGGGAGGCAGCAGATCCAACGCTTTTGTATTATCAGGGAAAATATTATATATTTGCTTCTATGACGTTGGGCGTGTGGGTATCCGAAGATCTGGTGACATGGGAGAACCATCGTCTGCCGGACAATCTTCCGCTCTATGATTATGCACCGGATGCGCGGGTGCTGGGGGACTATGTGTATTTCTGCGCTTCCAAAGCCAGCCAGAACTGTGATTTCTATCGGACGAAGGATGTACTCAACGGCCCTTATGAAAAGATTCCGGGGAGCTTTGCGTTCTGGGACCCCAATCTGTTTTCTGACGAAGACGGAAAAGTGTATTTTTACTGGGGATGCTCGAATGAAACACCCATCTGGGGAACAGAACTGGACCCTGAAACGATGCAGCCGGTGGGGGAAAAGAAAGTATTAATTACAGGAGATCCATATACCAGAGGATACGAACGCTTTGGAGAAAATCACTGCAAGATGCCTTGCTCAGAAGAAGAGATTGAAGTTCGCTACCAGGAATTTTTAAAGCAGGTCCATGCATCCGGGAAACAGATATCGGCGGAAATGGTTCCTGTCATTAAGGGGATATTTTCAGATAAGCCATATATCGAAGGCGCCTGGATGGACAAACATCATGGAAAATATTATCTCCAGTATGCCTGTCCCGGCGCGGAAATGAATGTCTATGCAGACGGCGTCTATGTCTCAGATCACCCGCTGGGACCATTTGAACCGGCAAAGAATAATCCATATTCCTATAAACCGGGCGGATTTATACCAGGAGCCGGACATGGCTCTACCATGACAGACGCCCAGCATAATCTGTGGCATACATCCACCATGAGAATCAGTATGAACCACAAATTTGAGCGGCGTGTAGGACTGTGGCCGGCAGGGTTGGATTCGGATGGGGAATTATTCTGCAACCAGAGATATGGCGACTGGCCCATCGCTGTGGAGGAAGGACAGATGGACCCGTGGCAAAATCCTCAATGGTATCTGTTAAGCTATGGGAAAAAAGCGACGGCTTCTTCCTGCCAGGAGGAAAAAACGCCGGAGCTGGCCGTTGATGAAAATGTGCAGACATGGTGGCGGGCAGCCACGGCAGAAAAAGGAGAATGGTTACAGGTTGATCTGGGATCATGTAAGGGGGTTCACGGAGTTCAGATCAACTTTGCGGATGACCAGATTGACGTGCCGATTTCAGGAACGCTATCCGGCGAGCAGAGGAACCGCTATATTGAAGAAAAAGATGATGTGACGCGTTGGTTTTTAGAAGGCTCCAAAGACGGCGTGCACTATGAGATGATTGAGGATAAGTCGCAGGCAGATACCGATTTGCCCCATGATTTTATTGTGTTGGAAGAGGGGAAAGAGTTCCGCTATGTCAAACTGACAGTCCTGGAAGTGCCCTATCATCAGCCAGCATGTATATCCGGCCTGCGTATCTTCGGAAAAGGACACGGGGAAAAAGCACAGAAACCGGAATTTCAGGCTGTGCGGACGAGCGATTTGGATATGATGGTTACGATCCATCCGCAGGAAAATGTGGTTGGATACAATATCCTCTGGGGGACAGATCCGCAGAAGCTGTATCACAGTTATATGATCTTTGATACAAAGCAGAATATCGGCGCTTTGGTAAAAGGGGAAACATACTACGTGCGTGTGGACGCGTTCAATGAAAATGGAATTACGGAAGGGACAGTACAAAAAGCAGATAAACAATAAAACAGATAAACAATAAAACAGATTCAGAAAGGAGATCCAATGAAAAAACAGTTATTTCATACCGGGTGGACGATTTCGAGACAGCCGGGAAAATCCATGGTGGAGGCGATGATGTCTTCTGAGGAGGAGAAAGAGCCGATTGTTCTGCCATACGACGCAATGATCCACGAAGCGGTGGCAAAGGACACCAAAAATGCAGGACAGACCGGCTATTATCCGGGAAAGATGTACTATTATACGAAAGAATTTGAGGCGCCGCAGGATTGGGAAGACAAGCTGGTACAGTTGGAATTTGAAGGCTCTTACGGCAAAACACTGATCTATCTCAACGGAGATTATGTAGGAGAACAGAAATACGGATATACCAACTTTTATGTCACCTTAAACGACTCTCTGAACTATGGAGGAAACAATCATCTGGAGGTAGTCGTTAACAATGAACAGGAAAAAAATTCCAGGTGGTACAGCGGAAGCGGACTTTACAGAAATGTACAGATGTATGTGGCAAATGAAGTCTATATTCCGGCAGACGGCGTGCGAATCCAGACACCGGAAGTTTCCGGGGATGAGGCGGTCATAGATGTACAGATCAAGCTGAATAACCGGGGGCTGAAAAAACATGCTGTCAAAGTGGAGGTTACGATATCAAACCAAAACGGAGGGATGGAAGCAAAGCGTGTATGTCCGGTTACACTTTTTGCGGACGGAACAGAACACATCGAGCAGCGTCTGGTGATTCAGAATCCAAAGCTGTGGAGTGTGGAAGAACCCAATCTGTATCAATGCAAAATTCAAATTCTGGATGGAAATAAGGTCTGGGATGAAGCAGAGGATACGTTTGGAATCCGGACACTTCGTTTAAACCCATATTCCGGACTTTGCGTAAACGGAGAACCTGTAAAATTAAGAGGAGCCTGCATTCATCACGACCACGGCATCATCGGAGCCGCAGAGCTGAGGGATGCCGAAACGCGCAAGATCAAAAAGTTAAAAGAGGCGGGCTTTAACTGTATTCGAATGGCGCATCATCCTGCGGGAAAGACACTGCTGGAGGTCTGCGACCGTGAAGGAATGCTGGTGATGGACGAATTTTCCGACATGTGGACCCGCACAAAAAATGCCAACGATTTTGCCAATGATTTTCATGAAAACTGGGAACAGATCATAGAAGCCATGGTTGCCAAAGACTATAATCATCCAAGCGTCATCCTGTATGGGATGGGAAATGAAATTCAGGAGGCAGGAACAGCGAAAGGAGCGCAGACAGGACGGAAAATTCACCAGAAGATCAAGAGCCTGGATTCTGCAAGATATACCACAAACGCTGTAAATGGTATCTTTGCGTGCGGGGACCGGTTCATGGAAGTAGTCGGCCAATCCATGCAGCAGCTGGGGATTCCCATTCCGGACATGCAGCAGGCAGCACGAGACGGGCAGCAGAGCAGTGAACAGCAAAGCAGTGCGCAGGGCGGAAGCGACGCTCTTAATTCTATGATGAGCGTTATGGTCGGACCGCTTGCAGACGCCATTGCATTGCATCCGATCATGACAGAGATGACGGAAGAATTTATGGAGACAATGGATGTTGCAGGATATAACTATCTGACCGGAAGACATGCTAAGGAGCATGAACTTTATCCGCATCGTGTTGTTCTGGGAACAGAGACATTTCCCGGTGATATCGCGAATCTCTGGAAAACGGTACAGGAAAACACCCACGTGATCGGCGATATGACATGGACGGGCTACGATTATCTGGGAGAAGCAGGTATTGGAATTTTCCATTATGACGGTGGAGTGAACTTTCAGGCCATGTATCCGGAGCGGGCGGCTTATATTGGCGATCTGGACATTCTTGGAAACCGCAGGCCGATCAGCTACTATCGGGAAATAATATATGGATTGCGGAAAACACCCTATATCGGCGTGGAACGTGTGAACCGATATGGAAAAAACATCGGGCAGACACCGTGGATGTGGAAAGACAATATTGCAAGCTGGACCTGGAACGGATATGAAGGAAAAACGGCGGTCATAGACGTGCTGAGTGATGCCGATGAAGTGGAGTTATTCTTGAACGGCGTTTCCAAGGGAAGAAAAGCAGCCGGAAAAGCCAACGACTATATGGCTGTATTTCAAATTACATACGAACCCGGGGAATTAAAAGCCGTTGCAGTGCGGGATGGAAAAGCCTGTGAAAGTTTTGCTTTGAACACAGCAGGAAAGGCAGAAAAACTTTCCATTGACACAGACCGGACAACTATGGAAGCAAATGGGCAGGATCTTGCCTATGTCATGATCGGACTGCAGGATGAGGCCGGAAACCAAAACTTATGGGAAGAAAAGGAGATTGCGGTACAGATCGAGGGAGCCGGAAGCCTTGCCGGATTTGGAAGCGCAGAGCCATCCTGCGAAAGAAGCTATTTTGATACCGTATGTAAGACTTATGACGGTTATGTCATGGCTGTAATCCGCGCGGGACTGGAACCGGGAACCACCACCCTCACGGTATCAGCAGAAGGCTTGGAACCGTTAACGATCAGTATAGAGGAAATATAAAAAATACAGAAAAAGCAGGAGGATATGACAATGGGATTTCTGAGAGATTTTCTATGGGGGTCAGCAAGCTCTGCCTATCAGATTGAAGGAGCCTATGATGAAGACGGGAAAGGAATGGGAATTTGGGACGTCATGTCTGAAGGTCATACTGCCCATGGCGAAAATGGAAATGTTGCGTGCGACCACTATCACCGCTATAAAGAAGATATTGCACTGATGAAAAAAATGGGGTTGAAATCCTATCGTTTTTCCGTGAGCTGGCCGCGTATCATGCCGGAAGAAGGAGTCGTCAACCAGAAAGGGGTTCAGTTTTATCAAAATCTTGTAAACGAACTAAAAGAAGCCGGGATCGAACCGCTCTGTACGCTGTTTCACTGGAATCTGCCAATGTGGATACAGGAAAAGGGAGGCTGGCGCTTTAAAGGGATCAGCGATGCATTTGCCGCATACACAAAAATTGTGGTAAAGGCGCTGTCCGGCGAGGTTGCTTACTGGATGACAGTCAACGAGCCTGCCGGATTTGTGGGAAACGGCTATGTGACGGGAGCGCATGCACCCTTTGAGAATCATCTGTCCGATATTGACCAGATAGGAACGATTCTCCCTCCGATCTGCAAAAATGTATTGTTGTGCCACGGTAAGGCAGTACGGGCCATTCGAAACAATGCGGTGAGGAAACCAAAAATTGGAATGGCATTGAACGGTTCTCTGATCCTTCCGTGGGAAAAGAGCGACGCAGGAATTGAGGCTGCGAAACAGGCGACGTTTTCGGATGAAACTGGATTTTCAGGGATTGATTTCTGGGCAGGGCCGATGATTCACGGAACGCTTCACCCGATGCTGGCGCCGTTTATCAGTAAAGAGGAACTGGAAATCATCCGGCAGCCTCTGGATTTTATGGGATACAACTGTTACAACGCCGATAATTACAGCGAGTATGCAGGTCCAAACCCTGCCGTTTATCCGGGCATGCCGCGGACCGCAATGGAATGGCCGATTACGCCGGATGCACTTTACTGGGCAATGAAATTCTTCTATGAAAAATATCAGCTTCCTTTGCTGATCACAGAAAACGGCATGGCCAACATTGACTTTATGATGTCCGATGGCTGCGTACATGACCCGCAGCGAATCGAGTATCTGAAAATGTACTTACATGGATTAAAGCGGGCAGTAGAGGAGAATATTCCGGTTATCGGATACCAATACTGGTCTGTCCTCGATAATTTCGAGTGGGCAGAGGGATATGACAAACGCTTTGGCCTGATTTATGTCGATTTCCAGACACAGAAACGAACGATGAAAGATTCTGCATATTGGTATGCAGATGTGATAGTGGGTAACGGAGAGAACTTATAAAGAGAAAGGAAAGAAATCAGATGAAGTGGATACCTATTTTTACAATGTGCCAGACAACCCAGAGAAAGATTTATGAACAGATGCGCTCCCAAATGGGAGAGGAACTGATGAATGAGCAGTCCGCTGCCCGTACTGTTCGTCTGATCCTGCCGGTCAGCGTGACAGGGAGCAGACTGCGGCTCTGCTTTAAAAACGCGGATCTCCAGACAGGGAAGATCCACAGGATCGTCATTGCAAAATGCACAGAAAGCGGACAGATCGCAGAAGGCACGGCTCAGACGGTCACTTTTCAGGGAGAGAGTCATCTGACGGTAGAAGGGCAGGGAAGAAAAACAAGCGACAGTCTCCGTATAAATGTAAAAGCAGGAGAATATCTGGCAGTATCTGCATATAGTGAAAGCGTGAATCTGAGCGTCAATTCGATCGAGTCTATGATGATCCAGTCAGAGCCGGGAGATCTCTGCGATGTGACATTTCAGAACGTTGATCCGACCCCGGAGTTTATGCGTCAGAGAGGGTTGTATATGTCGCCTCAGTTTCCGATGCTTTCCATGATTGAAATAGAATCCGAAGAAGCGGAGCCGACGGTGATCGGCTGCCTTGGCGACAGTATTACACAGCAGGGATATTGGTTTTATCCTTTGTTAAAAAGGATATGCCGGGAGATACCGGAAAAAGCGGTTCTGCTTAACGCAGGGATAGCAGGAAACCGCCTTTGCAAAGACTCGCCTGAAAATTACGGCACACTGTTTGGAAGTGCAGGTGTTAAGCGGATCGAGGAGGACATCTTTGAGATCCCATATATAAATACAATTATTTTCGCATTGGGAATTAATGATCTGATGAGCGGGGAAAGTGAGTACGATTCTAAACCTTCGCCCTCTGCTGAGGAATTTGGCCGGGCATGCCGGCAGGTGGCAGAACGTGCGGGGAAAGCAAACATCCATACGGTGGCGTATACACTGTATCCGGCTTTTATCGATTCGGATACTGAAATAGGAAAGAAAAGAGAAGCTCTGTTCCATGCGTACAATGATGAGATCCGAAGGGCCGGATTCGATAAAGTGATCGAACTGGACCCGATCCTGAAAGATCCGGACGGATGTCAGAGATATAAGGAAGGCATGTCACAGCCGGACGGACTGCATTTAAGTGATAAGGGAGGAGCTGTGTTGGTTGAGACGCTTTGCCTGGAGGATCTGGAGCATTGATTTGAAACGGATGGGTGAAAAGTGAAATGGCACAAAAATTTTTTACAATGAGTTTTGACTTTCCGGATGATCCGTTAAAGTACCAGCCAACGGTATGGATGATTGAGAAAAATCTGTTTGACTTGGCGGATCAGTTTCTGGAATCAGAGCCGGACGAGGATCAGCTATTTTATGTATGGGGACATGGATATGAATTAGATTCTGGAACCCGAAGGTGTAACTGGTACTGTTTTGAAAAATTTTGTGACCGGATAGCGGGAAGAAAAGACATTCTTTATTGTGATAATAAAACAGCATTTCGGATGCATGAAGAACAAAAAAGAAGAATATCGGAGGTGGAAAATGAAAAATCTGACGCAGATCAGAAATGATAATGGTATTCGTTTTTAGAGAAAAGATAGAAGAATAGAAAATAATATGGTATAATTCTTATGTTGCTCACCGACACCCGCAACAGGGAGGAGGTGTCAATGTTGGAATTTCTTACATCTTTTTTACTCGCCGTTCTGGGCGGTGTAGCTTGCCACTACATCATCAAATGGTTAGACGGTGACGACAAGGGCAACAGTTAGCCTAGTGGGTGCTTTGCCGCTATAAAAGAAAAGAAGAATCCCCCGACTGTATTGCAGTACGGTCGAGGGATTCGTTTCTTCGTCAACGTGGACTTCTTACATCTTTTTGCCTATAGGCATTATAGCATATGCAGAAATCTTTATCAATATACTTTTAACAATTTAAAAATTTATCCTTATCTGGCATTAACCAAGAAAGACAGTAAAACTTATTTCCGGGCGGAAATGTACGGCGGGGAAAAGCTGAATACGATCTCTCCATTGTGTACAGCGGCAATAGAAAGGGATGCGGATGCTTTTTCTGCTTTGATGGAGCATATCAGAAAAACAGACCAAAATACAACGGTTATTATGGTTCAGGTAGAGAATGAAGTTGGGCTGTTGGGGACAGAGAGATTATTGTCCGCAGTTTTCATACAAAGCCGGGTGATCATAGAAAAATTGATTTTCTCAGAAAAGAATCAGGAACCTTTCAGGATGGAAAATGGGTATTCGCCCAGAGGCAGAATGGAGATGAAAAGATCGTGTCAATTTTGTACGATCTGCCGGGATGTTTTGAGATAGAGGTATTTAGATACTAAATGAATCAACATTTTGAAAACGAGGAAATAAATTAAAACATAAAACGCTATATTACAATATGGAAACGAATATTACAATATAAATCAAGAAATCCGTATTAAACTTCTCTTATAACCTGAATCACAAAAAAAGGAGGAGATAAACGTGAGACAGAAATTTCGGATTCACAAGGCGGAATCGAACAAGGGGGTGTTGGATTTCTCACATCTTCTGGATGCGCCGGCCGGAAAGCACGGGTTTGTTGAGTCAAGGAACGGACACTTCTATTTTGAAGACGGGACCCGCGCCAGGTTTATAGGATTTAACGTAGCAGCACGGTCTAATACACCGGATCATGTGACTGCGGATAAAATGGCAGAGCGTTTTGCCAGCATGGGCGTCAACATTATCCGTCTGCATGCGGCGGACGGCCCCATCGGGGACGAACCGGGAAGCTGGAGCAGCTGCAGGGAGGCGCCGCTTATCGATTATGAAAGCGGCAGCAGCAGGAAATTCCATAAGGAAGGTCTGGACCGTTTTGATTATTTTGCCGCAAAGCTCAAGGAGAAGGGAATCTATCTGCATATTGACCTGATCGTCTCGAGAGAATTTATGGAAGCAGATAAACTGGACTATCCGGGCGGCGCGCCTTCCTGCATCAAACGGCATGCCATGTACAACGAGCGGCTGATCGAACTGCAGAAGGAATATGCGAAGGCCCTTCTGCACCATGTGAACCCTTATACGGGCCTGGCTTTGATCGATGATCCGGCGGTGGTGACGGTACAGATCAATAACGAGGATTCCGCCATTAAGTGGCCGATGGAGGCCGATGCGGGAGAACAGATGAAGCCTTACCGGGATGAGGTTCAGAAAAGGTTTAATGAATATCTTTTGATGAAATATTATACCCGTGAACGTCTGAAAGAGGCATGGACCTATGAAGGTGTATGTGCATTGGGAGAAGAGGAAGATCCGGTACAGGGAACCGTGCGCGGAGTACAGGGCGGCTTCTATCAGCCGGAGAACGATCCCAACGGCCCATGGGATGGAGAATGCGGCCCTGCCCGGTACGCGGATTTTATGGAATTTGGCATTTCTATGAATCGGAAGTTTTATCAGATGATGAAGGATTACCTGCATTCCATCGGAGTAAAGGTGCCCATTGTCACAAGCAACCTGATCGCGGGAGCGGCAGACGTGTATGGACATACAGACGGAGATCTGATGGAAAATAACAGTTACTTTAATCATCCGCTTCTTCCGGTGGAGGGAAATACCTATCTGGTAGCAGGGCTTTCGGAGTACGTTTCTACAAATCCGCTGACCATGCAGAAAGGCGTAGGTTCTATGTCTACAACACTTTTAAGCCTGGGCTCTGTGGCGATCGTGGGAGGAAAGCCTTTCATGCTCAGCGAGTGGAATGAATACGGGCTGCATCCATTCCATTCGACAGCATTTGTACATACCATTGCCTATGCCTGCCTGAATGACTGGGACGGGCTGATCCTGTACAATCACCATACATCGGAAAACTGGGACGACCAGCCGGCAGATGAGGTCCTGAATGTATTTGATGTTTATAACGACCCGGCGGTGATCTGCCAGTGGGGATTTTTGGCCTCGGTATTCTTAAAAGGGCTTGTATCGACCGCAAAAAATCTCATTGATGTGGTCTATACTCAGAATGACCTGCGCACTTTGCCGAAATTCCATTCCATGCCGTCCACGTTTTTCCCGTATATCTCGGCAACGCGCAACGTATTCCTGGACGGCGGGGATGCTTATCAGGGACATGCGGATATTGCGGTCAATGCCGGATTCTTAAACGGGGCGGATCTGCGTGATGCGAAACACGGCGTTTATTATGCATGGTCTGAGTACCGTGATGCGCAGCGCAGGTTCAAAGAGGAAAACCGCCTGACAAGGGCGGCAAAGGGAACCCGTGAGATCCAGGCGGGAGTACACCTTGGAGAGCAGGCAGTTGTGTTTGATGATATTGCCTCCATTGCCGGGGATGGCGATTACCGTGCCTTTGCAAAGCTGATGGATCAGGCGATGAAGGAATGGGGTGTTTTGCCGGAAGACACGGGTTATGTGGACGGAAAACTGATATCGGATACCGGAGAAATGGTATTTGACCCGGAACACTCCAGATATACCATCCATACGCCGCATTGTGCATATTTCAGCGGGGCGCCGGAAGAAACGATTTTGCTTTCTGATAAAGTGAGCATACAGTCCAGGAATGAAAGAATTTCTATCTCACTGCTGCCGGTAGGAGAAGGCGGGCTTAAAGAGGCGAAAGAATTTGTCCTGACTGCGATGGGCATGACAGGAATGGACGAAGCAGCCTGCAGCGCCGGACCGGAAATGATGGGCATGACATTTACGGCAGTGGAGTTTAAGGGAAAATTGTATGCGGAAACTCTGGAAGGTGTTCTATGTGTGAAAGCAAAGGAAGCTGTGCTTGAGATTTTAAATCCGGTTGGGGACGTTCTTGCAGAGCTTAACGGAGAGCAGGCAGGAGAACAGGTACGTTTTGTTTTGAACGGGGAAGTTCCGGGCGTACAATATCACTTAATTATAAAATAAGAATACGGGAGGCTATATCATGGCTAAGGATAAGAATGAGGTCCGCTATGATGCGGACGGTGCAAGGCGCGTAATGCGTGCAGGGGATTATATGGCTGATTTTAGCGGCCAGCTTGCATTGGGGATCATGGGAAATATTGTTGGGCAGCTGACATATTTTTATACGGACAAAGTCGGCCTGGCGGTAGGCGGGGTCGGAATTGTTATGGCAATTGCAAAATTCATCGACGCCTTTACGGATGTGATCTTCGGAAACATTGTGGACCATTCCAAGGGAGGCAATAAGAAATATTACCAGTGGATGCTGCGTATGGCGGTTCCGGCGGCAGCCATTATGATATTGATGTTTACCGTGCCAGTCCAGGCCGGGCAGATTCCGGCTCTTGCCTACGTGCTGATTACAAATCTCCTTTTGACGGCGGTTATTTATACCATGATCGCAACGCCGTTTTCTGCTGTCATGGTAGTCCGCACCAACAGCCAGAGTGAACGCGGCAGTATGGGAGTATTCCGTGCCGTAGGAAATTACGGTGCAGGTACGATCATTTCCATCGCAACAATCCCTGTGACGAATATTCTCGGAGGGACCCAGAGCGCCTGGATCAAGTATGGCGCTGTACTTGCGCTGGTAACCTTATTGCTGTTCCTGATCTGCTACAACAACGGACGAAAGGCTGTATTTGTTTCTGACCTTGATTCAGGAGATACGGCGGCAGGAGAAGCAGCGGATGAAGAAGCGGTTCCTTTTAAAGATACGATGGGGATGCTGCTGAAAAATAAATATTGGGTGATCGTGCTTTTGTTTAACCTGATCACATCCGTCACAAATGCAATTTCAGGGGCTTCAGGGGCATATTACTGCAAATGGATCTTTGGAAATGACACCCTTGTAGGACTCTTAGGCGCTGTAGGTATGCTTGCTACTGTAATTGGCTTTATTTTATCCAAACCGGTCATTGCGAAACTGGGTGTTACCAGAACGATCAATGTAGGTCTGCTCGGAGCGGCGATCACGGCGGCTGTCCGCAGTTTGATCCCTACGAATTTTACGGTTTATATGGTAACAGGACTTTTGGGAAGTTTTATCCAGATTCCTCTGATGTGCTTATATGGAGTATTGCTTGCCATGGCGGTGGACTATAATGAATGGAAGTACGATAAATCACTGGTGGCAACGGCCTCCGGAGCGATTGGTTTTGGAAGCAAGGTTGGAAATGGACTGGGTTCTCTGCTGCTGAGTCTGTTCCTGGTGCTTGGTTCCTATGACGCGTCACTGTCTGCGGCTACAAGTTCTATGAGGATTTCTATCTATGGGTTCTCAAATTACCTTCCGGTTGTGATCAATCTTCTGATGTTCTTTATCTTTCGGAAATTTGATCTGGAAAAGAAACTTCCGGCTATGCGTGAAGAGGTAGCGGCAAGAAAGGCGGCAAAAGAGAGTAAAAACTAATGCAGAATTAGCATCGGAATGAAAATCGGTACATGAAAACAATTGCTTTTTGTGTACCGATTTTTATACCCAAGGGCTTCCCATAAGGAGGAGAAATATGGTAAAACAAAAAATAACAGACAAATTATATGAATTTTCCCAGGACGGCAATTCATGTACCATTCTGGAACCACGGCCCCCCAGATACTGGTACAATTATCTGTGGAATGAAAATAGATATTGCGCCCAGATTTCCCAGATCGGACATGGGCGGAGTTATTATCTCAGCGAAAAGGCAGATATGTGCATGATCAATCAAAATGACGCCAGATATGTATATCTGCGGGATGAAGAGGATCATTCCTGCTGGAATATCGGGGAAGGACCGCTGAATACAAAAGTAGAGGATTATCAGTGCATACACAGTATCGGCTGCTCTTTGCTGGAATCGAAGTATCGGGAAATCAAGAGCTCCTGGAGGATTTTTGTACCCTGCGAAGGTTTTCATGAGGTATGGAGCCTGAAAATAAAAAATACCGGAAAGACAAAGCGTATATTGAGTGTTTTTTCAGCAGTCAGTTTTTATCTGGAAGGATTTCAGTATCCAAGATATTATGAGATGTATCGGTGTATGAAAACGGGATTTGATCAAGAACTGAATGGAATTTACTGTGACTCCTCACATCCCTTTGCGCCCCACGGCAAATATCATGGTTTTCTGGCATCCTCGGAGCCGGTGTTCGCTTACGATGGAGACCTGGCCAGATTTTGCGGCTCTATCAATACGCTGACACAGCCGGATGCGTCTGCCTGCGCGCTGTTCCAGCGTCCGGATGTGCTGGTGAAAGGACTGGACTGTACCAACTCAGAGGCAGCGCTTTTTATCCTGGGCGGAGTATTACAGCATAAATTTACTTTGGAGCCGGGAGAAGAAAAGGAGATCCATCTGGTATTTGGGATCAGTGAATCACTTGCGGAAGCAAGGAAGGTGTCTGCAGGCATACAGGATTTTCAGGCAGTGGAGCAGTCATTCGAAGAAGCGCAGGAATACAATTACCGGAAAATACAGTCCCTTTCCGTACACACACCGGATGAAAAAATAAACCATAGGATGAACAACTGGGTAAAAAAGCAGGTGGACTTCTGTATTGTCGGAAAGAAGGGAGTCAGGGATAACCTGCAGATTGCAGCGGCATTGCTGGATTACAGGCAGGAAAAGGCAAAAGATGAGATTCTGGAATGCCTCAGCCATCAGTTCCGGGACGGACATGCGGTGCTCACCTGGTATCCTTATGACGATACCCGTTACTCAGACCAGCCGTTCTGGATCATCTGGGCAGTCTGCCGCCTGATCAAAGAAACAGGGGATATTTCCCTGCTGAATGAAAAGGTATTCTGGCAGGACGGCGGCGAGGCAACAGTTCTTGAACATGTCAGGGCAGCAGTGGACAGACTGATCGCAGATAAAGGAAAAAACGGTTTGGTGCGTATTTATTTTGCGGACTGGAATGATGCATTAAATATAACTACAGATCCAGAAGCAGAATCTGTCATGCTGTCCCATCAGTTTTGTCTGGCATTAAAAGAACTGCGGATTTTAATGGAGAAGACAGGGCGCACAGACTATGCCGGATTTTTAGAAAAGGAGTATGAGATTTTAAAGGACAGCATTAATGAGCATGCATGGGACGGAAAATGGTACATGCGGGCGCTGAGTACAGTAGAAAATATTGGATCAAAGAACAGCAAAGGAAGTAAGATTTATCTCAATGCGCAGACATGGGCTGTTCTGGCTGATGTGGCGGATGGAGAGAGACTCTCTTTGACACTGGAAGCAGTAGACGGCATGGAACATGATTTTGGGTTCCCGCTGAATATGCCTCCTTATCCAGAGTATTCTCCCAATGTAGGAAGGATGTCGGGAATGCTTCCGGGATTATTTGAAAACGGCGGTATATACTGTCATGCAACCGGATTCAAAATTTTGATGGACTGTAAGGCCGGGCGGGGGAACAAAGCGTTGGAAACTTTAAAAAAGATCATGCCGGACAGTGAAAAGAATCCATCTGTACAGTCCGGAGCCGAGCCGTATGTGTTTACAAACTGCTATTCTGCGAATCCCGGATATTATGGAAAGTCATATCAGTCCTGGACAACAGGAACTTCCGCATGGTGCCTGATGGGGCTGTATGAGGGAATCCTGGGTGTGAAAGCAGACTATGACGGACTGCGGGTAGAACCTTGTTTTCCGGCAGCGTGGGAGTCCGCAGAGATGACAAGGTTGTTCCGCGGCGCAGGGTATCATATGATGTTTAAAAATCCGAAACATCTGGAAGGAGGCGCAGCCAGTATCACAGTGGATGGAGAACGCCTTTTGTCACAGGTCCTGCCGGATTTCCGGGATGGGCGGCAGCATGAGGTTCAGGTAGAGATTGGATAAAAAAAGGAGTCGAACGAAATGAAGATCTATGATTTTACATTAGAATATCAAAGAGAGCCAAAGGGATTAGGCGTGAAAAAACCACGTTTTTCGTGGAAACTGGAATCTGAGGAGAGAAATGTGCTGCAGGCTGCGTATCATCTATGGGTATTTAGTGACGGCAAACCAGTGTGGGACAGCGGCAGGATGGACTCTGCTCAGTCTGTTCTGATCCCTTACGGGGGCTTGGAGCTGAGCGAGGAAACGGAGTATCAGGTCCATCTGGCAGTGGAAGACAATCATGGCAGCCTGGCAGAAGCCGATACCGTATTTTCCACAGGGATTTATGAAATCGCACATTTTCAGGCAAAGATGATTACCCATGATTTCAGCGGGGAAGAAACTGCCTGTCCCGTGTTCTGCCGTTCTTTTACAGCGGCAAAACCGGTTGAAAAGGCCTGCCTTTATGCCACAGCCCATGGAGTCTATGAAATCACGCTGAACGGGAAGCGGGTCGGGGATGCGTATATGTGTCCAGGCTGGACGGATTACCACAAACGGCTGCAGTATCAATACTATGATATTACCGATAGCCTGTGCTCGGAGAATCAACTGGAAATGGCAGTCGGGAATGGATGGTATAAAGGGATCTTAAGTTTTGACTGTAAGCCTGACCGTTATGGGAACCGGGTGGGGGCATTTGCGGAGATCCATATCTTCTATACAGACGGCAGCAGGGAAGTCATTGCCACAGATACAGACTGGAAAGTAAGGACAGGACAGATCCGTTACAGTGAAATCTATATGGGAGAAACGCTGGATACATATGATGCCGAAATAAAGGAAGGAACAGTATCAGAGTCGCCGTTCGACCCCTCAGTTTTGGTTCCGCAGGAAAATGAACCGGTGCGCGTCACCGAGCGTATTGCCGCAAAGAAGATTTTTACAGACCCAAAAGGGAATCGGCTGGTGGATTTTGGACAAAACCTGACCGGTCTGGTGGAGCTGAAAATAAAAGGGGAAAAAGGACAGAAGGTGACCGTGCGCCATGCAGAGGTTTTGGACAAGGACGGCGTATTCTATACGGAAACGCTGCGTACAGCAAAATCTACGGATACCTATATCTTAAACGGAGAAGAACAGGTTTTGATGCCCCACTTTACATTCCACGGATTCCGATATATTGCCGTAGAGGGAATCGAAACACTGCGTGCGGAGATGTTTACGGCCTGTGTGATGCACTCAGATATGAAAAAAACAGGATCTTTCCACTGCTCCAATCCGGCCGTCAATCAATTACAGAGCAATATTGAGTGGGGGCTTCGGGATAACTTTTTTGATATTCCTTCCGACTGTCCCCAGAGGGATGAACGGCTTGGATGGATGGGGGACGCTCAGGTATTCTCATGGACCGCGGCGTTTAACCGCAATACGGCTCTGTTTTTTTCGAAATGGATGAAGGATGTGGCGGCAGCTTCATCTCTGGAAAAAGGAGTTCCCCATATTGTGCCGGATATTCAGGGAACCTACAGCTCTGCCGGATGGAGCGATGCCGCGGTGATTATTCCCTGGGTGATATACCAGACCTACGGGGATGAGCGGATTTTGGAGGAATCCTGGAAGTGCATGCATGAATGGGTAGATTATATCCATAATAGGGTCAATGAGGACGGCCTGTGGATGACCAATTACCAGTATGGAGACTGGCTGGCTCTCGACCGGGAACAGGGAGATAAGAGTGTGGGGGCAACAGATGTATATCTGGTTGCAAACGCGTACTATCTATATGTCACCAGTCTCGTGGCGCAGACTGCCAGAGTGCTGGGAAAGGAAGAAGATGCAGAGCATTATGAGGAATTGTATGCAAAAACACTGGAATCCTTTCGGGAGGAATACTATACATCACGAGGCAGAATTGTCAGCGAGACGCAGACAGGGTGTGTGTTGTCCCTGTTTTTCGGACTGGCCAGGGAACAGGATCGGGAGAAAATTTTGAATACGCTGGTTGCAAATATTGAGGATCATAAAAATCATTTAACTACAGGTTTTTTGGGAACACCTTATCTGTGCCATGCCTTATCGGATAACGGCGCTCACCAGATGGCTTCGATTCTGTTTATGCGCGATGACTTTCCGTCATGGCTTTATGCGGTAAAGATGGGAGCCACTACCATTTGGGAGCGGTGGGATGCAATTATGCCGGACGGTACCATGCTGCATCCGGGATTAAATTCCATGAACCATTATGCCTATGGTTCGATCGGAGACTGGATGTACCGGAAGATCGGCGGCATCAATCAGCTGGAAGCAGGATATCGCAGATTTTATGTAAGGCCCATGTTTGTACAGGGAATTGAGGAAGCAAGGACCGAGCTTGAAACACCCTATGGGAAAATTGTTTCCGCCTGGAGCTGCAGAAATAAAAAGATCCATGTGGAGATCCAGGTTCCCGCAAACACGTCGGCAGTAGTCTATCTGCCGGAGAAGGAAGAGGCAATTAACGTCGGCTCCGGTACGTATGCTTATGACTATGCTACAGAGACCAGCCTAAAGGAGCTTCGGTTCAGCCTGGACAATACATTGGGCGAGATTATGGCAGAGCCTTTGGGAAAGCAGATGCTGGATCAGATGGTGCCGGAATTGATGGCAAACCCGATGATCGAATATGCGAAACAAATGACTCTTGCAGAAGGAATCAGTTCAGCGCCGGATATCCGGCCTGCGTATGAGGCTGTCATTCAGGCATTGAATGAGCAGGAGGTATAGGATCAAGGAGGCTGCCCTGCAGGCTGCGGTTCATACGTTTTCGAAGAAAGGATAAATCTTAGACTATAGTCGAAGCTAAGCATTTTTTTGCAAATCAGAAAAGAGGTTAGAAAGGGTTATTTTAAATTCAGCAGGTTATCCCAATTGCTGCCTATAGGACTTCCATGCCCAGCGCCATAGAGATCATGTCCGGGATCATGCCGGACATTATCAGGCAGGTCAAACATGCCGTGAACATTCCGGTGATATCCGGAGGGCTCCTGTCAGAAAAAAAGCATGTCATCACGGCGCTGTCCGCCGGTGCAGATGCGGTGTCCACCACAAACCATGCGTTGTGGTATGCATGATCTGATACGACCGCCCAGAGGGACTGTAGGGAAATGACTGTATTACTGCCGATATTGCTGCGGTTCATGATACCTTGCAGCAATAGCCTGCGGAAGGACAGCATTCCCTGACAGCCCCTCTTTTTATTTGCGGCATCCGGCCAACAAAGTTACATTTGCAATAATATCCATCCACTCGCCAAAGCCGGCT
>OFFP01000264.1_pt1 | contig 44042 bp, 41 predicted proteins | sample 1521431 | NCBI WGS metagenome assembly OFFP01 (sample SAMEA3504104, study PRJEB24116) | mouse gut metagenome | biome: mouse gut; feature: mouse-associated habitat; material: faeces | place: Denmark | collected 2011
TCCAGCATACTCATATTCAGCGTTTTCCCAAATCTTCTGGGGCGGGTAAATAAATTCACTGCTCCCCAATTATGGAGTAATTCCGCAATAAGCCCACTTTTATCAATATAGTAAAAATCTTCTTTCCTAAGTTCTTCAAAATTTTCAATTCCTATCGGAAGTTTCTTCTTTCTCATCGCCATCTCATTCCGCGCTCCTTCCGTCATCTTCAAACTGTTTCTCTGTCTCAAATTCTGCTCAAATATATTATAGCAACTAAGCAGCCACATTTCCATAGGAATCTTCCAGTTCCAGCGGCTCCCAGTGATATTCGGTTCCCGTCACTGTTCCTACTGTGGATTAACAGACGAAAAGCAGACCAGAAGGCTTTGTCATGATTTTCGCCATCTGGCCTGCAAACAACCGGCCCTGCCGGCAGCATTGGCTTTGAACTTGTAAATCTAACTGTTAATAGCAGCTTTTTTCAATGTGACAACAATTCCGCCGGCTCCAATGAGCGCAAGCAGCAAGTATAACTCTATATTTTTGCCATCACCGGTCTTAACGCCTTTTTTTGTATCCGTGGATGCAGGCGTAGCCGGCTTCGGCTTACTGGCCTCCTGTTTATCATTTCCATCTTGGCCAGGGTTTTGGTTGTTGTCTGGCTGGCCGTTAAGGCCGGGTTTTTCGTTGTTGTCCGGCTGGCCGCTGTTGTCCGGTTTCCCATCGGCTGCTATGAGGCGCGCACGGCTGATTCCCTCAAGTACCACATTCTCAGGCTGGCCTAAGTATGCTGCCAGAGCATCCTCACATGCCTGGTATTCATGCAGATTGGCCTTTCCATCGAACTGGGGATAGTCACTGATGTCATTTGGAAGATAATTGTTCATCGCCACCGTATATGTTTTGTCTTCCTGTATTGCTTTTCCCTGGACGAGCGCGCCAAGTATCCTGCTTCCCTTCTCCAAAGACAAGTTATACTTCACCTCTATCCCGCCTGCCTGCAGCATATTTCCACTGTTATCCGGCCATCCGTCATAGTCGCCTTTTTCATTTGCTTCTATATTTGCCTTCATGATATCCAGAGAGGTCTCGAGCATCTCTAAGATTTCTTTGCCGCTTAGTTCTTTTGTCACAATGTAGTTTCCATAAGGCGATACATTCAGCACATTCTGATAAGTAACCGTCCCCTTTCCAATCGAATCGCGGATACCTCCTGCATTTTCAAATGCAATGTCTGCCCCGGTTGCCAGAAGATATGCATCCGTAATAGCCCGGCCCATGGTTGTCTCACCGATTCTGATATGCTCCCATACTCCGTCCAAGTCTTCCGGGGCATAGCCTACCGGCTGGGAAAGCACTGTTTTCTGCTCTTCTGTAATGCCGTCTAAGAGAGCCTGTACATCCGGGTCTGCATCCATAGCCTTGCCTGTGTCATAATCCACCAGATTTTCTGTCATTTTGATGTCTTCTGCCAGATTTCCGTCTTGATCCAATGTACAGATGATATCTACATTTCCAAAATTCCAAAGATTATATCCTGTCTCAACAACCAGGGCTGTCCCGCCGTCCGGTCTTGTAACAGTCTCGTTCATCGTTGTATGTTCGTGCCCTGCAATCCACAGGTCCACACTATCCACAGAAGAAGCCAGCCTTTTCGGATTGATACAGTGTGCCATACCAACTACGATCTGGCATCCCTGTGCTTTCAGTTCTGCCGCCGCTTTCCCAGCATAAACTGCCATATCCGTAAACTCAAGTCCTTCTACATTCTCAGGGGCAGTTGCATGATAAATTGCTGGGTCAATCACTCCGAATACTCCGATTTTTAATGTTTTTCCGTCCTTTTTGGCTTCCTTTGTAAGATACTGCTGATCTAAAAACATGGTTTTATTTTCATTGACTACATTTCCTGCGAGAATGGAAAATTGGGGGCTTCCATTTTGTCTTACAATATTTTCCAGTTCTTTCAGACGGTCTTTCCCATAATTCCAGTCATGGTTTCCAACTGTCATGGCATCATATCCGCAGGCGCCCAGTACTTCCGCAGCCGACTCGCCCCGCACGAGAGTGGCAATAGACTGCCCGTGGAAGGTATCTCCCCCATCCAGCGTCAGCGACAAATCTTTTCCCTGGGACGCATGATCGATATAGGTCTTTACCTTCGCAAGCCCAATCACCTGATTCCAGTCATCTTCCAGAATTCTTGCATGGATATCGTTCGTATGGACCACATTAATCTGAAATTCTGTGGTATCATTCTCTACCAGGGTTTCCGGTTCTGCGACGTCATTTTCTGTCTCTGTCTGCGACGCGGTATCTGCCGCTAAGGCTGTTCCTGTTATCATGGTAAACGCCATGCACAAGGAAATTAAAATGCTCAGAATTCTCTTTTTCTCTCTCATGTTTTCTCCTCTTTCCTCGCTATTAATCACAGCAGCATTATCCAATCCTGCTCCTGCCCATCTTCAAAATCCAACTTTAATATTAAAGCTACGGCAGATAAAAAGCAATTATTCTGGCATAAAAAGCAAATTTCTGGCATAAACGTCACCTAGTAGTTGCCAGTTTCGCTCTGCATCGTTTCATATTTTCCTCTATTTGCATTAAAGCCCTTTCACAGGCCTGATCAAGTTTTGAAATTTCCAGGCCATCAAAGATACCCTTATCTCCCTCTATGGAAAAAAGTGTTTCAGCATACTCAGGACTCTTATTCCATGTGATTACTCTTCTACCACAGCGCTGATTTCCAGAGAAGAAACACTGTCTCCATTCAGCCCTATCGTCATCTTCGTATCCCCATCCTCGTAGACCAGCTTGGATGCGGATTCTTCCGACGCATCCCCGTAGGCTTTCGTTACCTCATCCTTCGTGCTTCCGATGCTGACGCCTTCCTTTGTGGAAACCGTGTCATCCATGAACACAACGGATAATACATAATCTTTGCCGTCCTTAGGATAAGTGTTCAGCTTGAACCCAGGATAGGAATACACCTTATCAAGCCCTTCAAAAGCGCAGCTCTCCGACTCGAAATAATCATCTGCGTCCCCTAATGATTCCACGATCTTCGACGCATCTTTTCCCATCTCGATTTTCGTGGAACCACTGGTGAAGGAGTATCCCCCGCCGGACGAAACTTCTCCGGATGTTCCCTCCTTGTCCGGACTGCCGCATCCGGTTATACATAACACAACCGTTAACAGCGCTGCCGCTAACATACCTTTTCTGCTCTTCATACTTTTCCTCCTTTGTTTCACATTCTAAAAACTTCTGATTTCCCCATACTCTCTCAGTTCCTCGCGCTGGGCGGCTTCCATCTCCTCATAAAAACGGATTTTTTTGGCATAGGCGCTCTGATAATCCGGGTCGTATCGGTAGTCTGTAAGCTGGTAAGCTTCTTTCAGATATTTGCCTAAATATCCGGTAAGCTTCTCTGCGCCGGCAAGGTTCAGGTGCAGCCCGGCGTCGTAGGTATCTGTCTGATAGTCGATTCCTACCGTCTCGGCAAGTTTTTCATAATTAAAATAATCCAGCCCGTATTCCCCGGCGTATGCGGCAATCTGGGCGTCCCACTCGTCGTACCAATTGGGGTACAGGCTCGGGGACTTAACAAGGACTAACGCTATATTGTTAGCCTCGCATAATTCCCGCATCCGATCCAGATATCCCATGGCATAACTGCCCAGAGTGTAATCTGCCAGAATGTCCGGTTCGGGAAATCCTTCTGTGGGGCGGACATCCACCCGCATATAATAGCCGTTGTGGGAAATCTTGTCCCTGTGGAACAGGTATTGAAAATCTTCCGCCGACAATTCAGGCCAACGGGAATGATACCGCAGAATCGGGAACAGATAATCCAGCAGGTTCTCATTTTTGGTCATGGACGCTTTGACTGCATCTATTTTCGTACGTGAAAACCGCATCCCATCAAGCGTCATGCGGTTATACGCCTCGCTCTGGGGCTCGTCATATTTCAGCGCCAACACATTGAATACAACGACTTTCGGCGTTTCGTAACGAAGGGTATCCTCCAGCATATAGTAAGACTGCCATGCAAGCTGTTGGGCGGAACCACGGATGTAGCTGCTGATTCCATACTCCTGATATAGGGTGATAGGCGAAAAATTTTCGTAGACCTCGCAGTCCCCCACAAACAGCACCTCGTGATTCGTGGTCTCCTCATAATACTCGGCAGTCAGCGCGCCTTCTACGATATCGGTCATATATTTCGGCATCAGAAGCCTTTGCAGGAAAAATAATATGGCAAATAACGCCGCAAAAAATACGGTAATCTTTGGAACCCATGCAGGCATCTTCTTCCTTCGCATTTGTCTCCTCCTAAACGATACGGTATTGCATGAATCTAAAACTGATTATAAATAAACTGGCTCTGGTCGTAACCGATTCCGTATGCCCCGAAAATAACGACTGACAGTACCATCATAAGGAAAACCACATACCTGAAAATCTCCGGCGATGCATATATCAGATCCCGCACACTCCCCTTCCTCTCCTGTGTCAGGCTTACTGTAACCATCACTGCAAGGCAGATGAATAATACGATGTAGTCCGCCCCCGTAAGCCCAAGCCCTAAGAATGCTTCTTTGGTCAAATCCTGCAGCCGGAAATGGGAGAACATATTTCCGAACATACGGAATGTAAGCGGTACATCCCGATAACAGTCAAACATACGCAGACTGCTCATCAGGAATATAGTCCTTAAAATTTCAAAAGCCCCATACCATTTTTTCCCTTTGACGTCAAATCTGGCATGGAATTTCCCATATAGCGGTTCACATTCCTGAGAGACCATGATTACCACGAAATTCATCAGTCCCCAGACGATAAAATTCCAGCTTGCCCCATGCCAGATTCCTGTCGTGAACCAGACCGCAAAGGAAGCCAGATACACCGGAACCCGCTTCCCGATGAAGTCGCCAAGCTTTCTCCGTGAGAACTTGGAAAGCTTCAGCATAGGCTTACACACAGATATGGGATAAAAAATATAATCCGTGAACCATGTTCCCATCGTAATGTGCCACCGTTTCCAGTATTCCTTGATGTTCTTAGAGAGGTAAGGACGCCGGAAGTTCTCTGTTACCGTAATCCCCATGGTCTCGGCAATTCCGATGGTAATGTCTATGCCTCCGGTAAAGTCGGCATATAGTTCTAATGCATAGAACAGCATGCCCACGAACACGAATCCGCCCTGATAGGTTTCCGGGTCATTTATGATTGTATTCACGGCAGCCAGAATCCGGTCGGCGACAACAACTTTCTTGAAATACCCCCAAAGGATACGGTACAACCCGTAAGATACGGTCTTTGTATCAAAATCGTGCCTCTCATAGAGGGACTTTGCAAGGTCGTTGTACCTGCTGATAGGTCCCTGCACCAACTGCGGAAAAAACGACACGAACAAAGCCAGCCGGAACAGATTCTTTTCCGCCCGGCATGTCCCCCGGTACACGTCAATGATGTAGCCCATGGTCTGGAACGTATAAAACGAAATCCCCATGGGCAGAATAAGGTCTGCGAACGAAATCCTGCCGCCCCTCCCGAAAGCCTCAAGGAGTCCGTTCAGATTGGCAATCATGAAGTTGGTATACTTTAATACTGCAAGAATCCCCAGATTGAAGACCAGGCAGAGAAGCAGCCACCTCCACTGTTTTGCTTTCACAGAGGCCTTATACGCCTTCTTTTCCTCCCGGTTCAGCGTATCCTTGTGTGATTTCAGATAAGCGTCCTGCCGTTCCTTCCATGCATCAATCCGCAGGCTTACCGCATACGTAGAAACCGTGGTCACGCCAATGAAAATCAGATAGTATGGGTTTGCAATATAGTAGAACGTATAACTTGCCGCAAGCAGGAACGGCCATTGGCATTTCTTAGGGAGCAGGTAATACAGCAGAAATACGGCTGCCCTAAAACCGATAAATCGGTAGGACGTAAACAGCATAGCGCGCCTACTCGTCTTCCAGACGGAGAATTAACTCATACAAAGCCCTGGCGGAGTTAAAATTATCCGGTATGATTTCCTCTGCCGGGATTACCACATCATACGCGTCGTTAATCTCGGAAACAATCGAGATGATATCAAAGGAATCAATGATACTATCGTCCACCAGTGTATTACAAGCCTCAAAATCCACCTCTGGGTGCAGGCCCGTTAAAATTTCCAATAAAGCATCCATCTTATTCTCTCCTTGTTCTCTCGCTTTTTATCATCTGTTTCAGCGTTGTACGGTCAACCTTCCCATTTGCCGTCAGCGGCATGGTCTCCAAAGAATAGACATGATTCGGTATCATGTACCTGGGCAGCGTTTTTTTAAGGTTGGCCACAAGCTCCTTTGTCTCAATCACCCCTGAGTAGAAAAGGGTAATCTTCTCTTTCTCCTTATCATAGATACAACATGCACTGTGTATCCCATCCACTTGGTGTACATGGGCTTCAATCTCACCAAGCTCAATCCGGTGTCCCATATGTTTGATCTGGCAGTCCTTTCTGGACAGGAAAAGCAATTCCCCGTATTCATTATATTTCCCAATGTCTCCGGTACGGTAGATTAATTCATGGTAACAGTCGTTCAACGGGTTCTGGACGAACACCTGGTCCGTGCGCTCTTTATCCTTATAATAGCCCAATGTCAGCGCCGTGCCTCGGATACAGATTTCTCCCGGCTCTCCCTTCTTGGGAATCTTGTTATCCCCGTCAAGAAGCAGGATCTCCGTGTTTTTGAACGGGCGTCCAATGGGAATACTCTCTCCTTCTTCAAACTCCCTCTCTACTTCGTAATAGCAGCTCATTCCCGTTGCCTCCGTAGGCCCGTATAAATTGATGAAGCGGGCGTCCGGCAAGGCTTTTTTCCACAACCGAAACTGCCTGACCGGGAATACTTCGCTGCCGAAGGCAATGGTGTGCAGATATTTGGGCGTTATCTTGTCAAATGTATTCATAGACGAAATCATAGTCAGCGCCGAGACGACCCAGCAGACGGTGTTGATTTTGTATTCATTCAGGAATTCCACCAGCCTGACCGGGAACATAAACAATGATTTCGGGGTCAGGTAGGTGGTCGCCCCACATTTTAAGCTGGAAAATAACTCTTTTAAACAGGCGTCAAAATACAATGGCGTCTGGTTTGCCAGAACGGAATCTTCCGTAATCCCCAATACCTCCGTGAGATTTTCTACGTAATCAATGACAGACCGGTGGCACGCTAAAACACCCTTTGGCACGCCTGTTGAGCCGGATGTGAATACGATATAAATCGGATCGGTATCAATCGCCCTGTCCCGGATTGCTGCAAGCAGCCCAAAATCCTCCGGTTCTTCTGCAATCTCTTCATAGAGCAGGATTTCACCCTCAAAATCCCGGATATCCTTTATCTCCCCACAGGTGGTCTCATCGCATATGACTGCCCGGGGCTTTAGGTTCTGAAAAATCAGGGATATCCGGAACTTGGGCATCTCTTCATCTATGGGAACGTAGAAGCAGCTGCTGTATACCACGCCCCAGAACGCGGCAATCATGTGGGGATGCTTCTGCATATAGATGACCACAGGTTCCTTCTGATATCCCCTCTTCAAGAGACAGGTCCCGATATTTCTGGAAACCTGGGATACTTCCCCAAACGTCATGCCCATAGCCTCATTTGCAAATGCAATCTTATCCGGAAACCTTCCGGCCGTACATTCCAGATATTCTAAGATATTTCTCTGCATGTCCTTTACTCCTGTTTTAACGAATCAAACATTGATACTCTTTCTTTAACCTGCCGCGGCATTGCAGGATAGATCTCTGTGCCAACAGTTCCATGGCGTCCAAATATCCTTCGCCAATGGGAAACTCCTTCTTAATCAGGGAAAGCTCGGTACACCCAAGGATAATCACCTCTGCGCCCCGCTCCCAAAGATGTGCGGACACGCTTTGGAAATGCTTTGGCCTTACCGGCTTACCGGCTTTTATATCCTGATAAATCAGCTCCATCACCATCTTCTGGAAACCGGCAGCCGGGATGACTGGCTCAATCCCAGCCTCTTCTAACTGCGTCTGGAAGAGGCGGCTTTGGAGCGTTCCGTCGGTCGCCATGATACCGGCTCTTTTCACATGGTTTTCCAGAAGCTCTAAGGCAGTCTCGCGTATCCCGTGGATAATCGGGATTGGAATCTGTTCGGACAGTTCTTTGTGGAAATAGTGGGCAGTAATGCATGGGATACTGATACATGCCGCGCCCTGCAAGGCAAGCAAGCGTCCGATTCGGATGATATCTAAGGCCGGATTCTCTTGGCTGTTCCCCAGAATATAGGACGTCCTGTCCGTAATCCCGGGGGAATGATAAATAATCATGGGAAGATGCTCCTGGTCCGTCGTCCCATCGGTCATACGGATGATTAGTTCCATAAAATACGCAGTTGCCATGGGTCCCATGCCGCCAATCACGCCTAAAGTCATATCCTTCTGCCCCTCTCTGCCCATTGATCCCGCTCCCTACTATTCAATCGTCGAATCTTCTGTCGGCGTGGCGGGATACAAGCTTTGGTCAAACACATGGCTGTTGTCATGGTTCTGGGAGTACTCCAAAATCTCGGCGTCCGTCTTCATAAAGAAATCGTCGCCTGTGCCATAGCGCGGCGTAGTATCGAAATGATACCATCCGTCTCCGCAGTCAATCAGACTCCAAAAATGACTGGATTCCGTGGTATCACTTTTTACCACGTCCAGATTGGGAATTCCCGCCTGAGTCAGCAATGCTTTCGCCGTGGCGAAAAACACATAACAATCCCCGGTCCGTTCTGTAAGGCCCTGATGTGCCCCGTTGGTCCAACTGTCCTTTTCGGAAGTATTCACATAGCCGATCTCTGTCCTGGCCCAGTTGTAGATTGCCCTTGCTTTTTCCTTCAAGGTCATGTCCTTCGTCGTAATCTCGTTCAATACCGCTTCTGCTTCTCCTAAGGCTTCCTCCGGAGTAATATAATTCTCCGGTTTTTTCTTTATGGTTATGGTCGTTGAAGCCTCCGCCTCGTTCCCGGCATCGTCAATTGCCGAGTAGACGACAGGATATACCCCTTCTGTATTCGTATCGACTTGACTGTTATCCACAGCCGCCTCAATCTGTTTCGTGCAGTTGTCCGTGACGGTAATCGTTGATTTATAGGAAATCGGCTCGCCGATGAAACCAATTAAAGGTGCAACGCCGTCAATGACGGGCGCCTCTTTATCAACGATGACCTGTACATTCGCCTTTACTTCTGTTTTATTTCCGCCCTCATCTGTCAGGACGACGGTGACGGATACGGTTCCTTCCTTTGAGAAATCCGGTTTTTTCTCAAAGAAGCAAGTTACGTCTGTGGCATCCGTAATATCCGTGACCAGTTCTTCGGCCTTTCGCGTACCGCCCACATTGACCACGGAATCGGCGGCTTTCGCTTTGGGGGCTATGGTATCCTTGATAATCAGACGGGATTTTCTCTCCTTCCCGTTGGCTTTCAATAAGATTTTATGCTCCCCTACATGGTCGAGGCTGATTTCGGAGACATCGGTCACGAACTCAGCTTTTACGTCCTCTTTTTTTAGGAAATCCTTGATATCCAGTTGGGTTCCGGCTTCTGCCGTAACTTTCCGGCGGACGGGTCCTGGGAAGAAGCTCAGGCGTACCGCAAAAACGAGGACAGCTAGGAGAAGGAACATACATCCGATTATAATTGCCCGGATCATCCTTAAACGCCGTAGACGCCTGCGCCGCTTTTCCTCGCGCAGACGCCTGCGCTGCCGTGCCTTGCGCTGCCGCAGGTATTCTTCCTGTCCGTCCTGATAATCGGAATCCTGATAATCCGGGAACTCCTGCATATCCGGATTGCCAGGCTCTTGATAACCGAAATCATCCTGATAGTTATACTCATACTCATTACCAGTGCGGTACTTGCTTTCCCTATGCGTGTTCATGCTTCTATCCCTTTTTGCCGTTAAAGAACAACGATACCTTTTTCGACTTATTTAGATATATTTTACTATGGTAAAATAGGTTTGTCAAATGCATGACGGAATGTTACATGCTTCCCATGGGGCAATATAAAATAGTTGTGAATATTTTAGGTAAATGTTACAATACAGAAAATAACGAAAATGAAGCCATAGGGATACTGTTACATATCCCTATGGCTTCATCCCCAAAAAAGTAATGGCAGACACATCCAATAGGCGCTGCAAAAAAACAGATATTTTTTAACGTTTCACAAAATACTCTTCATACCATACCAAAAAGGCGTAAATCGTCCACACCTTCCGCCAGTTATCCGAGTTCCCGCCTACATACTCGTCAAAGATAGCATTAATCTCATCTACATGGAAGAATTTCTCTGCCGTCTCACTGTGGAACTTTTCACGTACATCCTGATTATACCGTTCGTCCGCCATCCAGATACGAATCGGGACGATGAACCCAAGCTTCTTGCGGAATGCGATTTCCTGAGGCAGTACCTTTGCCGCCGCAGTCCGGAACGCAACCTTATTCTGTTCCTTATCCACTTTATATTTTGAAGGCATCCGCGACGCAATGTCAAAAATCCTGCGGTCAGTCAGAGGCATCCGGATTTCCAGCCCTGCGGCCGTGCTCATCTTGTCCACATTCAGATAAATATCGCCCTCCAGCCAAATCTGGATATCCACATCTGACATCTTTGTCAGCGGGTCTAATCCTTCCGCCTCCTCGTAAATTCCTTCCACCAGATGAATCGGAAGCACATCTTCGGAGTAATTCTTGAGAATCCGTGCCTTTTCGTCCTCCTTCATGATATTGGTGTTGCCCACATAGAAGGTCTTTAAGTTCTCCCCGTAACGCTCTGCATTGCGGTACATGTTATAACCGCCGAAGAATTCATCAGAGCCTTCCCCCGAATAACAAATCTCCGTATGCTCTGCCGCCGCCTTACATGCAAGGGCAAACACAATCGAAGAGGCGTCCCCCAAGGGCTGCTCCATATGGTACATCACGTAAGGAACCGCGTCGAAGTATTCCTCCGGCGTAATCCGACGCCGCAAGTTTTCCCGTCCCAGGATTCTTGCCGTTTCTGCGGCAAGCCGGGACTCATCGAAGCGTTCCTCGTCATATCCGCAGGAATCCGTCATCTTAATGTCGGACATGGCAAGCACATAAGAAGAATCCACGCCGCCGGAAAGGAAAGACTCCGCATGCTCCTCTGCCGTCTTTACCTCTGGCATGATTTTCTGGAGGGTTGTGTGGATTTCATCTGCCCAGTCCTCCAAAGATTTACTCTCGTCCGGGTGAAACTCCGGTTTCCAATAACGTTCAATCTTCAATTCCCCGTCCTTCCATATCAGGTAACGTCCGGGAAGAAGTTTTTTCACGCCTTTGAAAAAGGTATCCTCTCCTGCCCCATACGTCAGGCTCAGATAAATCTGCAGCATCTCCTGGTTCAATTCCTTTACGAATCCAGGCTGTTCCATAATCTTACGTATCGTCGTCCCATAGAGCAGTTTCCCGTCCTCTGTCTGGTAATAGTAGAACGGCTTCGTCCCAAAATGGTCACGCAGGCAGAAAAGCTGCTGACGGTCTACATCCCACAGTGCGAATGCGAACATCCCATGCAGATGGTCTGCCATGTCATATCCCCATTTTTCATAAGCCTTCGTAAGAATCTGTAATTCCCGGTCTTCCCTTGGAAGTCCGGTCCAAATCTCAAGCTCTTTACAGAGCGCCTCCCAATTTCTGATATGTCCTCTGTACTCCTGAACATTCGTCATACTTTTTTATCTCTCCTGTCATATTTTTTCATTCATTTGTAGAATCCAAACCAAAATGGATTCCCGGAACAGACGCAGTTTGTCGAAATATGTCCGTTTTTATAGTATATCGGTATTTAACCATAAAATCAACTGGTCAATTTCCTAATAGTCTGTGATTTATTTGTAAAAATTATAGACAGAATGCCACGAAACTGATAGCAGACTTTCCAAGAGTGTAGTATGATAGAGACAGAAGATTTCTTTATAATGGCAAAAGGAGGATTTAGACATGTCAAATGTACAGATAATGGATCACCCGCTGATCCAGCACAAGATTAACTATATCCGCAGCGAAGATGTAGGTTCCAAAGAATTCCGTGAAATCGTAAGCGAGATCGCATCCCTCATGTGCTATGAGGCTTCCCGGGACCTGAAACTACAGGATGTAAAAATCAAGACCCCAATCTGCGAGATGACGGGGAAGAAACTAAGCGGGAAGAAAATTGCCGTGGTGCCGATTTTACGGGCAGGGCTGGGAATGGTAGACGGGATACTCAAGATGATACCGGCGGCAAAGGTAGGACACATCGGGCTGTACCGCGACCCGGAGACATTCAAGCCCGTGGAATACTACTGCAAGCTTCCGGCAGACTGCGACGAGCGGGAAGTGTTCGTGGTAGATCCCATGCTGGCAACCGGAGGCTCTTCGGTCGCCGCAATCCAACTGCTGAAAGAAAAAGGCGTAAAACACATCCGTTTCCTGTGTATCATTGCAGCGCCGGAAGGCGTGGAACGGATGAAATCAGAACATCCCGACGTTGCGCTATACATCGGGGCATTGGACGACCATCTGAACGAGCATAAATATATCGTGCCGGGGCTTGGGGATGCCGGCGACCGTATATTCGGGACAAAGTAAGATAGATCAAAAAAGAGCTGTAGTAAACTACAGCTCCTTCCAGACTTCCACCACATCCAAATCCGTCGTAATCTCATCCACAATTCGACTGCTATCGACGTGCATGACTTCGCTCTTATTCTTGTCCATAGAGACAAAGGCTGCAAACAACAGCAGGCACAAAAATAATCGAATCCCAAAACTGCTGGGCGGAATCGGCTGCTGTTCATCACTGTAGATTTGACGGTAGGCCGCGCCGTATCGGGGATGTACCGCTGGGATGGTACGTTTCTCACCATATAATTCCCTAGTCTGCTCTAAAAGTCTCTGCCTTCTTTTTTCAGAATCATTCACGTTCATCACCTCAGGAAAATATATGCCAGCGCTGCCGTTCCTATGACTTTTAAAGCCATGACATATTCTCTCATGCCATCGGATTTGTAAGCCGCTCAATCGCTATCGATCTGCAAGTTCCCTCACAATGTCATCCCATGTGACGCCTTTGAGTACCATCAGCACCATGGCATGATACAGGAAATCCGATAGCTCATACTTGATTTCCTCCGCATTGGGGTTCTTCGCGGCAATTACGACCTCCGTCGCTTCCTCGCCGATTTTCTTGAGAATCTTATCGATTCCTTTCTCAAACAGGTAGTTGGTGTATGACCCTTCCTTAGGATGTTCCTTCCTGTCTGCAATCACCTGATACACCGACTCGAACACCCTAAGGGGGTTGGTCTCGTCAACGTCATTTCCTGCCAGATGTTGGAAGAAACAGGTAGGATTGCCGGTATGGCACGCAGCCCCCACCTGATCTACCTTGGCTAGAAGCGTATCATTGTCACAGTCCAGAGTCAGGGACTTCACATACTGGAAATGCCCGCTGGTCTCGCCTTTGACCCAGAGGGACTGCCTACTCCGGCTGAAATAAGTCATACGTCCGGTCTTTACGGTCTGATAGAAGGCTTCCCGGTTCATATACGCCAGCATCAAAACTTCCTGCGTCTTATAATGCTGTACGATGACCGGAATCAGCCCTTGTTCATTCGTTTTGAATTCTGAGAACTCAATCATACTCTCAAAAGAAGTCATACGGACGCCCTTCTGTTCACACTGCTCTTTGAAGGAGGGAAAATCCATATCCGGCTGGCTTACGAACCTGCCTGACAATCCCCTGACTCCAGATGATTGTAAAATCTTAAAAAGCTCTGGGATTTCCATGGTATCCGTCACAACGACACATGGAATGTCCGTAATATTTGCCACAGAGTTCAAATCCAGCCTGTGCATGAAAATAATCTCGCTGCAATATTCCTGTATCACATGCTGGTGCTTGAACAAAGCATCGAAATCGTTCAGAGACACTGCCAGCTTCTCTTTCCCGAACCGTTTTGCGGCGTCCTCGATGAGTTTGATACTGTCCTGTTTGGAAAAATTCAGTATCGCCCGTTTGGAGCCGGCATAGAGAATTTTCTTGATATCCTCCTGTCGTTTCACGTTCCCCCCTGCCACCATGGGAATCCGGATAATCCGATTCATCCGCTTCATCAGGTCGATTGCCTCGTCATGTTCATCCGCATAGTCCGACAGGTCAAACACGATCAGTTCGTCCGCGCCGCCGTCGCTGTAACGTTTCGCAAGCTCAACGGCGTCCTCTGCGATTACGGTACGGTCGTCGAACCACCTTACCGCCCTACCCGCTGCAATGAAGATACAGGGGATCAATCTTTTATAACTCATCACTTCATCTCCTTTATAAAGTTCCCTTCGTAGTCCATGCTTCTTTTATCCTTGGCTCCTCCTGCGTTGCCATGTCAAGGGCTTTCCCGAAACTCTTGAACAGCGCCTCGGCCTTGTGGTGGTTGTTCTCACCGTCCAGAATACGAAGATGGAGATTCATCATCCCGCCGTAAGATACGGCATAGAAGAACTCCCGCAGCATTTCTGTATCCAGCGTGCCAAGACGCATAGCCGTGAACTCTGCGTCAAATTTAAGATAAGGCCTGCCTGACAAATCAATGGCGCACAATGCAAGGGTTTCGTCCATTGGCAGGATAAAATACCCATACCGTTTGATTCCTGCTTTCTTCCCCAAAGCCTTGTGGATTGCCTGGCCGAGCACGATTCCCGTATCCTCGACGGTGTGGTGGCAGTCCACAGGAAGATCCCCCCTGACCTTCACCGCTAAATCAAACAGCCCGTGCCTTGCAAAGCCGTCAAGCATATGGTCAAAAAACCCGATTCCCGTATCAATTTCCGTTATCCCGGTTCCGTCAAGATTAAGCGTAACCGATACATCCGTTTCTTTCGTCGTCCTGTTCAAGGATACTTTTCTCTCCATACGCTCAATCCTCCTGTGAAAAACGTACTCTGACTGAGTTTGCGTGGGCAGACAATTGTTCCGCTTCCGCGAACCGCTCGATTTCTTCATGTACCGCATGAAGCGCACTCCTGGAATAGGCAATGATGCTGGATTTTTTGATAAAATCATCCACAGACAGCGGGGAAAAGAACCTGGCCGTACCGTTGGTGGGGAGGATATGGTTCGGGCCTGCAAAATAATCGCCCAAAGGTTCGCTGGAGTATTCCCCGATAAAAATCGCGCCTGCATTGCGGATCTTCATCATCACATCATAGGGATCTTTGGTCTGGATTTCCAGATGCTCAGAGGCAATGTCATTTGCCACGGCAATGGCGTCCTCCATAGTATCCGCTACCAGAATATATCCGTACTGCTCCAGAGATTTCTGGATGATCTCCTTTCTTGGCAGTACCTTTAAAAATTCATCTACTTCTTCCGAGACCTTCTCTGCAAGAGTCTTACTGGTCGTTACCAGGATTGCCGAAGCCAGTTCGTCATGCTCCGCCTGCGACAACAGGTCTGCCGCCACGAACCTTGGATTTGCCGTCTCATCCGCAATGACCAGAATTTCGCTAGGACCAGCTACTGAATCAATACTGACATGCCCGTAGACCGCCTTTTTCGCCAACGCCACATAGATATTTCCCGGTCCCACGATTTTATCCACCTTGGGAATGCTCTCGGTTCCGTACGCCAACGCCCCGATTGCCTGTGCGCCGCCTGCCTTATAGATGATATCCGCTCCTGCTTCTTTTGCGGCCACCAGCGTATTTGCAGCCGCCTTCCCGTCCCTTCCCGGAGGCGTCACCATAACAATCTCCTCTACTCCCGCGACCTTTGCCGGAATAATATTCATTAACACGGAAGAGGGATAAACCGCCTTTCCTCCCGGCACATACACGCCTACCCGCTCAAGGGGCGTCACCTTCTGCCCCAGCATCGTGCCGTCCGGTTTGCTGTCGAACCAGCTATACTGCCGCTGCTTGGCATGATAATCTTCAATATTGCGGAGCGCCTTGCGGATAGTGGACAGAAGTCCCGGCTCAACAAGACGGTATGCTTCTTCGATTTCTGCCTCTGTGACCCGGATACTTCCTGCGTCCATATGTGCGCCGTCAAATTTTTCCGTATATGCAAAAAGAGCAGAATCTCCCTCTTCCTTCACCCGGTTCAGGATATCCGTGACTGCTTTCTCGTATTCCCCGTACTGGTTTGGGCTGCGCTTTAAGAGATTTTCTAATAGATTCTGTTTTGCAGTATTATCTAAATATTGTATTCTCATGTTCTTCCTTCTTTCTATCTTTTTGATCCGACATGAGTCGGCTTCTGAACGCCCATCCGTGTTATTTTAGTCAATAAGCTGCGCCCTGAGCTGTACCAGAAGATTCTTGATCCGTACGCTCTCCATCCGCATGCTCACAGGATTGACGATCATTCTTGCGGATAAGGGACATACCTCTTCCAACACTTCTAAGCCATTCTCTTTCAGGGTCGTCCCTGTCTCCACAATATCTACAATTACCTCCGACAGCCCCACGATGGGAGCCAGTTCGATGGAACCGTTTAGTTTAATGATTTCCACCGTCTGATGCTTCGTGTTGTAAAAATAGTCCTTGGTGATATTGGGATACTTTGTGGCGACCCGAATCAGCTCATGATGTTTCAGCAGCGGTTCTGCGTCCGGATGCCCGCAGACACACATCCTGCACTTTCCATATCCTAAGTCCAGCACCTCATGGACTTTGCGCCCCTCTTCCAATATCGTATCCTTCCCCACGACGCCGATATCCGCCGCTCCATACTCCACGTAAGTCGGCACATCCGGTCCCTTGGCAAGGAAAAATTTAAGCTTCATCGGCTCATTGACAAAAATCAGCTTGCGGGAATCCTTGTCCTTCATCTCTTCGCAGGTAATCCCGATCTTCTCGAATAATTTTAACGTCTGTTCCGCCAGACGTCCCTTCCCCAAAGCAAATGTCAGGTATCTCATCGTCTTATGAACTCCTATCTGTGGTGTTTTCTGCGTTGCTGTCCTTATTGTTATCCCCGCCGTCTTCCGTGCCGCCGTTCAATATTTTATGCTCGCCGGTGACAAGGTTGACCATGGTAATCTCCCCGGAACGGTCCAGATAAATCAGGTTCCCGGCATAATATTCATTGCCGTAGGCCACATATTCCTCCAGTCCCCGGGCCAAATCCCTGCGAATCAGCTCTGTATTCTTCGCCTTCCTCCTGAAATCCCTGGCAAGGGAAATCGCTTCCCGTTTCCGCTCCGGGTCATACAGGATGATGGTATTCTTTCTCGTATAGACGATGCGGACCTTCTGCCGGATAAGGGCGTTCATCAGTTCGTCGATTACGATGGCAAATCCAATCGCCGGAGATTTCTTCCCGAATTTTTCGGTCAGATGGTCGTACCTGCCGCCCTTTACTATGGCGTCTCCCGTACCGAACGTATAGACCCGGAAAATAATCCCAGAGTAGTAACCATAAGTACCACTCATACTGAAATCAAAAGTGACAAATTTTTCTACACCATATAGCTTCAAAATATCGTAAATTTTTTCCAGTCTTCGGATTGCCTTGACTCCCTTTGAATTGGGGGCAATATTCTTCGCCTGCGTCAGCGTTGCAATCCCGCCCACCAAATCGTTCAGCGCGGCAAACGCCTCCTTGGAACTGCGTTTCACCTGGATACTGTCTAAGAATTCTTCCACACCAAAAAAATTCCGGTTATTGATGAGTTCACGGACCCGTTCCTCGGCGTCCTCGTCGAGGCATGCGTCCTCTATAAGGCTCTGGAAGAAATCAACGTTTCCCACGCTGAGCTGAAACTCCTTTAAGCCTATGGTCAGCAGACACTCAATGACCAGCGCAAGCATCTCGGCATCCGCCTCCACGGATGCGTCTCCCATCAGCTCGGCGCCCATATGGGTCGTCTCACGAAGCCGTCCCTGATAGTTGGAATGGCTGATAAACGTATTACCCGTATAGCACAGCCGTACCGGCATAGCCACATCCTTTAACAGCGTCGCGGAAAATCTGGCGATAGACGGTGTGAAATCCGGACGCAGGACAAGGGTATTCCCGTCCTTATCAAAGAACTTATACAAGTCTTTGGAGGGAATCGTCCCAATCTCTTTCCGGAACACATCAAAATATTCAAAGGTAGGCGGCTGGATGTCATGATATCCGTATAACTGGAAAATCTTTTTCAGATGCCCTTCCAAGGTAAGTTTTTTTCCACATTCTACATTATATATATCTCGGACTCCTTCCGGAGTATGTAATACTCTTTTCATAGTACCTCCTGAATGCATTTTGCTGCTGCTTTAGTATACTACTATATTAAACCGTATAGAATTATAAGCATTTTCCTAAACTTTGTCAAGTTTTGTCTTCTTCATCCCGAATCTCCAAATCCAGATTCATGGCGTCCAGATAAGGGACATAACATCCCCTGAGAAATTCCAAAAAGAATCTGGAATCCAATTCATCAAAACGGAAACTCTTTCTTCCGCCCTCTTTTGCCCGGTTCCAGAATCTGCATAGCTCTGCAAACCGCATATAATAGAGAACATTTTCGGAAGAATAATAAATAAGTATGAAGGCAATCCCCCCCTGGCGTTCAAACTCCTCCATAAACTTCACCTGATGCTCATGGATATTCTGCAAGGGAAACGTCTTTGCAACACATTCCTTTGCATCAAAGCAGATGGGAATCCCTTGCACGGCGCCGATATAGTCGATGGTACTGCGCTTATCAAAATAGGCAAGGGTGATATGCCGGTGTTCCTTATCCATCTTCACAGGCGTAATGGGCGTCGGTATCTTCTGAATCAGCGCAAGCCCCTTCTCTAAATACCATTCGTTGGTCCGGTTGACCATCTCTTCTAGTGTTGAACCTCTAAGGCCTCTTGAATTCCATGTTCCCATGCCGTCTCCCTAATCATCCTTTGGAATTTCTCTGGCAGCTTTGCCGTAAATGTCTTGCCGGAAACCGCCGCGCACGCCCCCTCAATCGCCGGAAAGGTAATCTGGTATGCGTGGAGGAGCTGGGAATCAATCCCGAACCTCGTCCTGTAACCGTCATTGAAACCACGGTCGCCGTATTTGTAGTCGCCCACCAGCGGATTCCCGATGGAGGCAAGATGCGCCCGAATCTGGTGGGACTTTCCCGTAATCAGATGGACTTTCAGAAGCGTCAGCTTCTCATTCCATGCCAACGGAAGATACTCCGTCTCAATGGGGGCTCCATCCCCTTGAAAGTCCGTCTGATGAGGAATGATTTGTACCAAGTTCTTCCGGCCGTCCTTTTTCAAAAATCCCTGAATCCGCTGCCCTTTTGTGATCCGCCCTTTCACGGCGCATAAGTAGTACTTTTTAAGGGTACGCTCTTTTAGCAGCTGTGCCATAGCCTGGGAACCCGGCAGGCTCTTCCCGGCAATGATCATTCCGCTGGTATTGCGGTCTAAACGGTTACAGACGGAAGGCCTGAACAAAAGCAGGTCTTTTTCCTCAATCTCCTGTTTCCCCAACAGATAAGAAACAACCAGTTCTACAACAGAAGTATCATCTTTTTCTGCTTTCTGGGACAACATACCAGAAGGCTTATTGAGCAGCAGCAAATCATCATCTTCATAGATAATCTCTATCGGCATCTTGGCTGCCGGAAATGCGCCTTCTGTGCAGCGCTTATCCGACCCGGAAGAAAATCTTCCAAGCGTCTCATCGGCAAGATAGAGACGGATGCTGTCGCCCTGAGACAGCTTCTCGTTCCCCATCGCCTTCTTTCCGTTCAGTACAATGTTCTTCTTGCGGAGCATCTTGTAGAGAAAACCCGCCGGGGCTTCGTTCAGATACTTTTTCAGAAGTTTGTCAAGCCTCTGTCCGGCTTCATTCTTTCCGACAATGATTTCTTTCATGGTTCCCCCTGTTTTGTAGTAGTCCTTATCTTTGCTACGCAAATAACTGCGCATCTGTCCTACATAGAAATACTAAATAGTACATTTCGGATGTTTCTTTCGTTTTGGTCATCCTCCGGGCGTTCCACGGCGGCAATATTATTCAGTCCTTCTGCCCGAGCCAAGAACATGGCGTAATCATGGAAAATCTTGACGGTCATCTTATCGTACCGGTTATCCTTCAGCACATCCTTAATATGTTTCGCCACAGCCGCTTCGTCTGTGCGGGGGCTGCCTGCGTAACCACAGACCACGTGCCCGGATATGACCAGCGCGTCGATTGGCATCGCCTTTTCCGTGCTGGTAATTAACAGATCATAAATCCGCATGACAAGAGGCGCTTTTTCCTCAATCTCCATGTATTTTTCTGGTTCGATTCCCTTATGGGGAGAAACGGTGATGTATTCTACCAGCATCTTTGCCGCCGGAAGGCAGCCTACCACCGCCACAATCGTAAAAAGATTCTGTTTGGTCTTTGTCTGGACGTACCCCAGGATAAAGACCGCTGCTACGATTGCAAATTCCGCCAATGCCCATGTCAGGTATTTGGACTTTAATGCTTTCAGATACCCGGGCTGTCCTTTTTCTATTTTCATCTGCCCTACCTTCTTTATCTTAAAATTCATTCATCCTGCCAATCTGGTTTGCCCGTCCAAGAATGTAGGCCGTCAGTGCATCTGGCACGGTTTTGGCCGCAACTTGGGCACACTTCATGGCAGCGCCGTAGACGGAAACCCTTCTCTTTCGGACGGAATCTAACAGCGCCATTCTGACCACTTGTTTAGGGTCTGCCTTCACGGAATCCTTGAATGGATTCGGCAGTTTCCCGGAACGCCGGAAGAATTCCGTATCTACCGGGCCTGGGCATACCACAGTCACAACGATTCCTTTCGGACGAAGTTCTTCCCTAAGGGCCGCAGAAAAGCTGTATACATAAGACTTGGAAGCTGCGTATACGGCAAATCCAGGCTGCGGCGCGAAGGCAGCGGACGATGCAATATTCATTATTCTACTTCCATTTGCCAGATATGGCAAGCAGATATGAGTTATTTTTGTCAAAGCCTGGCAATTTAATGTGATCATTCCCAACTGTTCCTGGGAATCAATCTGGCCGAAAACACCTACTTTTCCGTATCCTGCGGCATTGACCAGCATACGGATATTGGCGCTTCGCCTGTCAAGCTCTTTTTTAAGCCGCTCAAAAATATAGTCCCGCTGCATATCCCCGTCAAAAATTCTGACAGGGATGTAAATCTGTTTTTTCAGTTCTTCCAGGCGCTCTGTCCTTCTTGCCATCACCCAGATTTCATCTAAGTTCTTGTAAAGCCTGGGAATCTGTAGGGCAAATTCCCTTCCGATACCGGAGGATGCTCCGGTCACTACTGCGATTTTCATAGAAACTTCACCTCCTGTTTGCGCTATCATCTATAATATTTGATATTCTCTATTTTCTCACTTTTTCTTATGGATATTACGGATTGTCTTCTTTTTCTTTTTTGGGCCGCCCACACATACGCCCTTCGCACGGGCGGCGTCGGCATGGACTCCAAAGCCGCGGGTTCTTTCCTGTTTCGGACGTATCAGGCAGCGGGAATCGTATCCTACCAAATCCAGCCTTCCCGCTAATTTCAGCGCTTCCATCACCAAATCGTAATTCTTTGGATCCCGGTACTGTATCAATGCCCGCTGCAGCGCTTTTTCGTGAGGGTTCTTAGGCACATATACCGGCGTCATGTCTCTTGGATCTACGCCTGTATAATACATGCAGGTAGAAATCGTCGAAGGCGTGGGGTAAAAATCCTGCACCTGTTCCGGCATATATTTCAAATCACGAATATATTCGGCCAGCTCCACCGCTTCTCTCATCGTCGAACCGGGATGGGAAGACATCAGATACGGCACAAGATACTGTTTCTTATTGAGCTTCTTATTAAGCTCCTGATATTTTTTCCCGAAAGCCTGATATACACGGTTGGCAGGCTTTCCCATCTTCCTAAGGACCCCGTCCGACACATGTTCCGGCGCGACCTTTAGCTGCCCGCTTATATGGTGTTCGCACAATTCAAGGAAAAACGTATCATCCGGATCTTCCATTACATAATCGAACCGGATTCCGGAACGGATGAATACTTTCTTTACCCCAGGCAGGTTCCTAAGTTTCCGGAGCAGATTCACATAATCCTGATGGCTTGCTTTCAGATTGGGGCAAGGCTTGGGAAACAGGCATTGCCGATCCTTGCATACTCCATGGGATAACTGCTTCTGGCAGGAGGGATGCCGGAAATTCGCCGTAGGGCCTCCTACATCGTGGATGTATCCTTTAAAATCCGGTTCCTTTATCAGTGTTTCTGCTTCTTCGATTAGAGATTCATGGCTTCTGGCCTGTAGAATCCGCCCCTGATGAAAGGTCAATGCACAGAAATTACATCCGCCGAAGCAACCACGGTTACTGACAAGGCTAAACTTCACCTCCGCAATGGCAGGGACGCCCCCATCCTTCTCATAGGACGGATGGTATGTCCGCATATATGGAAGGCTGTATACCGAATCCATTTCCTCCTGGCTAAGAGGCATGGAAGGCATATTCTGTACCACGAACAGATGCTCCCCATAGGGCTCGATGAGCCTTTTGGCGGAAAACGGGTCTGTATTGCAATACTGTGTATAAAAACTTCTGGCATACGAAAGCCTGTCCGCTTTCATTTCGTCATATCCCGGCAGCATGATACCGTCATACACACTGTCCAAATTCTTCGTTTTATAGACCGTACCCGGTACAAACGTAATGTCATTGACGGCAATCCCGCTCTCTAACGCCTCCGCGATCTCCACAATGGAACGTTCTCCCATCCCATAGGAAATGATATCCGCCGAAGAATCCAGAAGAACGGAGCGTTTGAGCCTGTCCGACCAGTAATCATAATGTGCAAGCCGCCTAAGGCTCGCCTCAATTCCGCCAAGAATCACCGGCGTTTTCTTATACACCTGCCGGATAAGGTTCCCATATACCACCACGGCATAGTCCGGGCGTCTCCCTGTCACGCCGCCCGGGCTAAATGCATCCGTTTTCCGCCGTTTCTTCGACACAGAGTAATGGTTGACCATGGAATCCATATTACCGGCAGACACCAGGAACCCAAGCCTTGGCTCCCCGAACTCCGTAATGCTTGAAGGATTCTTCCAGTCCGGCTGCGGGATGATTCCCACCCGGTATCCATGGGCTTCAAGGACTCTCGTGATAATCGCATGCCCGAAAGACGGGTGGTCTACATATGCGTCTCCTGACACATAGACGAAATCCACAGATTCCCAACCCCGCTCTTCCATCTCCCGCCTGCAAACAGGTAAAAAACCAGAATTCATCTAAAGCACCTCATAAGTTTCATTTTTGATATCATCATAATCGTATATGTAATAATCGGCTAGGCTTTTCTTCTTCTCCTCCTGGATACGGGAAAATGCATCGTCAACGGCACACACTTTCATCCCTGCATTTTTCCCCGCAAGGATACCCATAGGGACATCCTCGAACACCAGGCAATGGCCGGGGGAAACGCCTAGTTCCTTCGCTACCAGAAGGTAGACGTCTGGCGCAGGTTTCCCCTTTCCTGCCTCACAGGCCGTCCTGACCACGTCAAAATATTGGGAAACCCCAAGCGCATTCAACGTATCTTCCACAAGGGCCCGCCCATTACTGGTTGCAATTCCAATCTTTTTCCCCTGGCGTTTCATTTCCAGGATAAACCCATGCACTCCCGTCTTTAAGAGAGCTTCGTTCATATAGCGGTCACGCGCCATCTCAGTCCATTCATCCATGATTTGCTCAGGCGTCCGTTTGAGGGTTGGGAATGCTTCAAGGAAAAAATGCACAACTTCCGTATAGCTCATCCCTTCAATATTTTCATGGAAATTCTCCGGTTCCACCAAATTGTATTTTTCAAAAAAGTCCTCGTCGATGGAAGGCCAAATCCACATGGAATCAATCAGCGTCCCATCCATATCAAAAATCACCGCATCAATATCTTCAAGCATTTTCGTCTCTAACATTCCGAACTTCCTTTCTCTTTGCTTCCAGCCATTTACGCCAAACCGCTTGCCCCGATCCCTTTCTTCTCTTCGTCGGTAAGCAGCCGGTATTCTCCAGGCTTTAAATCCATATCCAGAACCAGCGTCCCCATCCGCTCCCGTCTCAGATAGGTCACTTCCTTACCTACGGCCAGAAACATGCGTTTTACCTGATGGTACTTTCCTTCCTGTATGGTCAGCCGAATCTCCGATTCTGCATTGCTGGTAAGCACCTCAAGGATTCCAGGCATCGTCCGCTCTACCTGCCCGTCCTCTCCGATATCTACTCCTTCTGCAAATGCAAGGACGTCCTCCTGCGTGACGGCCCCGCGGATTCTGGCATAATATGTCTTATCTACGTGGCAGCGGGGAGACAAAAGACGATGGGCCAGCAAGCCGTCGTTGGTAATCAGAAGCAGCCCTTCCGTATCCTTGTCAAGCCTCCCCACAGGAAATAAATCCTTGCGCCGTTTTTCCTGTATCAGGTCTACCACCGTCAAATCCCGGGAATCAGTTGTGGCAGATACCACGCCCGCCGGTTTGTTCAGCATATAATACTCATATGCGGCATATCCGATTTCCCGTCCCTCCACTGAAACCACATCCTCCCCTTCCCTTATTTTCAAGTCAGGGGCGCCGGCCGTCTTATGGTTCACCGAAACCAGCCCTTTGCGGATCTTGCGTTTCACTTCCTGACGGGTTCCGGCTCCCATATCCGCCAGATACTTATCCAGCCGAATCATGGCATAACCTCCAATCCCATACAATTTCTCTTGTTATTCTCATATTGGCTCTATATCAGCACAGCCTCCATCCCGGCAGATATTTGTTTTTCAGAGTTCCTTGAGAGATTTTCCCCCATCCCAGCGGAAAACCGTCTACGCAGACCAACTGCCATGCCTTGTCACCGGATTTCACCAAATCTGCAACATCCAGCGTCTCCCCCTTCAGATATCGGAAGACCCGGGAATCATCTGCCGAAAAATCAATGGAATCTGCATATTCTTCTTTTTTCAGGCACATGGCAAGGGCCTGGCTCGGCTCGAACCGGGTCTTCTTGAGTTCCCCAAGCAAAAGCCCGGTGCGCAGGAACCGGATTCCTCGGACATCCGAAAGCCCGTCCGGCATATAGAAAAGCCGCTCCCCCCGCAATTCAAACCGCGCCCTGTCCATTTCCCATGAAATAGCACGGAAAAAATGTTCCGCCGCTTCCGGTAATTTTACTCCTGCTTTTAGCTTTTGCCCGGCCTTTCCGGTATTGCCTCCAAAAGAAGGAAAATCCTCTTCTCCTTTTTGCAGTAAAGCGAGATAATGCCCTTCCCCCTTCATTTTGTGAGGGAATATCCGCACGGTCTTCCTAAGCTCCTCATCCTTTGACCGTGCCTCCTCTGGTATTCCCGGACAAAAACCTTCATAGGGACGGATGTCCAGAATACGAAATTGGGGATACTCCTTTTTAAGCCCTTCGATAATCTGTTCATTTTCACGGCTGTCGAAGGTACACGTGGAATACAGCATCTTGCCGCCTGGCCGAAGCATCCTTGCGGCCTGGCGGATAATGCCCTTCTGGATATTGGCGAAATATTCCGGGCCGTGTTCTTCCCATGCTTTCACCATCTTCTTATCCTTTCGGAACATCCCTTCGCCGGAACATGGCGCGTCAATCAATATTTTGTCGAAATATTCCGGAAAATAAGCCTCAAGCTTTCCGGGTTCTTCACATAGCACCGCTACATTTCCAATCCCGAACACTTCAATATTTTTCAACAGCCCCTTCGCCCTGGAACTGCTGATATCGTTGGCAATCAGAAGCCCTTCTCCCCTAAGCCTTGCCCCAAGTTCCGTCGCTTTCCCACCGGGGGCCGCACAGACATCTAAGACTCTATCGCCGGGCTCAATAGGAAGCCGGTTCGCCGGGGTCATGGCGCTGGGCTCTTGTAGATAGTACAATCCTGCAAAGTAATAAGGATGCTTTGCAGGCGATACCTTTTCCCCGTCATAATAAAAACCATTTTCAATCCATGGAATGGGCGTAATCTCAAAGGGACAGATTTTCCGGAACTCTCCTACGGAAATCTTCCCTGTATTTACGCGCAGCCCATAATATCTCGGCTCTTCATAACATGCCAGATATGCGTCCATTTCCCCGCCCAGAAGCCCCCGCATCTTTTCCTCAAATATCGCTGGCAGATTCATGGAATCTCCTCCTGTCTCACCATTTCTGAGTATACCTTAGGCATACCTTACCGGACGAAGTCCGCCCGCCCCGCAAGGGGCATGAATTACGGTGTGCCCTTGGGGTATACATATGAAATTTAGTATAACACATCTGGGAAAGTAACTCTATAAGATGTTGAAAAAAATTCGTTTACTGAATCCTTTACTGGCCGAATTCATACTTTAGTTTCTTATCTTCCAGAAACCGGAGGACGTGGTAGGGATTGACACTGATTTCTGCCCCGTCTTTGACCGTATAAATTCCCACGTGAAGGTGAACGGCGAACTGTCCTTTTGTTCCCTCCGGCCCATATCCGGAGTCCCCCATATAGCCCAGAAGCTCTCCTGCTTTGATTTTTTGCCCTTCCGCAATGTTTGAGTAGGAATCCAGATGAGCGTAGTAATAATAGATACCACTATTGGAAGTAATTCCCACGCGATAACCTCCCTTTTCCAGCCATCCAAGGTTGGTAATGACCCCGTCCGTCATGGAAAGAACCGGATAAATCCCCCGTTTATCAATGTTTGCCATGATATCCGTACCTTCATGACCCCGTTTTCCCTTGTAATTGCGCTCCACCATCCATCCGTCAGTATAGGAAATTTTTAGGGACTTATCCACAATGGACTCTGGAATTGGATGATAATTCACATCGTTTTCCACATTATCGAGGAAAGTTTTGCACTCTTCTGATAGTAACTGCCGATTTTCACGCATGGAGTCTGAGAAAAAGTCCCTGCGGAACTCCGGGTCATCGACGGTTTTCTGCTGTCTGGCGTAGTACTGCCCTTTTTCATTCAGGTAATTCGTTCCCAGAACTGTGAAGAAAGCAAGAAGGAATATGTAGAGAAGCATTTTTTCGATTTTCTGATTCCGCATAAAAAGCCTTTTTCTCTCACTATATGAAAAATGTTGGAAAACTTTCCTTGTAAATGTGGAAAACAGTGGGAATTATCGCCCATTTTTCGGAGTCATTGTGGATAAGTTACTGTTTATAAGCAAAAATAAAGAAGAGAAAAGCATGAAATCTATGCTTTTCTCTTCTTTCGGAAATATTTTACTGTATTCGATTACCTAAATATGAAAAATCAGACGCCCTGTTCCCCTAACTCTCTCGATTCTTTCAGAAGAGCAGACCTCATTTCTTCCACTTCTTTTCTCAAACGTGTGATTTCTTCCGTATTCTGTCTGTCCTTTTCCTTCCAACGTTTATTCTCTTTTTTAAGTTCATCAATCATATACCACACCGTATTCCGATCCAGTTCATACAATTCCTTTGAAAACATTCCCATCACCTGCTCAATATTTTGACAAATCTCATAGACCTGCTGATACATTGGCTTAAAATCCGGATACTTTTTAATCAATGCAATGATATCTTCTGGTTTATCACTGCTTAAAAAAGAAAGCCAACCCTCAAGCCGTTTCCTGATAGTTCTATTCTGATGGTTCTTCTTAAAAATGTCAAGGGCAACAAAGACAAATTCCTGAAGAAGATTCATTTTAAGTCCCGTATCGGACTCCTGTTGGAATTTATGTAGATATTGCTCTGGGAATTGATGAAATTCTGACGGACTTTTCTCAAACAAAACAATAGTATAAACATTTGAAATTTTGCGGTAGGAAAACGATTTTTTCGGCATTTGTCCACGAACTTGAAGATACTGCCGTAACAACAAGTCAGCCGAATAGCAAGCGCTCCTCTGTCCGGGAAATGCATATCCGATTTTCTGGATTTCCACATTTGCAACGCTCCCATCCTTGAGCTGTACCAGAAAATCCATAACCAATAAGGAGGTCTCATCTGAAATACGGGTATTGTCGTTGGGAAGCACCTTTAAGAGTTTTACTTTCTTTCCTAATAATAACGAAATCAGTTCTTCCATCCGCTCTGGATGAATTTCCGGATTTAATATTGCTTTAACGCAAAAATCATAAAGCATCTTTATGCCTTTTGCACCCGTACAGAAGTCCAGAAATTCTTCCTGTTTCTGTTCCTCCCAGCTATTAAAAATTTTATTTAGTTCTTCGTTGTCGTGTATCTCTTCTAATAGTTGTGTTCGGGTACGAAGCATCGGAAAATATTTCCGCAATACATTCACATACAATCTCTCCTTCCTGTCATAAAATTCTTAATCTTCTAAATGGGGTAACTGTTCCGAAAACAGAACTGCAAAGGCCGTTCGGCTCAAGAAATATATCTAAGATTATATCATATCTCCTTATGTCTATCTTATCATTTTCCGGCAGTTTTCTCAATTACATTTTATCGCCTTATTTTGACAAAAAATACTCATTCTGTAAAAGGGACAGCCCGAAAATGTCATTTCCATTAAACATTTTCGGGCTGTCCCTTTTCTGGTTGATAACTATCCGTACAAATGTGGATAATCCAGCGAATTATCATTCATTTTTCATTACCACTGTGGATAAATCATCCATTCTATATGCCGGTAATCCCCCGAACACACCGCTTAGATACATTTTCTCAAGATTCTGGGCAACTCTTGGCTGTTCGTCGGAAAAACGATGCAGCCTACTCCCCTCCTCTTTCCCAGTCTCTACCGCATAAATCTGATCCGGGCGCAGAATTGTGTTTGACAGAAGATTCGTCGAATGGGAAGCGAAAATGAGCTGCGTCTTCTCCCCTTTCTTCATGACATGCCTGACCAGAAGCTCTTCTAATTTGTTATGCAGGCCGCCGCCGAACGAATCAATGAGCAGCATCCCCCCGCTTTCAATCCCACGGAAAAACGCCGGAAGAAGATTCATCAGCGTCCGGTTTCCGGAGGACTCCATGCAGGCAGGAATCTCCCCGCCGTTTTCTTCCCGCCGGAAAAAAATCTGCCCCGTCCCTTCACCCTCCCTACAGTACCTAAGGCGATAGGGAAAATGATATTCTGTGAAAAAATCATTCATTTTTTCGACTCCGTAATTTTCGATATATTTTTCCGCACACAGGCTCTCGCCGTCGAAAGCGGCAATCTTTCTGGTATAGCCGTCAATATAAATCGTCTTCTTCAAATAAGCAAGAAATTGCCTCAGGATTTCGCTGCCGGAAATTTCCGGATTCATAGAAACTTGCTTGAGAAAAAGCTGGGAATCTTCGATATCCCACAGAACGGTTTCCTTCCCTGCAATCCATTTCCCCTTCTTCCCTAAACGCTCTATCACGGCCCGTCCGTCAACCGTCAGGTTCTCTTCTACAAAAGAATCTCTGGAAAACGTGAACGAATAGACCAAATCATGGCCGTCTATATCAAATTCATAGATAAGCCCGCTATCATTCTCTTTTGAAAAAATGCATTGATATGGCATCCCATTGCATGAGCCTTGCCGGAACAGAAGCGCAGGCAACAATCGGATGGACTGGAGAATTGTCGTCTTGCCGGAAGCGTGGTCTCCCACGAGCAACGCTCCTTTCAATAATTTTCCGCAAGTATTTTGCTCCAAAAACTTATAGTTCGTTTTCCGTAAATCGAATACTGTTTCATTCTTAAAACATTTGAAATTTTTTACCGTAATTTTTTTCAGCATGGCATATTACCCCACTTTTTACCGTAACTTTATTACGAACAGATGGAAGTGCTACTAAAATAAATTACAAATATTCTATATAATATCTGCGAATATTTTACACATTCTTATAGAAGTATTTGGAATTTATTTACTTTGAATTATACCAAAATAGGAAAAAAATTACAACAAGAATTATTTTTTAGATTCTTAAATTTGGGAACAAAAACTGAGAAATTTATGATTCGATGGGGTTGTGGCTATATACTTCTGCCATCAACCCCATCTTGATAAGACATTACCTGTTCACGAAATTACTTATTTACAATTTTTCAGTATTGCCTTCAGATAGTCCCAAGATCTCTGTGCCGAAGCAAGGTCAAGGGCTTCGTTGACAGAGTGTACGTCTAACAGGTTCGGGCCAAAGGAAACACAGTCAAGATCCGGGCGTTTGCCAAGGAACAGGCCGCATTCCAGACCGGCGTGGATTGCCGATACCATAGGCTCTTTTCCATAGAGTTCCTTGTATGTATCCACCATAATCTGGCGAAGCTCAGAATTCGGGTCATACTGCCATGCCGGGTATTCTCCGATTATCCGCCCTTCTCCTCCGGTAAGTAACGTACACGCTTCTACCTGCTCTTTCATCTGCTGCTTCCTTGTCTCTACGGAGCTGCGGATATGGAAAGATGTCCGTACACAATCTTCTTTTGTCTCCACAACGCCTATATTCAGGGAAGTCTCCACAACACCCTCCAGTTTACGGCTGTACTCTTGCAGGCCATTGGGGCAAAGCTCCAGAAAAGCGACAACATTCTTTGTGGATGCGGCGTCGAACACTTCAAAATCTGCCACATCGGAGACAGAAGTATCTACTTTAAGCCCAGGCTCCTCACCCATGAACTCGTGATTCCAGATCTTCTCCATCTCTTCTGCTTTCGCAAGCACCAAAGACGCTAAATCATTAGAAACCAAAAATTCTGCCGTCGTATCCAGCGTGATGACATTGTTCTTCGTCCCGCCATTGATGCTGGCCAACTGGAAATCGACTTCTTTTGACAGACGGTAAAGGAAACGTCCCACCATCTTGTTAGAATTCCCACGCTGCTTATGAATCTCTGCACCAGAGTGTCCGCCCAAAAGCCCATGGAGACGGAACTTCACAAGACTTCCGCTCTTCTTCTCCTTCCGTACAGGAAAAATAGACTCATACTGGATTCCCCCTGCGCATCCGGTGGTCAGGATGCCTTCCTCCTCAGAGTCGATATTGATGAGCTTCCTCCCTTTCAGCTGCGTCAGGTCGATGGCATGGGCGCCTCCCATACCGTCCTCCTCATCCACGGTAAACAACGCCTCGATTGGCGGATGGGGAATATCCTTGCTGTCTAAGACTGCCATCGCCATCGCCACAGCGATTCCGTTATCGCTTCCAAGGGTCGTGTTCCTCGCCTTCAGATATCCGTCCTCAACATAAAGATCCAACCCGTCCTTCGTGAAATCATGGTCTGAGTCTGCCGTCTTCTCGCATACCATGTCAAGATGTCCCTGCAAGATGATCGGCTCGCTGTTCTCATAACCTTCTGTCCCAGGTTTCGTGATGATGACATTGTTCACCTCATCCTGAATGTAAGACAGGCCCCGCTCCTTCGCAAACTCCACACAGTAATCACTAATGCGCTTCGTGTCGAAGGTTCCCCTGGGAATCTGGCACATCTCCTCGAAGAACTGGAACACCTTCTGCGGCTCTAAATTTTCTAATACTGCCATTTCATTTTCCTCTCTTTTCTTAAAAGTAATTTCTACTCCCATTATGTTACATCCTTCATAAAAAATCAACCATATCCATAGAATTATTTTAAGAGAATTGAGATAGGATTTTCTATGAAACGATTACTGGCCACTCTATGCGTTACCCTTTTCTTTGCCGCAATGCTCCTCTTCCCCCAGGCTGCATTCCAAGGGGCAAGCCTGGGAGTACTGCTTTGGTTCCACACAGTCCTGCCCACATTGCTGCCATTCCTGATCATCTCGAATCTGCTGATACATACCGGAGCCATAAATATGATTTCACGGATTCTTGCGCCAATCCTCTGCAGGTTCTTCCGGGTATCGCCTTACGGCGCTTTCGTGATTCTGATTGGATTCCTCTGCGGCTGCCCGATGGGAAGCAAGGTAGCTGCGGATTTGCTGAAAAAGGACGGGATTTCTGAGCGTGAGGCGCGTTACCTGCTGTCTTTCTGCAACAATACAAGCCCCATGTTCATTGTCAGTTATATCATCTGGCAGAACCTGAAAGTCCCTGCGCTTACCCTGCCGCTCCTTGTAATCCTGACGGCAGCGCCCGTCATGCTGAGTTTTGTATTCCGGCGTCTCTATCAGATACCAAAACAGGGAGAGACCGGGAACCGGAAATTTTTTTTGCAGTCCCCCGGATTCGGGAACGGCTCCGGAAACGGTTCTGGTTCTCTGGATACCTGCATCATGAATGGATTTGAGACAATCACCAGAATTGGCGGATATATTATCCTGTTTTCCATCCTGATTTCCTTTGCGGGGCTGCTGCCCGTAAAACCTGCCGCTTTCACTGGCTTTTTCCTGCCTTCATTGGAGATCACCACCGGGATTCCAATGATCTGCAATGCACCCATGTCCCGGAACATGCAGATCATGCAGGCGCTCGCCCTGACCTCCTTCGGCGGATGGTGCGCCGCCGCCCAGACCCGCGCCATGATTCAGGGGACGTCCCTGCCCTTCCTTCCCTATATAGCAGAAAAACTGATTACCGCATTGGCAACCAGTCTTCTTGTATGGCTATTCTTATATTTATGATTATATCATCTCTTCCTCGTCTACGCTAAATTCTGGTTCCGGCTCCGCATTGCCGTACTCTGCCTCCAGCGTCCGCGCAGACTGATCCGGGATCTCAAGCTCCGCCCGGTTGTTGTGTACCATGTCGTAACATTCTTGCAGAGAGTTCACAAGTCCGTCGTATTTCGTCGTATAGCTGTCTAATGTATGGCCGATGATGCTCTCTGCATTCGCCAGCAGATCATCGGTATACTGCATGGCGCCGATGCGGATATCATTGGCGTCGCTGGTGGCGTTGTCCAGAATCTCCTGTGCCTGCTCCGTGGCCGCAGTCACGATCTCGTTGGCCTGGGCGTATGCCTGCTGCATAATCTCATGCTCGCTGACCAATTCACTGGTATGAATCTGCGCTTCTTCAATCATGCTGTCCGCTTTCGCCTGGGCGTCCGCCAGGATAGCGTCCTTGTTGGCAATAATCTTCTGGTAACGCTTAATCTCGTCCGGCGTCTTCATCCTAAGCTCCCTAAGAAGCTCGTCCATCTGGTCTTTATTCACGATAATCTTAGAAGTGGACAGCGGCTGGAACTTACAACTGTCAATATACTCTTCGATTTCCTCAATAATCTGTTCAATACGGCTGCTCATTAGTTTACACTCTCCTTTTTCTTCATCTTCTCCGTAATCCTGTCCGCAACTGATTCCGGCACAAACTGAGAAATATCCCCGCCAAAAGCCGCCACTTCCTTTACCGTCGTAGAACTCAGGTAGGAATACTCCAGGCTGGTTGTCAAAAACGCCGTCTCCAAATCCGGCTCTAACTTATGGTTCGTCTGCGCCATCTGCAGTTCGTATTCAAAATCCGTTATCGCCCTCAATCCGCGGATTACCATGCCGGCATCCACCCGGCGGGCAAAATCCACCAGCAATCCCCCGAATGGGATGATTCTGATATTCGGTATGTCACTCGTTACTTCCTCTAACATTCTAACACGTTCTTCCACGGAAAACAACGGACTTTTTGCTTTATTGTTCAGGACTCCCACAATTAATTCATCCACAAGCCTTGACGACCTTTTGATGATATCCAGATGCCCGAAGGTGACAGGGTCGAAGCTCCCCGGATAGATTGCCCTTAACATATCCCCTTCCTCCCTGCCGGCTCAAGGAATACATGCTTGTTGGTCTTGTAGATCTTGTTCTTAATGATTGTAAATCCTAATTCCTCTGCATAACCGAAATCCGCATCTTTTGCCGCTTCTATAATAATCACGCCCTCCGGCGCCAGCAGTTTCGATTCCGACAGGTACGTCAGCACCCGCCGTTCCAGTTCCTGCCCGTAAGGCGGGTCCATGAAAATATAGTCAAACTGTTTCTCGCCCTCTAATTTGTAGAGAGCCGTCATAACGTCCATGGTCATGGTCATTCCCTTGCGCTCCAGATGGGTATGGGAAAGATTCTCCTTCACGCACTGCATCGCCTTCGGGTTCTTCTCCACGAACACCGCCTCCATGGCTCCGCGGCTTAACGCCTCGATTCCGATACCGCCGCTTCCTGCGAACAAATCCAGAAAGATGCAGTCATACAGATACGGCGCTAGCATATTGAACAACGTCTCCTTGATACGGTCGGTCGTAGGGCGCGTCTCTATGCCCTCTAATGTCTTCAGTTGTAACCTTCTTGCACTGCCTGCGATTACTCTCATATAAAAACCCCTTCCTATTTTCCAGAAGTCCCCAGACGGCGGTATCGGTTCAGGCATGCGTAAATCTCCTGCTTCCTTGGCATTGCCAGATTTCCCGGGAGATAGCTGCCGTCGCACACTGCGGCAAGGCCCTGGGAATCCAGTTTCCGCCACAGCTCCTCAATCGTCTGTCCGAGAGTCTTTCTGCCGTCGAACACATTTTCTTCCAGATGCTTCACCACATTTCCAAGGGACGCAAGCTGCTCGCTGTCCATCAACTGCTCCACATATCTTAAATCAATCGTCTCATGGTTCAGCGTCACGCCGTCTCTCCCCATGGTCTTAATCTTGATGCGTCCTTTACTTTTAAGCCCTGGGTAGCTGCGGATCTTCCTGTCAAAGGACGGCTTCTTTGGGCCTTCCTTGGGAAGCGTAAGCTGCGGGTAGTCCTTTGCCGCCGTCTTCGCCGCTTCCGTGATCTCCTTTGGCACATACTTATCCATCTGCACGATAGAATCTGCCACCTGGAAATATGCGCCGGAGCTTCCCGCCACGATTACGGTAGAAATCCCGAACTCCTCATAAAGCGCCCTTACCCTCTCGATAAACGGGGTAATCGGTTCCATATCCCTGTGGATGACCCTCTGCATCAGCTCATCCCTTACCATGAAATTCGTTGCGCTGGTATCTTCGTCAATAAGGAATACCTTTGCGCCTGCCTCTATGCCCTCGACTACATTTGCCGCCTGGGAAGTACTCCCGCTGGCATCCTCTGTGTGGAACGCCACCGTATCCTTGCCGTTTGGCAGATCATTGATGAACATGGAAATATCCGTATGCTTGATGCTTCTTCCGTCCTCCGCGCGAATCTTCACCGCCGCCTGGTCTGTCACCACATACTCTCTGCCATCCCCCGCAATATGGGGATACACGCCCGTCTCCAAAGCTTTTAAGAGCGTGGATTTGCCATGATAGCCGCCGCCCACAATCAAGGTCACGCCTTTTCGGATTCCCATCCCGCGAATCTTTCCCTTATAAGGAAGTTCCATCGTCACCTCCATAGATTTTGGCGAAGCAAAGGCAACCGCCCCCTTCATAGGGCGCTGGGACACGCCGGACTCCCGCGGAAGAACCGAGCCATTGGCCACAAAAGCCACCAATCCCATAGGCTCTAACTGGCTGCGGATTGCTTCCTGGTCTTCCGATAACTCCATGACCTTCTGCACCTTCCCTTTGTCAAGCCTTCCATAATACAGAGCCCTCTCCACACAGGAAGGAAGGAAATCATACAGAATCTTCATTAGCTCCCGTGCATTGATGGTACGTCCGTTCGCCGGGAAACCAACCTCGAACCTTACCGTAACGTCTCCGCTTGACGGATTCAGTTCGCACGCCGTCCGTTCCAGAATCTCCTGGGAACATCTGGTCACGCTGATAATGCCGCTCTTTCCGGAACCCTTTGCCTGAAAAGAATACTGCTGAATCTGCTCATGGAAATTCCGGATCAACATATCCTGCAAAGCAATCCGTTTATGCTTCTTGTCAAATAATTCCTTGGGGAATCCCGCAGCCCTTCCGGGAACCCTCACGCTCAACTTGGAAGGCGCTGCAAAAGGGTCTCCCTGTACATGGTCAATCGATAACACATATCTCTGAAATTGATAGGCCCCCTTCGTGTCCTTATATGCCGGATATCCCCTATGGTCAATCCGCTCTAATAATTGTCTCAAATCTTCTGCTGTCTTCATATACTCTCCTTATATCGTTCTATCTCTATCTTTTATCCGTTAATAACGAATCGCCTCTTCTCTGGACATCCAGAAATGAATCCCCGTCGTAGAATCCATCCACCGGTCCTCATTAAAATCCAAAACTTCCACCCACTGCCCTTTTCGATAGACAAAATTCTCATCCACCAAAGACCAGGCCTCGTCAAATTCCACCGACGAATCAAAACTCTTGATGGTCAGCACCTTCGCCTTACTGCACCGGCAAGATGGCAGCGTCGCCGAAGTCCTCTTCGCATCGGCAGGAATCAAAAGCTGCACCAGCCTGTCGTTCACACATTTCTTATATCCAAGAATCGGTCCCTTTGTGGGACAATGCATCCGGAACCACTGCGTTCCTTCGTCCGAAATAATCCCGTCAAGCCTTGCATGTTCCAGAACCGCCCCGAAAAGATTCGCCCCCCGGATATCGCATCCCGTCATATCACAATCCCGCAAAGAAGCCGTCTTCATATCCGCGTCCCGAAAAACAGATCCCCTCAAAGAACACCCATCCAAAAGCGCATTCTCAATCACGGCCCCGCGAAAATTCACATGCTCAAGCCTCACACCCCGGAAAGAACTCAACGTAAAATCCATCCCCGAAAAATCAAATCCCGACAGATCCATATCCTCAATCAGAAACTCTCGAAGCGCCCCTCCCCTTTTTCGCCCCTTGGAAATCCCTTCCAACTCTTCCTTTTTAACCTTCCTCATCACACCACCCCTTTTTTGGCTGTACGGTCCAAATATCATTCCTTACAATGCCACAATCCTAGCCCTATGGTGAATCGCCGGCAAAAACTTATTCAGCAAATCCTTGGTCCGGAATTTCAAATGGCTCGTATTAATCCCCGGATTACACCCGAACCACTCCGCCTCTGCCACTTCTTTATCCACAATCACCTGCACATAATCATCCTCGTCCGTCAGAAGCCCGGCTACGCTTGCCGATCCCGGCGTGGTCCCCAAATGCTCCATCATCTTCTCTGGAGGCGCGAACGACATATGGGAAACCCCTAACTTCTTGCTGAATGCCGCCGTGTCAAACGCCTTGTCCGCCGGCATCACCAACAGGAAAAACGTAGTCTTCTTCTGGTTGCACAGAAACACATTCTTACGGATCTCCGTCCCAATCGCCACGTCGATAGCGGCACACTCTTCCATAGACGCCGCCGGGTCATTATCCACCTGCTCATAAGGTATCTTTAATTTATCCAATGTCTCATACATCTTTCTCTCCAACGGCATCCTCTCATCTGTGGGCGCCGACGTCCTGATTTCACTGATATACATGTCTTCTTCCTCCATCTGTTTACGGCACATCCGCACAATATCTTACGGATGCCTGACCTTTATGATACCCTAACATTATACCGAAACATTTGGGAACTGTAAATAAATAACGTTAAGAACCTGTTAAAAAGGCGGGAATCGGTTGCAGCCCTTTCCGAAATCATGTTAAAGTGGATATATCTGTTAACCTGTTTCTTTTAGAAAGGATCTTATTTCATGGAATTCTACCAGACAAAATTCGCTGAAAAATTAGAAGAGGCATTAAAAGCCGTACTGCCCATCATCGGGCTGGTGCTGCTTTTGAGTTTTACCATTGCGCCCGTCCCGCCTAGCATCCTGCTTTTGTTCCTGTTCGGAGCCGTGCTCCTTGTCGTCGGCATGATGCTGTTCACCCTGGGGGCAGAGCTTGCCATGACGCCTATGGGGGAAAAGGTCGGCACGAAGATGGCAAATTCCCAGAGATTCTGGATTGTATTCTTCCTGTGCTTTATCCTGGGATTCGTGATTACCATATCGGAACCGGACCTTCAGGTACTTGCCGAGCAAGTCCCTTCTATCCCTAATATGGCGCTGATTCTGGCAGTCGCCTTCGGCGTCGGATTTTTTCTGGTGGTCGCCATGATGCGTATGCTTTTTTCCCGCTCACTGCCTTCATTGTTGGTGGTATGCTACATCCTTGTATTTATATTGGCGTTCTTCGTCCCGAAAGATTTCCTCGCGGTGGCGTTCGATTCAGGAGGCGTCACCACCGGCCCTATGACGGTTCCCTTCATCATGTCCATGGGTGTTGGTTTTGCCGCCGTCCGAAGCGACAAACATGCAGAGGACGATAGTTTCGGGCTGGTAGCCCTCTGCTCCATCGGGCCGATTCTTGCAGTCCTGCTGCTTGGGCTTTTGTACCATCCGGGAGACGCCGTCTATACGCCGAAGGAACTTCCCGAGATCCAGGATTCCGTGGAACTGTGGCGTCATTTTGCAAAAGGATTTCCGGAATACATGAAAAAAATCATAGTGTCACTGCTTCCGATTGCCGTATTTTTCGCCGTCTTCCAGATTGTTTCGCTGAAACTCAAAAAGAAGACTCTCCTGAAAATCATCATAGGCGTCGTCTATACCTATATCGGCCTGGTGTTGTTCCTGACCGGGGTAAACGTAGGCTTCATGCCAGCCGGGAATCATCTTGGGCAGACCATCGCCGCCCTCCCCTACCGCTTTATCCTGATTCCCATCGGCATGATCATTGGATATTTCATCGTAAAGGCGGAGCCTGCCGTCTATGTATTGATGGAACAGGTAGAAGAAATCACCTCCGGCGCCATTTCGGGCAATTCCATGGGAATCAGCCTGTCTCTTGGAGTTGCAGTTTCCATTGGCCTTGCCATGACACGGGTGCTGACCGGAATCTCGATTTTTTGGTTCATCCTTCCGGGATATGTAATCGCAATCTGCCTGTCATTCTTCGTGCCGAAAATATTTACCGCCATTGCATTCGACTCCGGCGGGGTGGCTTCCGGTCCTATGACCGCTACCTTCCTGCTGCCTTTTGCCATGGGCGCATGTCAGGCGGTAGGCGGAAATATTGTACAGGATGCATTCGGAATTGTCGCCATGGTTGCCATGACGCCGTTGATTGCAATCCAGATTCAGGGGGCAATTTACAAATTCCGTGCAGGAAAGGATGAAATTGCTCCGACGGAAGCGGCATCTTATCTTGATATCCTGGCAGATGATGATATTATAGAATTATAAAGAAATCAGGAGGACGCTTAATGAATTCGGTCTATATGCTTGGTATTATTACCAACAGAGGAATGCGTGAAAAATTTATACAGTTTTTTAAGCTGCATAATATCCATGTGACGCTTACCGTATTAGGGGAAGGGACTGCCAACAGCGCAATCCTTGATTATCTGGGGCTGGAGGCCACGGGAAAAACCCTTTACTTCGCTTTTATCACATGGGATACATGGAAACTGCTGAAAAAAGATTTGTATGCCCAGGTCAAAATCGACGTCCCCGGCAGAGGGATTGCATTTTTGGTTCCGTTAAGCAGTGTCGGAGGCAAGAAGCGGCTCCAATACATCACGGTGGGCCAGGAACTTTCAATAGAGGAGGAAAGCACGTTGCAGAACACAGATTATGAGCTTTTGGTTACAATTGCAAATTCCGGATATATCGAGACGATCATGGATGCGGCAAGAAGCGCAGACGCGCCGGGAGGCACCGTCATTCACGCCAAAGGAACCGGTGCGGAACATGCGAAGCGTTTCCTTGGGATTTCTCTTGCGGAAGAAAAAGAGATGATTTTTATCGTCGTGCGCAGACAACAGAAGAACGCAATCATGAAGGCAATCATGGAGCAGGCGGGAACCGGCAGCCCTGCGGGGGGAATCATCTTCTCTCTTCCTGTCACGAGCACGGCCGGGCTTAGGATGTTGGAAGACGAATAAGAATTAAGGGAGGGTTTCACATGAAATATATACTGGCATCGGCATCTCCGAGAAGAAAAGAATTATTGACGCAGGCTGGGTTTCAATTCGAGGTCATCCCCTCCTCCGTAAAGGAGACGATCACAAAAACGGTTCCTTCCGAGATTGTGATGGAGCTGGCTTTTCAGAAAGCGGAGGATGTTTTCCGCCGTTATGGGCAAAAAAACTGTGTTATCATCGGAGCGGACACGATTGTGGTTTACCGTGATGAGATTTTAGGGAAACCCGCCGACCAGGCGGAGGCGTACGATATGCTGTCCATGCTTGCGGACCGCACCCATCAGGTCTACACAGGCGTATCGCTGGTCATTTCCCGAAAAGGACAGGTGCATACCAGGACGTTCTATGAATCAACGGACGTCACCTTCTGCCCGGTAAGCCCGGAAGACCTCCGTGCTTATGTTAAGACAGGCGACCCGCTTGATAAAGCGGGCGCCTATGGGATACAGGGTGCGTTTGCCGTCCATGTGAAAGGTATCCGCGGGGATTATAATAATGTGGTCGGGCTTCCGGTCTGCCGGCTCTATCAGGAGCTTCGGGATGAATACCTGTCCCCTGTGTCCGAACCATAACAATAGCGGTTTTTAATGTCTCTTAGAGCCTTTGCATGTTTGCATGGGCTCTTCCATTCTTTCGCAATCTGTTTCCTTAAATTGGTATCAAACAGTCCCGGCGGCTCTATGTCCAGACGTTGATGTGCCTTGTCATTCTTCGAGGCATAATTAAAAGATTCCGTATCCATAATCTGCCGCTGTGCATCTTCCCATGCTTCTGCTCCCTGCGCCAGATATTTCTGCCGGTAATATTCAATGTCACTGATCACTCTTCCCTGCCTATCCTCCTCAAGGACATTCCACTGGCTCACGAAGGCGCCGTCCCTGTCAATGATAAATTCGGAATGGAAATCCGGGGTGAGCCGTTTCTTATTCTCCCGTCCCTTCTGATATTTCCGGTAGCTTGATTCAGAAGGATATTTATTGTGCAGCCTTGCCGGCTCTCGCAGCATCTTTGCGCCGCCCAGGCCGCCCTGCCAGGAAGGAGCCTGGACATATGCCATCAGCGCCTCCTCATCTGTCATGCCGTCTTTCTTAAAATTCTTCCGGACATATGCAATGTTATGCCTGTCAATGTACATACGAAGCTGGTGGCGCATCCGCCCTTCCCTATCGCTGCATCCGGCAAGCCCGGTTTCTCCATATGTTTTTTCCATATAGGAGGCAAGTTCACGGAAAAACTTTCCGTGAGGAGGAACCTGTTCCCCGACACAGAATCCGTTTTTCAGTTGGAGCATCCCGTTCTCGTCAATGTATCCACCCATTTTATGAACCAGATTCAGAATATAATTGGATTCCTCAATTCCAGACATTGTGTACCTTCCCTTATTGTTTGCAGTTCATTCAATATATAGTATATCTGCCGAATCACTTTCTGGTTCTTGTATTATCCCCTTTAAATACTACTATTTAATTTGCAGACCATTTTCATCTCAGGGACGCCGATATCGTCCGCAATCACCTTGCATTTCGTCATAAGAAGGAAATATATCTTTTTCTTCTCTTCGCTCAGACATTCATAATTCGCCTGCCCCTTTGCAAGCACAACATCCGCATTCCGGTAAATTTCCTGGAACTCCTCAGAAGTCCGGTACAGCACCGTCCCTAATGAGGAATCGCCGTTGCTGACGATCGACGCATAGGCGTCCATGCCTACCCTGTATGCATCTTCCTCCACAGAATCATTCACAACAGCCTCTCCCCGTACGGCAAAAAAGATGCGGTTACTCCTTCCTATAAGAAAATTAGGGGACGAAGTTTCCCATATGATAAAAATAGAGTGTCCTAAGACACTCTATCATTGCACACAATTAATTATATTTGCGTTTTCTAGCAGCTTCTGACTTCTTCTTACGTCTAACGCTTGGCTTCTCGTAATGTTCTCTCTTACGAATCTCCTGCTGGATACCAGCCTTCGCACAGTTTCTTTTGAATCTGCGTAAAGCGCTATCTAACGTCTCGTTTTCTTTAACGATTACATTTGACATACTCTCACACCTAACCTCCCCTCCAGTCCATATTGTGCAATATACGACTGATCGGGTATTTTTCTTGCACTACATAAGATTATAACACATATTTCCATAACGTCAATATTTTTTCTCGAATATCTTCATTTTTGTGCTATTTTAACTGGCTTTCCAATACCTCTGCCGCTTTTGCAAGGGCGTCGCCAATCCCGTCCGGGTTCTTTCCTCCCGCCTGTGCCATATTGGGACGTCCTCCGCCGCCTCCTCCGACTAAGGATGCCGCCGCCTTAATCAGATTGCCGGCATGCGCCCCCCGTTCCATGGCTTCTTTGGTCGCCATCGCCATCAGGCTTACTTTGCCGGCTGTCCCGGAGGCAAGTACGATGACGCCCTCCCCCAGTTTTTCCTTTAGCTGGTCGCCAAGGTCGCGAAGCCCGTTCATATCTACGCCCTCTACCTTTGTGGCAAGGAGTTTTACGCCTTTGATGTCCTTCACCTGATTCAGGATGTCTTTTGCCGCATCTTTGGCAAGCCTGCTCTTTAGGCTCTCGATTTCGCTGCGCAGAGCCTTATTCTCTCCCACCAGATGCCCAATCTTCTCTGCCAGGTTATCCGGCGTAGCCTTGATTAGCTTTGCAGCGTCCAAAAACTTCTGCTCTAGCTCGTTATAGTAATCCATCAGTCCCTTGGCGGTAAGCGCCTCAATCCTGCGTACCCCGGCGGCAACGCCTGTCTCTGACAGAATCTTAAACGCAGTGATGGCTCCGGTGTTGCCTACATGGGTACCGCCGCAGAATTCAATCGAAAAGTCCCCCATGCTGACGACTCTTACGATGTCTCCGTATTTCTCGCCGAACAGGGCCGCTGCCCCTGTCTTTTTCGCCTCTTCAATCGGCATATTCTCTACCTTCACAGCAAGGGAATTCCGAATCTGCTCATTGACGATTTCCTCCACCTGTCTCAGTTCTTCCGGGGTCAGCGCGGAAAAATGGGTGAAGTCAAAGCGCAGCCTGTCTGCATTTACCGAAGAGCCTGCCTGTTCCACATGATTTCCCAGAACTATGCGCAGAGCCTTATGGAGCAAATGGGTGGCGCTGTGGTTGTTTGCACAGAGCGCCCGATTTTCGGTATCCACCTTCAATGTTACCGTATCCCCCGTCTTGATCATGCCTTTTGTCACACGCCCGATATGCCCGAATTTGCCTCCTAAGAGCTTCACAACGTCCTCAACCTTGAATTCTCCGCCTGCAGTCGTTATCACCCCTCTGTCAGCCTCCTGGCCGCCGCTGGTGGCATAGAAAGGCGTCTGCTCTACGAATACCGTCCCTCTTTCACCGTCAGAAAGCGCGTCGGCAATTTCCGTATCCGTCGTAAGCACAGTCACCTTTGAATCACACGCCAGTTGGCCATACCCCACAAACTCTGTGGTAATACCCGGATCGATAGACTCGTAAACGGTTACGTCCGCCCCCATGTAGTTTGTGACTTCCCTTGCATCCCTTGCAGTCTTTCTCTGGATATCCATGGCTTTTTGGAAACCTTCCTCGTCCACAGACAGACCCTTCTCCTCCAGAATCTCACGGGTCAGGTCAAGAGGGAAACCATAGGTATCGTATAACTTAAACGCACTTGTCCCTTCCAGTACCTTGACGCCCTTTGAAGCCATCTCTTTTTCCATGTCGGCAAGAATGGACAATCCCTGGTCAATCGTTTTGCCAAACTGCTCTTCTTCCTTTGCTACGACTTTGAAGATAAACTCTTTCTTCTCCTCCAGTTCCGGATATCCGTCTTTCGAGCCTTCAATCACCGTCCCGGCCAGCTTCACAAGGAATTCTCCCTGAATCCCCAGAATTCTTCCATGGCGGCATGCACGGCGCAAAAGGCGGCGCAGCACATAGCCCCTGCCTTCATTAGAAGGCATAATTCCATCTGAAATCATAAAGGTCACGGAACGGATATGGTCCGTAATCACGCGGATAGAGACATCCGTCCCGGCTTCTTTACCATACTCTACGCCCGCAAGATTGCAGACATGGCTCCTCAGCGCCTTGATGGTATCAATGTCGAACATGGAATCCACGTCCTGCACGATACATGCAAGACGCTCAAGCCCCATGCCGGTATCAATATTCTTCTGCTCAAGTTCGGTATAATGGTTCTTGCCGTCATTGTCGAACTGGGTAAATACATTGTTCCAGATCTCCATATACCGGTCGCAGTCGCAGCCTACG
>OFFP01000280.1_pt1 | contig 42933 bp, 33 predicted proteins | sample 1521431 | NCBI WGS metagenome assembly OFFP01 (sample SAMEA3504104, study PRJEB24116) | mouse gut metagenome | biome: mouse gut; feature: mouse-associated habitat; material: faeces | place: Denmark | collected 2011
GGCGGGTAATCAGCGTCACCACATCTTCCGACTCCCACCACTCCCGAATAAAGCCCGTCTTATCCACATAGAAGCAGTTTTTTATCCGCAGGCTCTCAAAATCCTGATTTCCGATGCTTACTGTCCTTGCCATATCTATGCCCCTATTCCTTTCCAACTCAATCTCCCCTCTATCCCTAAGTGAAGCCAAAAGACCTCTCTATTATTTTGAATTCACATATTTTTCTACTTCCTGAACAAAGTGCTTTGCATTTTTAAGCTGTTCTTCTGCCTCAACTCTTCCCGCCACATAGAAATCATCATAATCAGATTTTTCTCTGCAAAATGAACTCTCTTTTATGATAATCGCCAGACTCCTATTCAAAATTTCTGTTTTCAGTTATTCTTTTGAAAAAAATGCTATCACTCCTGAATGTTTGGATGAATCAAAGTTCTTCAGGGCATTAGCCGAACGCATTGCATGAAAGACCGCATAGTAAGACCTGTTTAAAGATGTCTTATACTGTCCTATCTCCAGGTTGCCCTCTGATGCCGATAGCATTTCTCTGGCTCTCGCCAATCGGTAACCCGCCAGTTCCTTCAGGCTGCTTTCCATAAAACAATTCCCTCCTTTTTGACATTCCGGTAAAAAGGAAGTACCTCCTCCCATTTCTTCATATTGGTCTCTTGTATATCCACGATTGAAAAAACTCTTTCATATCGAATATCCATGTCCGCAGCCCAACTTAAGAAACGCCTCTTTGTCGCATCATCCATCTGACTCCTTACAACAATCGCAATATCGATATCGCTCTCCTGTGTTGCATCGCCCCTGGCCACTGAACCGTATAAAATAATCATGGAAATATTATTTCTAAAGATATCCGTCAGCCCCTGTACCAATTCCTCTCTCATCTCATCCGACAGCACTCCGTTCACCTCCACATTCAATTCCTGTATTTATTATACCCCTGCCAACACTATTCCACAATCAGATGTTTCAAAAGGGGCATTCAGAAGTTCTATATCACATTTTTCATTTATATTTCTCCATCAATGCCTCCACACTCTCATTCATCGGTAAATATTTGAAAAAATCCTGTAAAACTGCTGCGCTTCCGTGGGTAAGAATATTCAGCCTTGATTCATAATTCATCATATCCTGTAGAAGGGCTTTCCCGATAAAACAAGTTTCCGTTTCTCCATACTGGTACTCTGTAATTCTGGCTTTCATTTTACAGATATCGTTCAGCACACTTTTTTCATAATCGGCAGGAACCGTTATGATAAAATTCTGCCATGGCTCCAATATTTCTACAGCTGCATCATACAATGCTTTTTTCAGTGCGATCGGGACCAATTTGCGGAAATCTGCAGGTGTGCCCATTACACTGTCATAATCTGCTTCCAAAAAAGTTATCTTGACATCAATCACTTCGTGTCCCTGCGTCCCCTCATTCAATGCAATCCTTATCCCATCCATAACCGCATTCTGAAAAGGCTTCTCAAGATAACCATAGGAAACCAGATTTTCGTATTGAAATCCGCTTCCCAATGGCAGCGGCTCAACCTGAAACACCACTCCCGCATAATAAGGATTCTTCCAATCCCCGATTCTTATGGAACAATACCCCTCTTTGGTTGGATGTTCCTTGTAAATATTGGTTAAAGGTCCAAACGATATGTTTAACCCAAATCGGTTCTTTAAGATTTCTCCCATGATCTCCATCTGCAAAGGTCCGTACAAAGAAATGATAATATCCTCTGTCATTGAACTTACTTCAAATTTCAGCTGTGGGTCTTCCTGCCATAAGGTATTCAATGCATTCAATAACCGATACCTTTCATGATTGTCTTTCGCCACAATATTTGCATGGAATAAAGGTTCCTTTAGCTTCACCTTACTGTCATCCCCATGATTCCCGCCTATAACCGTGCCAACCTTCAGCAGCTCTTCATCATAAATAATTCCCACATCCCCGCACGCAACGCTTCTGGCAGAAATGATTTTTCCGTTTTCAAAATATGCCAGATTACGTACCAGCATTTTCTGGGATTCCTCATTCCTGATATACACATTTTGCCGGACCGTAACGGTTCCGCTGAAAACCCTGAAAAAAATGCGTTTTTGTCCTTTCTGGTCAAAATCCACCTTAAAGACATAGGCTGACAATTTATCCGTTTGGGGCTTAACATCTGCCATGATTTTTGTCAGCATGTCCATCAGGCTGGTAATTCCCTGATTTTTTAATGCCACTCCGCCCAACACGGGATATAATTTCCCGCCTCGAATCAGACGGATCAATTCTGTTTCATACTCTTTTGTGGTGATTTCCCGGGACTCATCATATTTTGCTAGCAATGTTTCCGATGAAAGCAATAATTTCATCCGGAGTTCTTCATCATCCAACGGGATATCCTCTATTTCTACCTGTTTCCCGCCTACTCCCTGATACCTTTGACATTCCAGGATTTCGTCTGTCAGCTTGGTTCTTATGGTTTTGATCAGGTCTTCATAATCTACCCCCATTCTGTCCAGTTTGTTGATAAAAATAACCGTTGGGATCTTCAGTTCGGAAAGCTTCCTGAAAAATAATCTTGTCTGGGGCTGAACCCCTTCCCTGGCAGCAATCACCAGTACTACAACATCAAGTACATGTAATACGCTTTCCACTTGGGACAAAAAATCAAAATGCCCGGGAGTATCAATCAAATTAATCTTCACATGATTCCATTCAAAGGATATCACCGATGACTTAATGGTCATTCCCCGCTTTTTCTCTAAGTCCATGGAATCCGTAACAGTCGTTCCATCGTCTACATTCCCCATTTTCCGGATACATCCGGCCTGAAACAGCATGCCCTCTGTCAGCGTCGTTTTGCCCGCGTCCACATGAGCAAGAATTCCTAAATTAATTACATCCATACTCTTTACCTGCCTTACGCTCTTACTTTTTGTCTGAATTTTTTTATCTATCCTGTACTTTATGTTTTTGATTCTCTAAAAATGGGTGCAAAAATGCCGCAGAAAGTATCCTTTAACTGTGGGTACTTCCTGCGGCTAGTTATGGGCAATCGAGTAGGGGAATGCTCTTCTCCGCTGCTCGCCGCGCGCCCTGTACGCCGCTTCAGCGGCATAATTCCTCTGTACGGGCCTGCGCATAAAAATAACACACCTCTTGAGTGTGCTACAACCGAAAGGTATAGAATTCACGAAAGGTTACCTGAAAACGGCACAACAATAAAGAGGTCTTACACCCCGATCATTGTCTGCACCAAATATGTAGTTTTAAGACATAATTACCTCATAAAAAGTAGTCATATTTTGTTACTCTCCTTTCACAATCTGCCAAAACAGATTGATTTTACTTGAGTGTAGCACATTCCGCGATAATGTTCAATAGGCAAATGAAAGTAAACATTTCCGAGAGCAGTCGTCATGTAACAGTTCAGACAGGGCGCTGAACTGTTACGTCGTCATGACACTGCAGTCAGACAAAATTTGCCGGCTGCTCCCGTTCCGTCACCGCTGTCAGTTCCGCTGCTGCAGGAGTTGACACTGCAGATGACGCCTGCTGCGGAATCGCTGATTCCCCACTTCCTTAAACCATGGCGCTCTCTTGAATATAATCCTTCAAAGGAACACCTCACGATCTCTTCACATAAAGCCCTTTCACGCACTTCAGGCGGGAGTCCCGGCATAACCGTTTCAACCAGGCATCCATCTGCCCTTTTGCCACATGAAACGCTTCCGCCGCCTCTTCCTTCGTCATCCCCTCCCCGATATGCTCCATCACATACGGCGCAATGATAGGGTACAGATCCGTCTCCGTATCCGGGAGGCTTTCTGACTTTGTCCGGCCGGTTTCCGGTTTTGTCTGAACCTTTTCTTCTACTGTTTCCGGTTTTGTCTGACCGCTATCTTCCTTTCCGGTTTCCGGTTTTGTCTGAACCTTTTCTTCTCCTGCTTCCGGTTTTGCCTGAACCTTTTCTTCTCCGGTTTCCGGTTTTGTCTGACCGCTATCTTCCTTTCTGGTTTCCGGTTTTGTCTGACCGCTATCTTCTTCTCCGGTTTCCGGTTTTGTCTGACCGCTATCTTCCTTTCCGGTTTCCGACGCCGCCTGGCCGGCCTCCTCTGCTTTTGTTTCCGCCATTTCTTTCGCAAAAGAAAACAGATCCACCTGCTGAAATTTCTCTTCCTTTCTGGTCAATAATTCAAAAACAGGCGCTTCCGACAATTCATAGGGAACAGCCCCCTTTTCAATCAGCCTCCTATTCCCTTCATACCCCCCGTGGTTCCACACCAGGACTTTGGTCCATTCATTTTTCATAGCCTCTGCGGCGCCGGCCCATGTGCCGCCTTTATTATAGTCGGACGCAACTACAAAAGTCCCATATGAGGAAGCATAGATATACTTATTCCGGTTCATGGCCCTGGCCGCCGAAAACCCCACATCCGGCCTTACATCAGACAGCAGAAGGCATTTTCTGTTGACGACAGCGTCCAATATCTCTTTCTTCCTGATCTTGGAAATCAGAGAATCTGCCACAAAGGAAATTGCCGCGCTGCCGGATTCCACCGCAGCCTTCTCCGCAATGGAATCCACACCTTTCGCTCCTCCAGAATATACCACCAGCCGCTCTGCCGCTGCTTTTTCCACCAGCTTCCGGGCAAACTCAACCCCCTCCGCGTCCACATTCCTGGAGCCGGCCACACCGATGCCTATCTTTTTCGCCAGTCCGATATCGCCGGAATAAAAGAGGACAGGGGGCGTTTTCTTCTTCAGCCTGCGCTTCATCAATACCGGATAATCCGCATCAAACTGGGTGACGATGTCAATCCCTTTTCCCTCTAGCTCGTCCAATTGAAAGGCCACCGTTCCGGCCCGGGACATCAGACGTTTTATCCGCTCTATATACGCCTGGCTGCAGTCTGTCTCCCGCAGAAAACTCTGGCTGGGATCCATGACCACACTGGGCTGCTGTCCATGCTCTATCACGCTGTCCAGCAGTTCGTTCCATTCTTTCAATGTCAAAGGCTTATAAGCGTCATCATTGTTGATTCCCATATACGAACACAACAAAACAGCGCTCATGGAATTGTCCGAAAATTTCATCTACTCATCTCCTGTTCTGCCCGCACTGTTCGCCAATGCAAAAGGAAATACCTTCCCGCTCCCATGCCTCCTAAGCTTATATCCGCACACTGTAAATGTCCATCCGGAATCCACCATGTCGTCTACCAATAAGACATTTTCTCCAAGAACCTGATTCACTTTAAAAGAAGCTTCCGCATTCTGATGCTGACGGAAACTGGTGTTCAGTTCCTTCTGGCATACCGAATCCTGTACCTTCTCAATGGCTTCCGCATACCGCAGATGCATGCGTTCCGCCAACCTCCGCGCAAATCCCGGCACAAGATCCGGCCGCCGCAGGGAAGGAACCGCCGTGACCCATTTGATGTCGTTCTCTTCCACAAAGTCTCCCAGCAATTCTGCCGCCGCTTCCACCAGCCGATCGTCAAAATGACCGTCCTTGTACTTCCCCCTGATGATCCATTCTCCCCATCCTGAACTTCCGTAGCTGCTCAACACCCTTCCCGGCTCACACAGGAATTCCGGTTTAATTTTGTTGCGTTCATCGATAAAGACACTTGTGGGCCATTGTTTGCGGGGCTGAATCACGCCAAAGTCCTGCCGGACGAATCTCTGTGCCGTTTCCAGGGTTCCCTGTCGGATATCTGCCGAAACCAGCGGTCTGCCCAGACAGTTTGAACATCTGCCGCAGCTGCAGGCCTGGGGATCGTCAAGAATGTCCGCGATATATTTCATGTAGCACTTCGGGGTGTCAGTGAACTCATTCATCTGGCATAGTTCGTTTCTTCTAATCTCCGTAATTTTCCGGCTTTTCTCCATATCCGGTTTCCAGAGACGGGCTGTGGGACGATAGTAAGTCCCTTCTTTATAAATCGCTTTCTCAACTGTCAGATATTTAAGGCAGGCTTTTATTTTGGAAGATTTCATATTGATCAGCCTCTCCAAATCGGCCTGCTTCAAACCAGGATCCGGATTCTTCCGGATTGCATCCATAATCTCTGTCATCAGGTTTTCTGTCGGAAAGGCAGACTCAATGAAATAGTTGTTGATCCTGTCGTCCTCATCTCCCTGCATCAGAACAGCCAATGCCCTGTCAATTCCCCGTCCGGCTCTTCCGATCTGCTGGTAATAAGCCACCAAATTCCCCGGCTTCTGAAAATGGATTACGAAGCCGATGTCCGGCTTGTCAAACCCCATGCCAAAAGCCACCGTAGCCACCAATACCTTGATCTGATTGTCCAGAAACGCACTGACTATCTCCGCCTTTTTCTCCGTTCCATCCTTTTCGATATCCGCATAATAGCATTTGCTGGCAATTTGGTTTTCCTGAAGCCACTTATATACCAACTGGCAATCATTGACCGTCAGGCAGTAAATGATCCCTGTTCCCTTCAATTCCTCTATATGATCCACAATCCAAGCCAGGCGCTCTTCCCTTGTCCGCAGTTTGATGACCTGAATTTCCAATGACTCCCGCATCAGGCTTCCCCGGCTGACTGCCACATCCTCTCCCAGTTGGCTCCTGATATCCTGCACTACCCTGTCGTTTGCCGTCGCCGTCGTGGCCAAAACCGGGATATAGGGCGGGAGAATCTGAATGACGTCAACAATGCGCCTGTAATCCGGCCTGAAATCATGTCCCCAGTCCGAAATGCAGTGAGCCTCGTCAACCACAAACAGCCGAATCTGCAGAATGCCTTCATTGAGCAGCTCTTTGAATTCATCATTCGCCAGCCTTTCCGGCGAAATGATCAGCGCATCTACGCGGTTGTTTTTCAGCTCCTCCACCACGGCATCCCAATCATCCGTATTTTCAGAATTGATAGTCGCCACATGAAGTCCCAGCTTATCCGCCGCGGCGATCTGGTTATTCATCAACGCCAGCAGCGGGCTGATAATCAGGGTAATTCCCTCTTCCCGCGCTCGAATCATTTTGGTTGCAAGAAAATAGACCAGGCTCTTCCCCCATCCCGTTTTCTGGACTACCAGCATACGTTTTCCATCCAGCACTCCCTGGATTGCTTCCTCCTGGCCCTCTCTGAACTCTGCATCTTCGCCATAGGCAGCCTTTAATTCTCTTAACAATTCTCCCATATCTCCTTACCTCCCTGCAAGTAAACTTTCATCGTTCCTTATCTGCCAACAGAGCGTAAAATGTTGCCCATGCACTTGGCTGTCCGACTTTCTCTTCCGGCAGATAAGATTTTGTAAACGTACCCGACAGAATACCCCGTCCCATGCCATCATGATAAATATGCCATTGTTTTTCAGCACCCTGGAGCATTCTTCGAAAACAGGCCGGACATAGCTATTCATAAATCCTGTCCGCCAGAACGGTTCTGGCTTCCTCCCAGCCAAGCAGCATCTGCGGGTTTATGGACCACTCTCCGGCAATCTTCAGCACATCCTCCTCGTCTATCATGTCAAACCCATCTTCAAATAGTTCTTCCTCCTTTTCCGCATAATGCAAAGATAAATTCTTTTCCGCATCGGAACGCTCCCCCATACATCCGAAAAGCTCCCCGTCCGCATAGGAATACAATCTGACTATTTTGTTCCGCACTGCCTTCGCAAAGGCATACCCATCCGACACCCTATGGGATGCGAAGCAGCAGACTTCCTGTGCCTGTTCTCCAATCCTGCCCATTACATCCACGAGCGCATCCACCTCCGTGAAATCCCACAGCGCATTTCCGATCAGGAAAACCCATCCGTCATACGGACCTGACAACATGACTCTGCTCTTCCATTTCTCTGTTCTCTCCGCCGATGCCTCTTTCCATCCTGCCTCCCGTACAAATTTAAGTTCGGGACAGCAGGAAAGAATCCTGTCAATGTCCGCCCCCTTTACCGCAAACCACGTTTCCTTATACCCGAAGCATTCTTCAATTTTTGCCATTTTCTGCACCTCCTTCTACAAAAGCATCTCCGCTATCCATTCACGCCGCCCCTCTGCGGAAAACAGATTGATGCCTTCTGTATGTTCATGGTCTATGGCCATTCGTCCGCTTCCTGTCTGCAATAAGGTCATTATACCCTAATTCAACTTATTTCTCAATCATTTCTTTTCGGCGGTCCACACAGACACTGCCTCCGGCGCACACCTCCATCGCATGGCATTGCTTTCGATTTTGCCTGCCAATTTCCCCACAGCAATCCTCAATTCCCGATAACCTTAAACTGCCGCACCTGATCGGAATTAAGGGCATGCAATCCCTCCTTTTCGAATTTACGAACTCTGGAAAATGCCACAAATAATTTGACAAATAACTACAACAGCGGTAAGCTTAATCAACAGGAGGTGGGAAAAGATGCCAGAATTACCGGATTTACAAATTTTTTCAAAAAATTTGATGAAAAGAATTGCTCACAGAAAAATTGTCTCAGCAGATGTTTTTAACGGAAGCCGCTTAAATATTACCGGAGAAACCGTGAGAACAAAGCTTCTTGAGACGAACATTACCGACATTGTACGGAGAGGCAAAGAACTGTATTTTCAGCTGGAAAATAACGAAGTTTTCAGTGTACACCTTATGCTCAGCGGAAGGTTTCACATCTGCGCTCCGGAAGAAGTATCCGGCATTCCCTATAAAATATTGTCCATGGGCTTTGAAGGTGACGAAGCGCTGGTTATCTCGGATTTCCAGGGAATGTGTAAGGTTACCTTCAACCCTGCCGTAGCGGATACGCCGGATGCACTGGGGGAGACATTTACGCTGGCTTATCTGCGGAATGCAGTCAGGCGAAATCAGCGCAAAAATATAAAGGCCTTCTTAATTGATCAGAGCATCGTAAAGGGAATCGGCAATGCATATGCGGACGAAATTCTCTGGAAGGCGAATATTTCTCCCAGGTCAACAGCAGGGAAGATTCCGGAAGACAGACTGGCAGCGCTGTACACAGCCATCTCCCATGTGCTGAAGGATGCCATCGCAAATATTGAACGCATATCGCCGGACATTATCAGCGGCGAGGAGAGAAGCTTTTTAAAAGTACATAATTCCAGCAAAAGGTATACCGATGAAGGCGACAAAATCCTCATTGAGAAGATTGCCGCCAAGACGACTTACTATACGGAGAGACAGCAGCTGTTCCTGTAGATGCGGCAGCCGCCCTTCTATATACCCTTTCCATGGATCATGCTTGAAAAAAGCTACAGGGCAATATCTATGATGCCTCCTGCCGCTGCGGGCAAGGATTCCGAGGCAACTTCAGCCGCCGTTCTCCCATCCGTCTGAACCGGTATCTCCACGCCCGCCAGCTGCAGGGACACGCCGCTGACCGCAGACGACTCCTGTCTTTCCTTTTCCATCTGGCTGAACAAGGCACGCAGATACCTCATGTCAGCCTCCACAATCTCCCGCATCTCGTCTGCCCTGTGCTTCTTCTTCAGCCGCTCCAGATCTTCCGGATCCATATCCAGACATGCCGTCTGCTCCAGCATCTCCAGTTCGTTCTCCCGTGCCAGTGCTTCCATCTCCTCCTGGAGTTCCTGCATGATCTGTTTCATCTCCTCGGCGCTCATCTCATTGAGGTCAAAGCCCTCCATACCCCCGCCGGTTTCTTCCGTATTTTCCTCATCAAATCCCGGCTTCCATGGACTGCTTCCGTGCTTCTCTATCTCTTCCTCCTGCTGCAGATGCTTCATCCGCTTCTTGGCAGCCCGTTCCATTCGCTCCGCATGGCGGATAGCGGCCCTAACCTCCCTGTCATTGTACTTTCCGCTGGCCAGCTTTCTGCGCAGATTCACCGTCTCCGTCTTGGCACTGGCCAGGACTTTCTTTGCGCTGCCCGAGGTCTTGGCCTGGGTAATCATTGTGGAAATACGCCTTTGCTTATATGACAGCTTCTTCAGCTTCTTTAAGCTGGAACTGTGAATGGTAATTGTGCCCACGCTGGAACCGTCATGATTTTTTAACGTAATCTGCCTTACACCGGTATTCCTGTTCGTCTGAACCTCTATACTCATACCCCAACCTCCTGTTTTATTCCGCATCGTCCGCTCCGGTTCCCGGATATGGATACCGCATCTGCAGCCACGCTCACCGTAACAATAGCTGTCTCCTACCACCCGGTGCCTAGATATGGATACTGCATCTGCAGCCACGCTCACCGTAACAATAGCTGTCTCCTACCACCCGGTGCCCGGATACGGGTACAGCCTGCACATCTGCCTCCTGTGAATATCGGGTCAGACGCTGCCTTACTGCCGCATCCCTGCGTCCTTTGTCTATATATCGTCTTTTTTCCGAGAAAAATAAAGTAATTTTACGGTTGGAATCCGTTTGCTGACTGCAATCAGGCCAATGCATGAAAAAAACAAACACCCCTGCCTTTTCCGAAATTTATCCGAAAAATACAGGGGTGTTTAGGTACACAACCAGGAACCTCACATCTTCCGTCAGGCCCTCGCAGCGCCGTCCACGGACAGAACCTCGCCTGTCACATAGCTTGCCATATCACTGGCCAGATAGAGGAATGCATTTGCCACATCCTCCGGCTCACCCACGCGTCCAAGCGGGATGGTTGCAATGAGAGGTTTGATCATTTCCTCCGGCAGTGCGGCCACCATGTCTGTCCTGGTAATGCCGGGTGCAACCGCATTCACACGGATATTATCTCTGCCCAGCTCCCTGGCCAGGGATTTGGTCAGGCCGTTTACGGCGAACTTGGATGTGGGATATGCCACGCCGGAGGGCTGTCCGTAGATGCTGACCATGGAACTGGTATTCAGGATAACGCCGCCTCCCTGCTCCTTCATAACTTTCGCAGCCGCCTGCGAACAGTAAAATACTGCATTGACATTAAGCGCCATGGTGCTGGCAAATTCCTCCGGCTTGTAGGTATACAGGCTTTCCCTGGCCGAGACACCTGCATTGTTCACGCAGATATCCAGCCTTCCGAAGGTCTCCTTCACTGTAGCTACCGCCTTCTCCACCTCTTCCGGCTTCTGCAGGTCAGGGCACAATCCGATAACCCTGTCCGCATACTCCGGATTTTCCGCCTTCAGCTTGTCCAGAGCCTTATCCACCGTCTCCTGCCTGGAGCCACAGATGGCCACGGACGCGCCGTTCTCCAGATACAGCTTCACGATGGCGTACCCGATTCCTCTTGTACCGCCTGTCACCATTGCAATCTTACCTTTTAATAATTCCATTTTTATACCTCCTCGTATTTATGATTGCGCATCTGCTGTTTTCACATATTACCCATCGTACTCCGCACCCTGGCTTTCAGAATTCTACCGGACGGTACTCGCTCAAATCCGGCACGAATGCATTGTCATAAAAGTCCATAAAAATACGGTAGCACTCTTCCTCCGTACATAATCTGCCCAACAGCCTGGTACCCTCCTCCTGAATTCCCAGTTCCACCTCAATGCCCTCATCCTGAACGCAGGCCTGGACATAGCGCACCTTATGTCGCGGCTCAGGGGCCGTCAGGATTACGAACTGCTCCGGGTCGTCAAACATATCTTCCAGATAAACTTCAATATCCACATCTTCGAAGTTTTCAGTCCTTCCGTTCTGGTTTTCCAACGTGAAACGGCTCTGTTCCGCTACATTTTTAAAAATGATTTCTTTTCCCATATACTCCTTCCCCTGCACGCTTATTCGCTGCAAAATCACACAGGCAGGTAACTGCGTTCTCCCCCTCTTCCGGAAACGGATTCTTTCCCATGCAGCCCCGCCGGACGGCGACGGCAATCCGCATCTCCGCGGACGCCCCCGGTACCGGCCATGTCCCCGCTCTGCGGTCCACCCGCAACCAGGCTGCCGGTTCAGACAAACAGAGTACACCCCTGGAGCCTGAACTGCTCAATCTTCCTGTCAATGTCCGCCACCGTCACGCCCAACTTCCCGGCCAGGCAGGCCTTGCATAGAAACCGTCTGCATCCCCGGTTGATAAACTTCCTGCAGGCGCCCACTTCGTTAAATGTCAGCGTCTTCCCGCACTGCACACAGCCATTGGTCCCCATGCCGCACCCGTCCTTCTCAAGATACTTCCTCACCCTGCAACCACTTTCGCCCGAAGCACCTCACAGTCAAAGGGCGCAAGTTCACGGATTAACGTGGAATTCTTTACTCTGAAAGCTTCCCCGCCCCATACATCCTTACACTCCAGCGTCATGCCCGTGCTGAACGGCAGCCCAACTTCGTCCAGGTTCAGCCTGGCGGCCGCCTTCTCCTCACTTAAGTTAAACAGCCCGATGGCAAGATCCCCGTTCTCCAGCTGCCTGGAATACAGGAGCATGTCTCCGTTTGTCCATGTACCGCTGAGCTTTACCGGCTGGCGGCAGGCCCTGTCCTGATTGATGCGTATTAAAGCCTCGTTGCCCAGGATATCCTTCGTGGCCTGGTTCATATTCCGGACGTCACACCCAATCATCAGGGGGGATCCCATAAATGCCCAGATGGAAAAATGTGTCTTGTACTGGGTGTCGCTGCAGCCCTTCAGCCCTACGTTTCCCTTTCCGTACATGCCTACAATCAGCATGTCCATATCGTTGAAGCATCCCACACCGTTGTAGGGGTGAAGCTTCTCCTGCTGCCTGGTCAAATCCTTCACGGACTCCCATGTATCGAAGATATCTCCTGTGGAACGCCACATGGATGCAGAGGTGCTTTTAATCCATTCATGAGTCTCATCCACTCCCCAGGAGCAGGCAGAAAACAGGATATCCCTGCCGCAGTTCTCCAGGGCAAGCCCCATCCGGCGGTACAGATATTTGCCGGGAATGATGGGGCTGTGGTAGCAGTAATCATACTTCAGGAAATCCACGCCCCACTCCGCAAATGTGGCAGCATCGGTAAATTCATGCTCAAAGCTGCCCGGATATCCGGCACAGGTCAGATTTCCCGCACAGGAATACATGCCGAATTTCAATCCCTTTGCATGCACATAGTCCGCCACTGCCTTCATGCCGTGGGGGAATTTTGCCGGATCCGCCACCAGACGCTCCTGGGTATCCCGCTCCTTAAGGGACCAGCAGTCGTCGATAACCAGGTACTCATAGCCCTTCCCCGGCAGCCCGCCGGCCGCCATGGCATCCGCTGTCTCGAAAATCAGCTGTTCATTGATGTTTTCTCCGAATGTGTTCCAGGAATTCCACCCCATGGGCGGTGTTAATTTCACCATATAATTGACCTCCGTCTTCTGAATAATACGCAATCCGCATGGAAGGCCTCCGAAAGCAGCCTGATGGGACGCACAACGTACCTGCGGCTTTCAGGCGCGATCTAACGATGTGCCCATGTGGTGCGGGAGAATAAAATCAGGATCGGAAATATCTCCAGCCTGCCCGCCAGCATGTCCAGCGTCAATATCAGTTTGGAAAAGGTTCCGTATGCCGCATAATTGCCGGTAGGTCCCACTAACTCAAAACCTGGGCCGATATTGTTGAAGCATGCCAGCACTGCGGACAGATTGGTTGTAATCGAAAAACCGTCTACCGAAATCAGCAGGAAACTCACCACAATCAGGATGGCATAAGCCGCCAGATAGGCGTTGGTATTCTGCAGCACCTTCTCGTCGATGGACTGGCCGTTTACGCGCACCACCTGCACCTTCTGGGGATGCACGATCTGCTGCACGCTCCTGCGCAGGCTCTTTAGTACCAGCAGTGCCCTTCCGCACTTAAAGCCCCCTCCCGTACTGCCCGCACTGGCTCCGATGATCATCAATACAAGCAAAATAGTTTTGGACAGCCCCGGCCACTGTTCGTAATCCGTGGTGGCAAAGCCTGTGGTGGTCATAATGGTGGCTACCTGAAACGCCGCATGTCGTACCGTCTCCTCCAGGGTATCATAGAACCCCTTCAGGTTCAGCGTGATCACCAGTACGCTTGCCGCCACCACCCCCAGATACAGGCGCAGATCCTCGTCCCGAAACACATTCCGCACCTGCCGGATCAGGAGCAGGTAGAAGCAGGTAAAATTCACCCCGCAGAGCAGCATGAACACGGTACAGACATTCTGAATATAAGGGCTGTAGCCGGCTATGCTGTCATTTTTGATGCCGAAGCCACCGGTTCCCACCGTTCCGAAGGCGGTACAGACTGCCTCAAACAGCGGCATCTTTCCCAGCACCAGGAACAGGACGTCCAGCAGGGTCAGCAGCACATAAATCAGATACAGGATGCGCGCTGTCTTCCTCATCTTCGGCACCAGCTTGCCCACATTGGGTCCGGGACTCTCCGCACGGAGCAAATGCATCGTATAGCCATTGTCACCGCCGCCCATGGAGGAAACCGCAAGCAGAAATACCAGTACCCCCATTCCCCCAAGCCAGTGGCTGAAGCTCCTCCAGTACAATATCCCCTTGGGCAGCCCCTCCACATAGGGCAGGATAGAAGCACCCGTAGTCGTAAAACCGGACACAATCTCAAAGAAGGCATCCACAAAATTGGGGATAACACCGGAGATAAAGAAAGGCAGGCATCCCAGCAGGCTCATGAAAATCCAGCTCAGGCCCACACATGCCAGCCCTTCTTTGGCATAAAATTTGTTTTTGGAACCCCTGCAAAGCAGCATCAGCAAGCCGCACACAAGGATAATTGCCCCTATGGAGTACATAAAAGCCCGAACCGACGCAAATTCCCCTTCAAACAGGCTGATCAGCATGGCCGGCACCATAAAGACAGCCTCCACCATCAGTATTTTACCGATGAACCTTCCCATCATTTTATAGTTCATAGCAAGCCTCACTCAGATTCTGATATTGAAAATACAAACGCATGTTTGATCATCCATTCCCGCCGTCTGCCGGAAAGCAGCTTTCAGACAGACTCTAGGATTCGAATATATCGTTCAGCTGATAAATACCCTTCTCCTTGCTGGTAACAATATAGGCGATATCCCCGATGTTGAAGCAGGAATCTCCGTTGGGAATCTCCATCCTGGCGCCCTTGGCGATACACACTACCAGCACGCCCTTTTTCAGCTTCAGCTCCTTCAACGGCACGCCGCAGTGCTTCACTTTCCCGTCCACCAGGAATTCCATCGCCTCCGCCTGGCCGTCCGCAATGGTGTGTACGGTTAAGGCCGCGCCGGTCTGATTTTTCATGGCGCGGACATATTGCACAATGGTATTGCAGCACAGTTCCTTGGGAGAGATGACGCTGTCCAGGGACAGGTTCCCCAAAATGTCCGTATTTTCAATATGTCCCAGCTTCGTGATAATCTGCGGCACCTTGCAGCTCGCCCCGTAAAGGGAGATAATCATATTCAGCTCGTCCAGCCCGGTAAGGGTCACCACCGCATCACAGCCGGATATCCCCTCCTGCTCCAGCAGCCTCTGATTGCTGGCATCCCCCTGGATAACACATGCGGAAGGCAGCTGGGCAGCCAATTGCCTGCAGCGCTCGGCATCCTGTTCGATAATCTGAATGCCGATACCGCTGTTCTCCAGCTGTTTTGCCAGGTAATAGCTGACGCGCCCGCCGCCGCAGAAGATGGCACGCTTCGCCTTGTGTGTGATGATTCCAAGATTTTTCAGGAGAATCGTCAAAGTGTTGGTAAATGCAGTTACGAAAATCCGATCCCCCTCCCGAAGTACGAAATTTCCGTTAGGTGCTATGGCCCTGCCTTCCCTCAGCACGGCGCAGACCAGCGTCTTACATTTGACGATGCCGTACATATCATTCAGCGCCACATTGCACAGCTTGCTCTTGGCGTCAATCCGCAGTTCCACAATCTCCACACGCCCCTTCGTAAAGGTGTCGCGCTTTAAAAACCCCGGGTACTTCAGCAGACGCTCGATTTCCACGGCCGCCTGCCGCTCCGGATTCACCGCCATGGACAGCCCGAACATCTCCCTCATGGAAAAAATCTGCTCCATATACTGTGGATTACATACCCTGGCGATGGTATGGATATTTTTATTCATGGCATGAGCCGTCATACAGCAGAGCAGGTTCACCTCATCCGCCCCCGCCATCGCAATCAGCAGGTCCGCCTCCTTCACCCCTGCCTGCCGCAATACTTCCATGGAAGCACAGTTCCCCTGCACTACCATGATGTCGTAAAGTTCCTCACTGGATTCCAGAACCTTCAGATTGGAATCGATCAATGTCAGATCATCACCCTCGGCAGACAGCTGGCGGGTCAGCGCAGCCCCCACCTTGCCGTTGCCGGCAATTATTATTTTCAATGATATCAAACCTCATTTCCTGCAATATTCAAGCGCATTCTCCGTTTTGCGGATCCTCTGCCGCCCGTCCCCGGACATGCTTCCGCCAGCCCATAAGAAGCTGCCGGATTCCCGCAGTAGCCCCGGAAGCTGTCCCTGCCATTTCCTGCGGCAAAATCCTGCACTGGAAACGCCCACAGCACGGGCAGGGATATCTCCCGCCCGATTTGTGGGCCGCATTTCAATTCACGATTCTGCGCACATCCAGGATTGTCCTGTACTGTGCCTGGCTGACCTTGATTCCGCCGCTGGGATAAGGCCGGCTGTTGCTCGCATGGACAATCAGCCCATCCCCGATATACAGCCCCACATGCCCCTCATAGCAAATAATGTCCCCCGGCTGAGCGTTGCTGTAGCTCACGCTCGTACCGTTGCTCCTCTGCTGATAGGATGTCCTGGAAACGGAATATCCGAAATCGCTGAACACTCTGTAGATAAATCCGGAGCAATCCGCGCCGCCTGTCAGGCTGGTTCCTCCGGACACGTAAGGATTCCCCACAAACTGCAGCGCATACTGTGCAATCTGCTTTCCCGTGGCACTGCCGGGTGAATTCGTCACCGCGGATGAACCGCCCGAGGCGGAAGTGCCGCCGCTGCTACTGCTGCCGGAACCCGCATTTCCGCCGCTGCCTGCCGTTCCCTGTGCGGCAGCCTTGGCCTTGGCAAGATTGACCTTGTCCTGCTGCAAAAGCTTCTTCGCCGCCGCGGCTTGCTGCCTTGCTCTCTTAATCTCCGCATCATAATCGGCGGATTCCTGTTTCTTTTTTGCAAGCATGGTGTCCAGGCTCGCCTTCTGGCTCTTCAGCTCCGCCCTGTCCGCCTCCAGCTGCTGCCTGTCCGCTTCCAGCTGCTGCTTATCTGCCTCCAGCAGCGCCTTGTCTTCCTCCAGCTGGACTTTTTCGTCTTCCAGCTTCAGCCATAGGTCGTGGACCAGGTTCTTCGACTCGATATATTCAAGAAGCATGGAATTCTCGTATTCATGCACCTTCTCCACCATATCCAGCTGGTTCAGAATGTCGGAAAGCCCCTTTCCCTCCAGGATGGCATCCAGATAGGAGTCCTCGCCGCGCTCATAAATCATCCTGGCGCATATGGCCATGCTCTCCCGCTGGGAAGCCTCCCGCTCCATTGCAGCTTTATACTCCTCCTCAGTCTGTACAATCTGAAGCTGCTTCTGGGCAATCTCCTCTTCCTTGCGGGCGATTTCCGCTTCCTTCTCCGCGATTTCTCCTTCTTTCGCGGCAATCTCATCTTCCTTCAGGCCAATGGAGGCCATCATGTTCACGATCTCGGCGTTCAGGTCGTCAATCTGCTCCTGGAGAATGTCCTGCTCGCTTTCCAATGCCACAATCTGCTTGTTGATATTCTGCAGCTGGTTCGTGTGCTGGTTAATCTGTCCCTCGATATCGGAAACGCTGCTGGCCCTGGCAACCATGCCCAAATCCCTGTGAAAACCCCTGCAGCCCGCCGTCAGGCTGCCTATCAATATGAAATTCAGTATTTTTTTATATTTTCTTCTCATAGACTTAAGCATACCACACTTCACGCCATTTTTCATCCATGAAAATATTAAGAAATTGTAAACTGTAAATTCTGGTAATCGTTCAGACAGCCCCTCTCGCGAAGTCAATATTGCGCCCTGTCTGAACTGTTAATTCTTACAGATCACAGTTCTTCACCGTCCTGGGGAAGGGCAGCACGTCGCGGATATTGCCCATTCCGGTGAGGTACATCACGCACCTCTCAAAGCCCAGCCCAAAGCCCGCGTGGCGGACGGAACCGAAACGGCGCAGATCCAGGTAGAAGCCGTAATCTTCCTTATTCAGCTTCAGTTCCTCCATCCGCCGCTCCAACAGTTCCAGCTTGTCTTCACGCTGGCTGCCGCCGATAATCTCGCCGATGCCGGGCACCAGGCAGTCCATGGCCGCCACGGTCTTGCCGTCCTCGTTCAGTTTCATATAGAAGGCCTTAATCTCCTTCGGGTAATCCGTCACGAACACCGGGCGTTTGAATACCTCCTCCGTGAGATACCGCTCATGCTCCGTCTGCAAATCACAGCCCCAGGATACCTTGTAATCGAAGGCGTCGTTATGCTTCTCCAGAATCTCAACGGCCTCCGTGTAGGTCACATGGGCAAAGTCGGAATTCATCACATGCTCCAGGCGCTCCAGCAGCCCCTTGTCCACAAACTGGTTGAAAAACGCCATCTCCTCCGGCGCGTTTTCCAGCACATAACGGATAATATATTTCAGCATGGACTCTGCCACCAGCATGTCGTCCTTCAGGTCGGCAAACGCCATCTCCGGCTCAATCATCCAGAACTCCGCAGCATGGCGGGTGGTATTGGAATTCTCCGCCCGGAAGGTAGGTCCGAAGGTGTATACGTTCTTAAATGCAAACGCATACGATTCCACGTTCAACTGGCCGCTCACGGTGAGGTTTGTCGATTTTCCGAAGAAATCCCGTGAAAAATCCACGCTTCCGTCGGCGTTTTTGGGAATGTTGTTCAGATCCATCGTGGTCACCTGGAACATCTCCCCCGCTCCCTCGCAGTCGCTTCCCGTAATCAGCGGCGTGTGTACATACACAAACCCTCTCTCCATGAAAAAGCTGTGAATGGCGTACGCAACCAGAGAACGTACCCGAAACACGGCCTGGAAGGTATTGGTCCTGGGGCGCAGGTGGGAGATGGTGCGCAGATACTCGAAGGTATGGCGCTTCTTCTGCAGGGGATAATCTGCCGTGGAAGGCCCCTCCACCACTACCTGTGACGCCTGCATCTCAAAGGGCTGCTTTGCCCCCGGCGTTTCCACAATGGTGCCGCTCACAATCAGCGCGGCCCCTACGTTCATTTTGCGTATCTCTTCAAAATTGGGAAGTGCATCTCCGTACACCACCTGCAGGGCTTCAAAAAAAGTCCCGTCATTGATTATCAGGAACCCGAAATTCTTGGAATCCCGATTACTTCTGATCCACCCGCCGATTGTCACTTCCGTGTTTACATAATTTTCCCTGTTGCGATAAAGATCCTTAATATCTGTCAGCTGCATATTTCCCTCATTTCCGCACGCCTGCTGCCGGCGCGCTGCCATATTCTGAATTTGTCCTGAAAATATCTGTTATCCCTGCAGCAGGACTTCCTCTTTCCATTCTATATATACCACATTCGGACGCTCAATGAAAGCTTTTTCTTCATTTTTCCCAAAGAATACCCCGTCCAAACATATGAATATCCATATTTTTTGTTGCTTATCCATGGACATCTGTGCTAAAATAAAACAAAAATTACGTAAGGAGGCTTATCACTTATGAAGACCTGGATGATTGTGTTAATCGTCATAGGAGTAGTACTTACCGCACTGATCATCGCATTATACTTTCTGGGGAAAAAGGCACAGAAAAAACAGCAGCAGCAACAGGAAATGCTGCAGGCCAATAAACAGACCGTATCCATGCTGATTATTGACAAAAAGAAGATGCGGCTGAAGGATGCAGGGCTGCCCCAGATGGTTCTCGACCAGACCCCCAAACTCATGCGGAGGACCAGGCTGCCCATTGTCAAAGCCAAGATCGGCCCGCAGATTATGTCCCTGATCTGCGACGACAAAATTTTTGATTCCGTCCCCGTCAAAAAAGAAGTCAAAGCTGTAGTCAGCGGCATTTACGTCCTCAGCGTAAGAGGGCTGCACGGCAGGCAGGAGGCTGCGCCTCCAAAGAAAAAGAGCCGTTTCAAACAGGCCCTGGAGAAGGCACAGGAAAAGGCGGGCGCAAAGCCGCTGAAGTAGATGATACAGAATCTGAAATATTGCTGCGAACGGGACTGCCGGGGCGTCATTCCCCGGCAGTTTTTCGCGTCCCAAAATCACGGCCTATCCGGGCCGGGGCTACAGCAGGACGAACAACCCCGCCCCGTGTGCGGACACCGAATCCCGCAGCACGCCCTCCGCAAGCTTCCTGTCCGTTCCGCTCCAGAGTTCCGTTGCTTTCCGGATACCCGCCGTCCTCCCGGCAAACTGTTCCACCGCTTCCGGCGAACAGGAAATCCGCTGCGCTTCCTCCCGAAAATTGAAAAAAGCAAGGTACTTCTCTCCCGTCTTCCCGTTTAAACAGCTCCAGATGGCGTAATCCTCGTTTTTCTCAAACCATATAATCGGCATTGGCATTCACACGGGCTTCGTTGACAGTCGTGTCATAATAGTCGTAGCTGTTCCAGCCCATGGGGGCTTTGTCCGTTACATATTTCATCGCTGCACCTTCCGCTTCACCATTGACGACAAAGTTCCCCTACTCCGCTTTCTCTTTTTCCTTATCCTTGTCTTTATCCCTGTGGAAATATTTATCCAGTTCCTTTCTGGTATCCTCCGGCATTCCCTTTTTCACGGGGACTACCGCCGCATTTGCCACATCTCCGATAATGCGTACCGCAAATTCCACATTCCTGCCCATTGCCTTCTCGCTCAGCGTGGGAAGCAGGTCATGAATCGTATGTATGGATGCCGTCGCTGTCTCCCTGCTCAGCCCCAGGGCCGGAATCTCATTGTCACAGAACGGGGCGGAATCGCTGGAGTGTACGCCCACCCCTATCTTGGCGGAATAGCCCGTAAGCTTGCAGTACTGCTCCGCAAAGGTCTGCAGCTCCTTCTCCCCTGTTACGACAATTTTATTTGCCCCCAGGATCGTCCCGCACATATCAAAATTGAAGCAGAATACCACCTTCTCCAGCAGCTCGCTGTGCTGCTCCACATAAGCCCTGGAACCCAGCAGCCCCAGTTCCTCGCTGCCGCACCAGATAAAGCGCAGCGTCCTCCTGGCCGGATGTGCCGCAAAATGCCGGAAAATCGCCATCAGTGCCACCGCCCCGGTAGCATTGTCCCAGGCTCCCGTTCCCACGGGTACGGAATCATAATGGGCCGTAAGCACAATGCTCTCTTCCTTCAGGTCTTCCCCTTCTATTACAGCCGTAATATTTCGGCTCTCCGGTTCCGTGTCTTCCTGCTCCAGGGTAAGACGTATCTTCTCCACTTCCTCGTCCACCAGCCAAAGCGCATCCGCAGCCGTAATGACAAATCCGGGGATGATCCCGTTTCTGCTGAAATGCTCCCGCAGCCGCCTGGGGTACATAGAAGCTTCCTGGGCCGAAAAATAATATTTTCCCTGCATAACCAGAAACGCAGCCGCATTACGCTCCACCAGGCGCTTATAGACATCCTCATCCCCGAGACCGTTCAGCAGCACAGCCTTGCCTTCCAGAGAACCGATTCCCGCAAAATCAATCTCCGAGGCATCGTCCAGGTATACCAGCTCACACTCCCTGTCAATGCTGCCCGAACGCAGAAAAGGCACGCAGGGGATCTCCCGTCCTGCCGCCGTCACGGAGCATTTCTCCACCTTCGCGTCCGGAATTCGGAATGCCTCGTATTCCCCCCGGATGTCCTCCCTGCCCGCATCGCCGGCAGCCTGGTTGATTTCTTCCATAATCAGCTCCGCTGCCCGCTTCTCTTCCTCGCTTCCGCCCACACGGACAAAGCTTAACTCCTGTACCAAATCCATCAGTTTCTTCATATTCCTGTCCTCCTTGCACATCCCGGCAACGCACAAAACCGGAGCGCCATTTCCGATATTATGGCGCTCCGGCTTCTTCATGCACCGTCTGGAACCTGCTGTCTATCGATATTTTCATTATACATGGCTTTCCGGCAAATTGCAATAAAAAACCACAGGATGCTTCGTTGAAATACCCTGTCCCGTATTGGGCCGCACGGCGCAGTAAGTGGCGTCAGCGATAAACAGCAGCAGCAGTATAAGGCACAGCCCGATACGCCGATTCCGGGAGCTGCCCCGGTACAGCCTGTCATAAAACGGCAGCAGCAGGCAGACCAGCGCCGTCCCGCCCAGGCCGAACACCACTGCCCCTTCCAGACAGATTCTGCCGTTGAGATTCATGAAGTGCCCGCTGTAATCCCACCAGCGGACATTCCAGATTTGCTCCAAAAACCAGCCGGTAAAGTATTCCAGCCCGGAACAGACACCCGCCGACAGCAAAAATACCAGCAGCGGCCTTCCTCGAAACCTCCGCAGCAGAAAACTCAGCAATAGCCCGCCCACACCATAAACGGGAAGGTACGGCCCTCTGTATACACCCCTGTTGATAAAGGCATGCTCAGTACACAGAAATAAAAGCACCTCCCAGAGCCATCCGATAAAGGCAACGGTGAAAAACAGCAGCACATAATAATCAAACCCATGAGATATATTCCTGTTCTTCATACCGGTTAGTATGCCCTGTACCGGCTGCCAATATGTTTCCTCCGGAAACTTTTCGGACCCGTAAAAAAGCACCGGCTTCCTTTCGGGACACCGATGCTTTTATTCTTACGTTATGGAGGCTTCTGTTATTATGTAACAGTTCAGACAGAGTGCTGAACTGTTACGTTATCATTGCTTTACAGGCGAGTTTCTTTACTGGTTTGCCTTGTACTGCTCGTTCACCTCAGCGATAATGGTGTCATAGCCGTTATCGCGGATACGCTGAAGCTCAGCCTCAAACGCAGCCTTGTCGATGGCGCCGCAGATGTACTGGGTTCTTGCCGCATTTGCAGCCTCGTCCAGGGTAGCGCCCTCACTGCCGTATGTGGGAGAGTTCACCAGATAGGACAGGGCAGGGTTCATTACCGCATAGGGCAGAGCCGCCTCATATGCCTCGTTCTGTGCAGCATTGTACTTGTCAACCTGAAGGGGAACCCTTGCATTGGTTTCCTCGGTGGTAGGCAGGAAAGGAAGCATCTGGTTCAGTCCCAGATAGTTCTCCGCCAGGGCCTTGCCGTCTTCGGTGTTGTCCGTGTCAATCAGTTCGCCGTCAACCATTTCATAGTTAATGCCTTCCAAGCCGTACTGGGTCAGAATCAGCATCTCGGTATCGTTGAGCTTATCCAGCAGGGTCAGAGCCGCTTCAATCTTCTCCGGCGTATCCAGAGTGGTGGCGGACAGGGTGAAATATCCCGCATAGCCTGCCGTTGCAAGGGTACGTCCGTTTACTGCGCCGTACATGGTCATATGGGCGGGTTCATCCGGATTGACCACGGAAGGAGTACGTGTGGCTTCATCTTCAAAATACTTCCAAATACGCTTTCCGGAGTCAAGAACATCGATAAATACGCCGTTCTCGCCCTTCTTACATCCGTCGGACCAGTTATCGGTAGGCCTGCTGTGCCAGTCCGCAGGCATCAAACCTTCATCGTACAGGCTCTTAATGTAATCAACGGCTTCCATGTACTCGGGCTGCATCCATACGGGTACCAGCTGCCCGTCAACCTCTGCCCAGCCGTTGCCGCAGCCGAACCAGGTCTGGATGATGTCAAAGGGTCCTGTATGCTTGGTCATTTCCATGCCGATGGTATCATCAACGCCGTTTCCGTCGGGATCGCCGTAGGTAAATGCCTTCAGCATCTCCTTCACCGCTTCCGGTGTGTTGGGTTCGGTAAGATTGTACTCATCCTTCAGCTTTTCAAACCAGTCGGTACGATAGCTTAAGCCGTTACGCCCTACCACACGGGTTCTGGGAATGGCAATCAGCTTGCCGTCTACAGTCAGGTTTGCTGCCACTTCCTTGGACATGCCGGACAGGTTGGGGTACTTGGCGCTGTCCCAGACATAGTCGTTCAGATCCACGAATGCCCCCTGCTTTGCCGCTTCCACCACGTTGGCCTTAATCGTACCGCCCCAGGTAATGATGTGGGGCATGGTGCTGGGATTGGTCAGATACAGGGCGTTCTTGTCCTCCAGGGCATCGTTTGCCACCCAGGTCAGTTCTACGTTCACATTGGTGTAGTCCCTCACCTGGTTCAGGATCTGCTCCGCATATTCGCCTACATTGTTGCTTCCGGCATTTATGTCGATAACGCTGAAGTTGATGGTCTGGCGCTCTCCGGATGCCTGTTCGCCGCTCTCTTCACTGCTCTCTTCGCCGCCTGTTTCCTCACTGCTGCTCTCTTCGGAGCCGCCCGCCTGGGAGCTGCTCTCCTCCCCGGAATTTCCTGCAGGCGCTGAACTGTCGCCGCCGTCACCGTTGCCGCAGGCTGCAGTACCCAGAACCATAGCCGAAACCAACGCAAGTGCAAATACCTTGTTCAAACTTTTTCTTTTCATCTTTTCCTCCTTATAATGATGATTTATGATCACGGCGGCCGGGCCTCCCGGACGTCGGAACCAGCTTATATATCTGTAAGTACTTTCATTTGCCGTTTTCCCCCTGCATTGCAGAAGTACTCAGCCTTTTACTGCCCCTACCATAACGCCCTTGGTAAAATACTTCTGTACGAAGGGATAGATACAGAGGACGGGTACCGTGGCGATAACGGTACATGCCATCTTCACCGCCTTGTCCGGGGGCGCCCCGTTCATATCATAGAAATCCATCACCGCGTCCGAGAAAGTTGACGACAGCAATATAATAGAACGAAGCTGAATCTGAATCGGGAACTTCTCCGCTGTCTGCAGGTAAATCATGGCGTTGAAATAATCATTCCAGAATCCCACACCATAGAACAGGGAAATGGACGCGATAACCGGCTTGGACAGCGGCAGCGCTACCCTGGTAAATATCTGCAGGTCGTTGGCCCCGTCCATATAGGAGGCCTCGTCCAGTTCCACCGGCAGTCCCGTGAAAAACTTTTTGATGATAACCATGTTAAACGGGTTGATCAGGGCCGGCAGCACCAACGCCCAGTAGGTATCATACAGCCCGTAGGCATTGATTACCATATAGGAAGGAATCATACCGCCGGAAAACAGCATGGTCACGATTACCAGGTTCATAATCCAGTTCCTGCCCCGGAAATGCATCTTGGAAAGAGGATATGCGAAACTCAATGAGAAGAGCATACACATCACCGTTCCCAGGATAGTCAGGATAATGGAATTCTTCAGTCCTCTTAAAATATTGGCAGTCCGAATGGCATACTGGTATGCATTCAGGGAAACTTCCGTGGGAATGATGAAAAACGCTTTTTCCGTCAACTCCTTCTCCGTTGCAAAGGAACCTGCCACCACATAGAGGAAGGGCAGAACGGTACTCAGTGCAATCAGTCCCAGTACTACATAAATAATGATATCCACAATCCGGTCCCCAAGGCTCTTCTTCACCTTGGCGCCTTCTTTTACCACATGCGCTTTCGCCATTATGTATCGCCCTCCTTTCTAATAGATGCCGCTCTCGCCGCAGGCCTTGGCCACCCGGTCCGAGATTATCACCAGTATCATACCCACTACGGATTTAAACATACCTGCCGCTGCAGAGAAGGAATACTGCCCCTGGCGGATACCTCTCATATAGATATAGGTATCAAACACCTCTGCCCTTGCCACATTCAGGTCGTTCCTCATCAGGAAAATTTGTTCATAGCCTGTATTCAGGATGCCGCCCACACGGAGAATGAACATCATCACGATAGTGCCGCGGATGGCAGGCAGGGTAATGTGCCACATCAGCCTCCAGCGTCCGGCACCGTCCACTCTGGCCGCCTCGTACAGTTCCTGGTCCACACCGGCCAGCGCCGCCAGGAATATGATAGTGCCGTATCCGGTCTCTCTCCAGATATCCTGGCCCACAATCAATCCCCAGAAGGTAGAACTCTTGGAGAGTACATCCCATGTGCTGCCCGTAATGTTCTTTATTATGATATTGATAATACCGTCCGACACATTGAACAGCTGATATGTCAGGCTGGCCACGATAACCCAGGACACAAAGTGCGGTATATAAACCAGGGTCTGTACCACCCTCTTGTACCCGCTGTGCCGCACCTCATTTAAGAATAAGGATAAAATGATGGGCGCCGGAAAAAACAATACCAGCTGCAGAAGGCTGATTCCCAGCGTATTCACCAGCAGCTTGGAGAAATCATTACCTGTGAAGAACTTGATAAACTGGCCAAATCCGCACCACGGACTGCCCCACATGCCCTGGAACGGACTGTATTCCTTAAAAGCAATGACCAGTCCTCCCATGGGAATATAACGGAACAGGATAAAATACAATACACCCGGCAGCAGAAGAAAATACAGCCACTTGTGCTGGAACATGTACTGAAGCGTACTCATCCTCTGCACCCGCATGGTCCGTCCATCCTCAAGCGTGATGTATCCCTTCTTCATTTTTGTTTTTGCCATACCGATCCACCTTTCTCTATGTACGTTTTATACGTTCGGGTTTCGTCATTTTGTCGGTTTTCCGTGTCATTTGCGTTTCCCGATAGTGCAATTTTAACCTCTTTAACAGATTACGTCTATAATCACTTTATTTAATTTTATTTTCGGCCTTCCGTTTTTCCACATTTTGTGCAGTTTGCCTGACTATAAATAAAAAATAATCACTTTCTTACTGCTTTATAAAACCAGAAAGAAAATGATTATTTTTGTAAAAAATCCTTATAAAATCACGAGATCCGCATACATGAAAAACCTGTCCTCCCGGACGGCAAGATAACTACGCTCACGTAGTCATTTTGTGCAATATGCACGCACGCCGCTCCGGACAGCCCCCGCTGCCCGCCTGCCGCCATGCCCTCCGAATATCCCTTCCGATTCAGTACAGCTTCCGATACTTCCCGGGCGTCACCCCGGTGCTCTTGCTGAAGAAGCGGATAAAGTTCTGGGCATTGGTGTAATTGAGCCTGACGGCAATCTCCGCCACAGACAGATCCGTCTGCAGCAGCAGGTGAATGGCCTCCTCCAGCTTATACTCTTCCAGATAGTCGCTGAAGGATTTTCCCTTCTCCATTTTGAGTACCTTCCATATATAAGTGGGGTGGACCCCCAGGGCATCCGCACACTCCGACAGGGTAATATTGCCCTTGCTCTCCCGGATCTGCTTCTCAATCTCCTGCATCATAGAATAGGAATTGTCCTCCAGAAGCACCGTCCTGGCCGCCAGAATGGGATCGATGAGCAGATATTTCATCTGGCGCCGTGCCCTGGACGGCTCTATGACTTCTATCATCTCGTCGTAAAGCCGCCTCAGCCCGTTGGGATAGAGCTTCTCAATATCCAGCTTCGTATCAATTGCCGCCAGGAGAATGGCATTCACCATGCGCAGGATGTACACCATGGCCTTCTCATGGGAGTCCTCTCCCCGCAGCTCCTGGCTGAATTCGTCGATAAGCTTGTAGCACTGCTCCTTATCCATGGCCTTGATGGAATTCTGAATTTCCTTCTCGTACATCTGATTATAGGAATTTGCCCGCATGGTAGTACTGGACAGGAAAAAGCGGCAGTCCTCCCTGCCGGACTCGGTTCCCTCCTCCTGCGGCTCGCCTGCCGACATCCTGGTCTCCTGAGTCAGGGCGCTGATGCTCTCCCGATAAGCCGCCCGGATATGGCGGCTGCCGGTATGGGTGGCGCTGACCCCCATCAGGACACGGTAGCCGTAATGCTCCTCGGCAAAAGCCTGTATCCCGTCATGGAACTTCATAATCTGCTCCAGCAGAACCGCCTCGTCGTCCTCCCCGAACAGCCCGAAAATGGCGCAGGCATTGTATACAATGGGCATCCAGGTCATCTCTTTCAGCTCCGCAGGCAGCGCCTCCACCAGCTTCAGGCAGATGGCATCCTCATTCACATTGCTCTGGGTCTCGCTCTCGTCCCGCAGGTTCAGCACCACCACCGCGGAGGCAAAGTATTTGCAGCGCCGCAGATGCAGCCCCTCAAAGTACTCGCTCCACTCGTCCTCGGTGCGCACCTCCCCGCGAATCAGGCGCAGTTCAAACAGCTCAAGCAGCTTCTCCTTCTGCTGGTACATCATCGCTTCCAGTACCTGTCTGTCATTTTTCATATCCGCGAACCGGCTTGCCAGAAACTGCAGTTCGTTTCCGTCGATCTTCTGCTCTACCTCGGACACCCCCTGCACCAGCCTGCCCACCGGTCGGTAGATCGTATATGAAGTCATGAAAAAACAGGTGGCCACAATAATCAGGATGGACAGCAGGATCACCCCCGACAGCTTCGCGCCCGCATACTGTCCCCGGTTCATGTCATAGCAGATGTAGTATTCCCATCCCAGCACGTCCGACTGCCCGGCGGATATCATATAGTCAGATACCCCCCCTAATTTCACTTTCCTGCTCCTTCCCGCCAGGCTTCCCCCATCCCTCAGCTCCCTGCAGCTCTCCGTCAGCCGCTCGTCCGTGGAATAAACCGGCTCCCCCCGGGAATCCAGCACCACCAGCTCCTCGCTGCTGCCCAGCATCTGGCTGATCCACTTCTTCCAGGTGTTCATATTGAGATTGGCCACAAACAGGGCGTTGGGATCCGACAGCAGATTGGAGAAGCACATCACCAGGCTGATGCCGTCCTTCCTGACACTGACCTGATAAGCATAATTCTTCACCCTCTCGATCTCGGTCATTTCATTGTACAGCCAGTAATTTTTGTCCAGTACTCCCCGGTTCCTGTCAGCCAGTTCATAGAGTGCTTCGCTGTTCGCCACCTCATTGAGTGGAAATATGCCCGTGCTGCCCAGCACCCATCCCGTCCGGAAATTCGTGAGATAATAGCTGCCAATATAATCCATAAAGATCTTTTCTCCGGCCATAATCTCCAAAGCCGCCTTGCTCTCTTTGTAATCCGAGTAATGCAGCTCGTTTTCCAGAACCCATTTAAAATCATCCGAATCCACGAAAGAAATGTAATACTGTTTTAAATTATCCAGTCTTTCGTCTACCTGGCTCACAATCCGCGCTACCGAATTGTCCGCTTCCCTCCCGGCCGCTTCCTGGCGCTGCTCCTGATAATCCAGATAGATATACGCGGCAAAGGCAATCAGCATAATGCCCATCAGGCTTAAGATGCACAGATAAATCACATATTTATAGGGCAATCTGCCGATTGCCGATTTTATCTTATTCCACAAATCAATTTCTCCTGCTTTCAGTTACATCCGTTCCGTGTCCGAATCGAACCGATGCTTTTATTTTTCTGCTGTGTCGGCCGCTGCCTCATTTCGCTTTTCCGGTCTGTCGCCGCCCTGCAGCGCCAGCTCCGGCAGCACGTCACGGAAGTCCATATCGCCGGCATAGTAAAACTTCGGATAGCAGGGCTGGTTATAGCAGTTGTTCTGCCACGCCACACCGCAGCGATACTGGGTGTCATGCATCATGGTGAACAGCTTATGATCCGTAATCTCCGTATTCATGTAAATCCGGATGGCGGAATCGTCCGCCAGGCGCAGCAGCAGTTCCTCCCGGAAGTCCCCGAAGATATCCGCCACCAGGCAGGGATTCCCCTTGGTGCCGTTGTTTGTCATGGTGCCCTCCGGCATAAGCATGACGCCGTGGATATTGTCGTTGATAACCCCCGGCTGCGTAGTCCCGATATACTGCACCCCGTCCAGAATCTGCGTCGTCAAATCCCCCGCCCAGCGGATGCTCTGGTTGGTACCCAGGAGAGGAACCTGCAGCTTGTTCCCCCTGCAGTCGTAAGTATCGTTCACCCACACCTGCAGCCCCCTTGTATCCGCATCAATCTTGCCGATCATACACCTGCCCAGGTCCACGGTGGCATACTCCCCGAAGATGACCTCCCCGGTCTCCGCATCCCGAAGCGCATAGCCGTAGGGCACGGCCGCGCCGCCCTCAAATACGTTGAAGATCTCCAGTCCGGGCCGGTCAGGGTCGATATTTGCCACATGCATGGCATCCCCATGGCCGAATTTCGCCCTGACGCCGTCGGGCCTGGTGCCATAGCTGGAATACAGCAGAGAGCCGTCATGGTCGATAACCGCCGCACCGTAGATAATCTCCATACAGCCGTCCCCGTCCACATCCGCAGCGGCCAGGCTGTGGTTCCCCTGTCCCGCCAGACTGCCGTACACCGGGTCCTCCCCGCAGATGTCGTGGATTTCATCGTCCCGGAAGGGATTCTTCATGGGCACGAAGCCGCTGTCCACCGAAAAGGCCTCTCGGAATTTGTTTTCGAAGAAATCATAGGCTACCATTGTAGTCCTGGTATAGTACCCCCGGCATATGATCAGATACGGCCGCTCTCCGTCCAGATAGGCCACGCCGGACAGGAACCTGTCCACCCGGTTGCAGGGTTCGATGCGCTTCAGGGCATAATCCCCCCACATCAGGCCGTCGTCCACGCGCCCCATCTTAAAAGGAATGGTCTCCAGCTCCCTGCCGTCCCCCGCAAACATGGTCAGATACTCCGGTCCCTCATAGATAAATCCCTCAAATGCCTCCAGGCGGTTCTTCTCGCTTCTGGAGGGTGCGTAGGTATGGATAAAATAATCTGTCAAAGCGTATGCATCCTCACGGTTGAGCGGATATTGATATTTTTTCCCGATCCCGAAACACTCCTCCAGCGTCCCGGGCCAGCGCCCCTTCACCACCTCCGGATGCGTCTGCCAGCGCATGAAAACCTCCGCCATATGCTCACGGTAATCGTCGGCGGAACACACAAAACTGCTCTCATGGGATACGCCTGCCCGTATATCCGCCTCCGGCATGGTGATAAAACGCTCCTCCAGCACGCGGCCGTCCGCCCCCCAGCGGGTCATCTTCGTCCCCGGCGCCGTCTTTACCGCCATCTCCGCTTTCCCGTCCCCGTTGAAATCATAGACCATGAACTGGGTATAATGGGCGCCCGCACGGATATTGACGCCCATGTCCAGACGCCACAGCAGCTGCCCGTCCAGCTTGTAACAATCGATATAACACTTCCCTGTATAGCCCTTCTGGGAGACGTCATGGGAATTGGAAGGGTCCCATTTGACGATATACTCATATTCCCCGTCGCCGTCCACGTCGCCTACGCTCATATCGTTGGCATGATAATCAAAGGATTCGCCCGCGGGAGTGACGCCCCCTGCCGGTTTCTGCAGGGGAATGTCCCAATAGGGATGCTGCCGGACGCTTACGCTGCCGTCACATCCTTCCCTGTATGTTGCCGCAGGCTTCTCCCCCGCAGCCGCACCGCCTTCCTTGCCTGCCCCGGCCTCGGCGGTTTCTCTTCCGTCCCGTACCGGAACCACACGATACCGGTCCGCCTGCGTACCCTCCCTGTCCAGGTAGTTGGTACTGTCCGTCACCAGCGCAATCCGCTCCCCGTTTCGGTAAACCGCGAAGTCCGTGCCGGTAAGCCCCGTAGCACTGCTGCCGGACACCTCCTGCCGGAACAGCCTCCAGCTCAGGAAGACGCCGTTCGCCGCCTTAACCGCCGCCAGGCCCCGGTTAAGCCGCTCCAGCTGCTCCCGGAATACCTTCTTCACCGGCGTGCACAGGATGGGGCTGGCCTGGACCTCCCAGCCATCCACAACTGCACAAACCTTCAGGTAATGGGGGATATGTGTGGCTTTATAAAGGGTATATTCCGTCTCCCCGATGTCCGCCATCAGCTTATAACGCATATAGGGCGTATCCCTGTCCGCCCAGTAAATCCGATAGCTTTCCGCATTGTCCACGGGCTGCCATCCTATGACTACATAATCTTCTTCAAGCGACTTTATTTCCAACTCCATGTTTTTCTCCTTTTGACCGCCAGCGCGTGTTTAAAATTCATTTCCGGTAAATGTGGAACCCGCTTCACCGCAGCAGACGGCGGGAACGGATTTTCAGGCACACTCCGGTGTAATAAATCAAATCCTGTTATTACGTTACCATATTTTCAGGAAGTTGTGAAGTATTTTGTGCCCGTTTTCTCCCCAAAACCCGATTGCATGTAATAGTTCAGACAGGGCGCAATTTTGACTTCGCGAGAAGGGCTGTCTGAACTGTTACGATTGCACTTCCTCTCCGGATATGGTATCATAAAACGGTTTAGAAAGCATATTTACGCCCCGGTTCGCCGCGGGTCCACGGAGGAATACCATGGAAAAAAATTACGGAATCAAAAACGATCCTTTTTACCGACAGATCTTTAAACTGGTGCTGCCCATCGTCATCCAGAACCTTTTGAGCGCCGCGGTCAGCTCCGCAGACGTGGTGATGCTGAACTACGTGGGACAGTCCTCCATCTCTGCCGTATCCCTTGCGGCCCAGTATGCCAATGTACTCTTTATGGTCTTCTATGGGCTGGGCACCGGCGCCACCATGCTCTGCGCCCAGTATTACGGCAAGGGGGATATGCGGGCTATCCAGGCGGTGGAGGGCATTGCGCTTCGCTTTTCCCTGTGCTTCTCGCTGGCTTTCGCCGGCCTGGCGCTGCTCGTTCCGGAAGGCATGATGCACATCTTCACCAAAGACGCGGAACTGATTTCCATCGGCGCGTCCTATCTGCGATGGATGAGCGTCAGCTATCTGTGCTGGGGCATTACGGAAGTGTACCTGGCTGTCCTGCGCAGCATCGGCCGGGTCATGATCAGCACAGCCATGAATATACTCGCTTTTTCAATAAATATTATTTTAAATGCCGTATTTATATTCGGCCTCCTGGGCGCCCCCAGGCTGGGAGCCACAGGTGTGGCCATCGCTACCTCCCTGTCCAGGCTTATCGAGCTGGCCGCATGTTTTGCGGTGTCTTTCCTCAGCAAAGACATCAAGCTGGACTTCCGGTATTTATTTGTGAAAAATAAAGTACTGTTCTCCGATTTTGTCAGATTATCGCTGCCCGCCCTGGGAAATGATATCTCCTGGAGCGTGGCATTTTCCATGTATTCCGTGATCATGGGGCATATGGGAACGGATGCCGTGGCCGCCAATTCCTTTGTGGTTGTGGTGCGGAATTTCGGCACCATCCTGTGCTTCGGCATGGCCAGCGCCGGCGGCATCCTGCTGGGAAACCTCATCGGAGAAAACAGGTTGGAAGATGCCCGTGCAGACGCCGGAAAACTGATGAAGCTGACGGTCCTTGCCGGCGCCGTGGGAGGGCTGGTTGTGCTGGCCGCCACGCCCTTCGTGCTGCGATACGCCGAACTCACTGAGACCGCCATGCATTATCTGCGGTACATGCTGCTGATCAATACCTATTACGTCATGGGCGCCGCCGTGAATACTGCCCTGATTGCCGGTGTATTCCGCGCCGGCGGGGACAGCCGCTTCGGCTTTATCTGCGACACCATCGATATGTGGTGCTATGCCGTCCCGCTGGGCTTTCTGGCAGCCTTCGTGCTGAAGCTTCCCGTGATGTGGGTCTACTTTCTGCTGTGTACGGACGAATTTGTCAAATGGCCCTGGGTTATCCGACATTACCGCAGCGGAAAATGGCTGCACAATATAACCAGGGAGAATCTGTTTGAAGAAAGGAAGTGTGGGACATGACCGTAAAACACCGCCTGCCCGGGACAGGAAAGCTCTGGCCGGGGCTTGGACTACTGGGCGTACTGCTCACGCTGCTGCCCTGCATCCTACTGGGCGAAGATGCCGTCTATATCTATCTGGACCAGCTGGACGGGGAGATGATTGCCTATATCCTGCAGGCAAGGCATTTATTTCAGGACGGCACCATTGCCGAATTTATGAACGGCGCCTCCAAAACTGCGCTGACCGTCCCCGCGCCGCTGGCCCTGGTTCTGTTTTTGACGGAAAACTACTGCGGCGCCCTCTTTTTTATGGGTATGTTCGGGAAGCTGTGGGGCTATGCCGGAATGTATCTGCTTGTCAGGGAATCCGGCGGGGAGAGATGGATTGCCGCACTGACAGCCTTTCTCTACAGCTGCATCCCGTTCCTGGCGGTATACGGCCTGGCGGAATTCGGCATTCCCATGCTGTTCTGGTCTGCCCTTCAGATCAAAAAGGGAAAGCATTTATGTGTCTCCTTCTGTTACCTCATCCTCTATGCCCTGTGTTCCTCCCTTGTGCTGGTGGGCTTCGGCGTCCTGGGGATGGGCCTGGCCTGGATTCTCCTGAGCCTGCTTTCACGCCGCCGCACAGGCGGCAGGCAAAGCCTTCTGCGCCTGACAGCCTCCTGGTTTCTCCTTCTCGCCGTATATCTTGCGGAAAACCGGCTGCTTCTCAGCGAATTGTTCGGCACGGGCGAGAATCCGGCAACCCACAAATCGGAATATGCATTGGAAGCGCATTCCTTTTTCCAGGTGCTTGTAAGCGGCCTGCTGGAGGGTGTCCAGCATGGGGAGGGATATCACCTCCTGCTTTTGGCGTGTGCGTTAATCGCTGCAGCGGCAGGCTGTATCTCCGTGTTTTATCCCGGCCAGGGTGCCGTGGATTCCGTCCGAAACAGGCGGATGAAGTCCCTGCTGGCCACCATTGGCTTTTGTTTCGGATGGAATGTTTTCTTTGCCCTCCTGTCTGCCCTCTGGAGTTCCGCCCCAGGTATAAGCCTGCGCTCCCGCCTGTCTTTCCTGGGCGCCTTTCAGCTGGACCGGCTGCTCTGGCTGTCTCCCTGCCTGTGGTATCTGGCGGCGGCCTGCGGGCTGTCCGTCCTTCACGCCCTCTGCCGGAATCGCCTGCAATACGCGTTCTGCCTGCTTCCGGCCACAGCGGCTTTCGGCGCCACAGCCCTCTTCTGCCTGTACTCCGGCGAGTTTAAAATGAATCTGCAAAAGCTGATCCATCCGGATTACGCAATGCTCAGCTACAGGGATTACTACGCTGTCGGCGTCATGGAACAGGTGAAGGGCTTTCTGGACTCCCATACCGGAAAAAGCCTCGATGAATACCGGGTAGCCAGCCTGGGCATCGACCCTGCCGCCGCGCTGTACCACGGCTTCTACTGCCTGGACGGATATTCCAACAACTACTCCCTTGACTATAAAAGACAGTTCCGCCGGGTCATTTCACCCGAACTGGAGAAAAGCGAATACCTGCGGCAGTATTACGACGGATGGGGGAACAGATGCTACCTCTTCAGCTCGGAATGTCCGGGATATTATACCATTGAAAAGCACCAATTCTACTTCCAGGACTACAGGCTCAACGCAAAGGCGCTCTACGACATGGGCGGAAGATACATTCTCTCTGCCGCTTATATTGTAAACGCGGAAGAACAGGGCCTTACACTGTTAAACGAGACGCCCTTTGAGACAGATGACAGCTACTACGCCGTCTATGTTTATGAAATATCCACTTTCTGAATTTTCTCTTTAGATTCGAAGAAACAGTTGCGCAACTCTACCGGATGTGCCATAATATATTTTAGGTTACAGGGTTCGCGAAGCGGTTCCTGTAACAGACCTTAGGTTACAGGCCCTTCGAAGCGGTTCCTGTAACAGACCTTAGGTTACAGGCCCTTTGAAGCGGTTCCTGTAACCCATACCAAGACCAGGCTGACAGCTGAAAGAGGTTGAATAAAATGAGCAACAATCGTAATTGGAGCGCTACCGGGGAGCAGATGAAAAGTGCCCTGGCAGAGGCTCTGCAGAGCGGGGACTTTAAGAATCTCAATGACCTGGTATCCCAGACCGTAGCGGATGCCATGGGCGAAGTCGGAAAGCATGTATCTTTTATCAATAACGGAAATACGCAGAACCGTCCGGATGATGCCGACGGGCAATCCGGTCATACATACGGCCGTCACCCTCAGGATTCCCAGGCAAACATGCCGGTATGGCAGCAGCGGGCCCAGGAACGCGAACGGAAAAAACAGCAGGAATGGCAGGCTCTTCAGCAAAGGCAGCAGGAACAGGCCCGGCGCAAAAACCTCCCTTCCATCAGAATACGGAAAGTAGGCAATGTGTCCAATGTCCTCTACCAGGTATTCGGAGGAATCGGCCTGGGCATCACCGGTATAGTGACCTTAATCCGTTTCCTTGCCCTCATGGTCGGCGAAACCACACTGGGCGGCTGGATCGCAAATCTGCTTTTCCTCTTCGGTTTCTACAGCATGGTTCGCTTGGGCATCGGACAGAAGAAACGTTTAAAACGTGCGGAGCGTTATCTGCAGCTCTGTGACTACAGAGTATACGGGCAGATTGAGAATCTGGCAAGAGGCACGGGAAAAAGCAAAAATTTTGTGACGCGTGATCTCCAGAAAATGCTTGACCTGGGCATCTTTCCCGAAGGGCATCTGGACGAGCAGAAGACCTGCTTCATGCTCAATGACGTGGTTTACAGACAGTATCTGGAAGCGGAAAATAACCGCCGTCTCCGGGAAGTGGAATCCAGAAAGGCTCTGGAGGACAAAAAGCCTTCCGAACCGGAACAGCAGCCCGCGCCGAAGGTTTCCCGTGCGCAGGAATCGGAAATTCACACCATGGCGGACGAAGGCATGGAATACATCCGCAAGTTGCGTGACTTGAACGACAGGATTCCGGGAGAAGTCATCTCCGCCAAGCTCTTCTGCCTGGAAAACCTGCTGAAAGACATCTTTGAAAGTGTACGGCAGCATCCGGAGCAGACCGACCGCATGCACAAGCTGATGAGTTACTACCTTCCCACCACCTTAAAGCTGGTGGAATCCTATGAACGCTTCGACAAAGTCAGTTCCCCCGGCCCTGACATCATAAAAGCCAAAGCGGAAATCGAGAACACCCTGGACACGATTAATCAGGCATTTCGTGAACTGCTGAACAGCCTGTTCCAGGATACTGTATTTGACGTAACCACCGACGCCCAGGTCCTGAAAACCATGCTGGCAAAGGAAGGCCTGACCAGGGAAATGGATTTTGCGGGCTTTGACGGACGTCCGTAAACGCAGCCTGACATTTCCGCAATGCGGTATGGATAGCTGCAGCCGGATATTCGTGTGTATATAAAGACAGATGGAGGAATGATAAAATGAGCAATGATTTGGATGCAATGTTAAAGGAAGCCCCGTCCCTGACTTTTGAGCCCTTCGGAGCCCAGCCCCAGCCGGAGGCGCCCGCCGTACAGGAGGAAGCCCCTGCGGCTCCCGAGGTTGTGCTGACGCCTGAGGAGCAGAAAATGGTAAATGATTTTGCCTCTCAGATCGACATCACCAATACCCAGCTGGTTCTGCAGTACGGCGCAGGCAGCCAGAAGAAAATAGCCGACTTTTCCGAAAATGCCCTGAACAACGTCCGCACCAAGGACATGGGAGAAATCGGCCAGATGCTGGCAGGCGTGGTAGCGGAGCTGAAGGAATTCGACAACGAGGAAGAAGAGAAAGGCATCCTGGGTTTCTTCAAAAAGAGTACCAATAAACTAGATAACCTGAAAATCAAATATGACAAGGCGGAAGGCAATATCAACCGCATCTGCAAGGTGATGGAGGAGCATCAGATTACCCTGCTCAAGGACGCCGCCATGCTGGATAAGATGTATGAGCTGAACCTGAATTATTTCAAGGAATTATCCATGTATATCCTGGCCGGCAAACAGAAGCTGGAACAGGCCAGGACGATAGAACTTCCCAAGCTCCTTGCCAAAGCCGAACAGACCGGACTGCCTGAAGATACCCAGGCTGCAAACGATTATGCGTCTATGTGCGAACGTTTTGAAAAGAAGATTTATGACCTGGAGCTTACCAGGACCATTTCCATGCAAATGGCTCCCCAAATCCGGCTGATTCAGAGCAATGATACCGCCATGTCCGAGAAAATCCAGTCCACTTTGGTCAATACCATCCCCCTGTGGAAGAGCCAGATGGTCATTGCCATAGGCCTGAACCATTCCTCCGAAGCCGCAAGGGCGCAGAAGGAAGTGACGGATATGACCAATGCGCTGCTGAAGAAGAACGCCGAGACGCTGAAGGTTGCCACAATCGAAACCGCCAGGGAGAGCCAGCGGGGAATCGTGGACATTGAGACCCTCACCGCCACCAACAAGACCCTCATCAGCACCCTGGACGAGGTCATGAAGATTCAGGAGGACGGACGCGCCAAGAGAAAAAGCGCCGAGCAGGAGTTGGTGCGCATCGAAGACGAAATGCGCCAGAAGCTGCTGTCAGTCAGCCGCAGTTCCGGGCGTATGTAAAACAGGAACCGCCGGAAACCCGCAAACGGCTTCCAGACAGCGCAGGAGCAGGCCATCCCTTCAGCCTGCTCCTCTTTATATCGGCGCCTGATCGTTCAACGCCTGTCATGTTTCCCCTGGACAAGGGCATTCAAATCCTTTCCCTGCTAAAACGGCAGCATCACCTCCGTGACAAATATGCTCTCATCGCTCTTTCGATTCACATATCCATGGCATCTATATACAATGCTGTCGATGCTCAAAATCCCAAATCCCCGGCTCTCCGACTTGGTGGAGCGGTAGCGGCCGCCTTCTTTTTTCATGCGGGTGTCATGAGAATTGCTTACGGACACATAGAGCTGCTCCCGAAATAATCCCACATAGATGCGCAGGAAGCGCTTCTCACCCTCCTGCTGGCTCTCGCAGCCCTCTATGGCATTGTCCAACAGGTTCCCCAGCAGGACACACAGCTCATAATCCGCCACCGGCAGCTTTGGAGGCAGCACCACCTTCACATTTACCTCGATTTTCTTCTCCCGCGCCATGGCAATCTTGCCGTTCAGGATGGCATCCAGCGCCAGGTTCCCGGTCTCTATAAACTTGCCTATGCTTGTCAATTCCTCATCCAGGCGCCTGATATAATCGGATAATTCACGGTACTCTCCCATGTCCAGATGGGCTTTCATCACCTGGAGATGATTCTTGTAATCATGCCGCCAGGTCCGCATCTGCCGGTACATCGCCTGAACTTCCCCGTAATATTTTTCTGTCAGGGCACGTTGGGAACCCAGCTTCCGTTCCGCAAAATACCTGCCTATACGCCTAACCATAACTTCCCTTAATCCTTTATCCCTCTTCCCTGGTAATCGCCGCTTCCTCATATCCCCATATTCACCGCTGCGCTCCGGAAGCCGTGCCAAAATTCGTAACGGTTCAGACAGCCTCTCTCTCGAAGTCAAAATTGCGCCCTGTCTGAACTGTTCCCAAAATTCTGCTGTTCCGCACAGTATTCCGCTGTCAGGCGCTGCCCCGACCAAGCCAAAACCGCCGTCCGGGAACTCTTTACCGCCGGAGTCGCTGCACGTATTCGTCCCGGGCTTCCACGGGAAGGCGGTCTGACGGATATAGAGGCGTACTGTCAAATGCCCGGCAGGCTGTCGTCCTCCAGCTTTCCCTTATGATACTCCATAAATGCCCGATACACTTCCTCCCGTTTTCCTCTGCTGACAGGGACCTCGGCTCCGTAATCCAAAAAGGCCTGTACCCTGCCAATCCTGCGGATATAGGGTAAATATACCAGATAGGAGCGGTGGCAGCGGATAAAGCCTGCCTGCGGCAGACGTTCCGCCAGATCGCCCAGGCACATTTTCACTTCCCTGCACACGGCTTTCTCTCCGCTTTCAGGCACCAGATACAGCGCGGCGGTATGGGAAAAAGCTTCCACGTACAGAATACGGCTGACAGGAATCTTCCAGGCTTCCGCTCCCTCCTCCAGAAGCAGATACTCCTCCCTCTTTGCAAGCTCCTTCAGCGCCCTGTCCAGTACAGTCAGCAGCTTCCCCTCCTCTACAGGCTTCACCAGAAAATGGCATGCTCTCACGTCATATCCCTGGCTCATATACTCCGGCAGGCCCGTTACAAATATGATTACAACTTCGTCATCTTTCTCCCTGATTCGCCTGGCCAGTTCCATCCCGTTGATTTCCCCGCCCAGGTCGATGTCCAGCAATAGCAGGTCAAAATCCATCTTCTGGTTCCAGTCCCACAGAAAAGCTTCGCAGCTGTCATAGTCCTGTATCACTGCCGCCTGCCCCCGTTCCCTGCTCCACAGGGAAAGCAGGCGCCTCATATTCTTCGCCTGTGTCGGATTGTCCTCGCAGATTGCTGTTTTCAGCAGCATATCGTTCTCCTCCCGGCAAATCTTGCACAGCCAGTCTTCCCCATACAAGATTTCAAAAACCTTGCGTCAATTCTCCGTCAGCAGCGCCACATATCTCGCCAGCGCATCCTGCCATGCCGGAAGCTTCTCGAAGCCGTTCTCCGTCAGCTTATTATTGTCCATACGGCTATTGGCCGGGCGCTTTGCCTTTGCGGCGTATTCCGCGGTCGTCACGGGAACCACATTCACGCTGATCCCTGCCTCCTGAAAGATAGCGCAGGCAAATTCATACCAGGAGCAGATTCCCTCATTGGTGGCGTGATAGACACCGTATTTGTCCGTAACCACCATGTCCGCCAGCAGTCTGGCCAGATCATAGGTGTAGGTAGGCGAACCAAACTGGTCGTTAACAACCCGTATGGTATCATGGGTTTTCGCCAGATTCAGCATGGTTTTCACAAAATTTTTGCCGTTAATGCCGAATACCCAGGCAATGCGGACGATAAAATATTTCTCCAGCGTATTTCTTACCGCAAGTTCCCCCTGGTATTTTGTCCTCCCATATACGCTCTGGGGTTCGCATGCATCCTCCGGCTTCCAGAAGTGGGTACCTTCCCCGCCGAACACATAGTCCGTGCTGATCTGTATCATTTTGATGTCCAGTTCCTTACATACATTTGCAATATTCTGCGGCCCATCCGCGTTGACCTTCCGGCAAAGCTCCTCATTCTCCTCCGCGGCGTCCACTGCCGTATATGCCGCACAGTGAATCACGGCATCCGGAGCCGTCTCCTTGATGACCCTGTCCACACTAACGGGATCCGTGATATCCATCTCCTCAATATCCACCCCCACTGCCTCGATATCGCGCTTCGTCAGCTCGTTTACCACATCATGTCCCAACTGTCCCTTTACGCCTGTCACCAAAATCTTCATATTCTGCCTCCGCTTTTCTTATATCAGGACTTCCTTATCCCGGCGGCTTCCCGCTCCGGAACTGCTTTGTCAAAAACTCCCACACAGCCCTATCATCAATGGGCACAAGCCTGCCCCTTCACCTGCCCCCTGTACTACACGGTTTATTCATGGCAGTGCTGTGTGATAAGCCTTAAGTTGCTTAAAGCAAAAGGGTGCCGTTAAATTAACCACACCCTCCTGCTTTTCATTTATACATTGAGCATATTCATTTGCCGTTTTCTGTCCCGTCTTCCGTGCATGACAACCGACATGTCTTTCCGGCCCTGTGCCGCTTCCTTCTATCGGTCCTGCAAAACGGGCGAAGCCTTTTCGGATCTCGCTGTCTCTCAGGCTTACTCCCTGGTTCCGACCAACGCCAGTTCGTCCGGATTCTCCGATTCCTCTGTTTCCGACGCATCGTCTTCCGCATCCTCCGGGTTGACGCTTATGCCTTCCCCGTCATCCTCCGGGCTGCCGCTTACGCCTTCCCCGTCATCCTCCGGGCTGTCGCTCATACCTTCTTCCGGCTCCCGGGATTCATCATATACATCCCCGTCATTGGCGCCGCCGATTTCTTCTGACTCCCGGATATCTGCCCCCTGTTCAACGGAAGCTGCTTCCGATTCATCGTTTTCTGCCGCCCGAACCTTCTCGTTTTCATCCGTATTCAGCCGAATGCTGCGGTATCTCTTCATACCGGTACCTACAGGTATCAGCTTACCGATGATAACATTCTCTTTCAGGCCGATAAGGTTATCCACCTTACCCTTGATAGCCGCCTCCGTCAGTACCTTGGTAGTCTCCTGGAAGGATGCGGCTGACAGGAAGGAATTGGTTGCAAGAGATGCTTTCGTGATACCAAGCATAATCTGCTCTCCGCTTGCCGGAGCCTTTCCTTCTTCTTCCAACATCTTATTGGCATCCTCAAATTCTAAAATGTCAACATTGGTTCCTGGAAGGAATTCACTGTCACCAGCGTCTTCTATGCGGATTTTCTTAAGCATCTGGCGAACAATGACCTCAATGTGCTTGTCATTGATCTCAACGCCCTGAAGCCTGTATACTCTCTGAACCTCCTGGAGCATATAGTCCTGAACGGCACGAAGTCCCTTGATCTTAAGGATATCGTGGGGATTTACACTACCTTCAGTCAGCTCATCTCCCGCCTCAAGCACTGCACCGTCCGTAATCTTGATCCGTGAGCCGTAAGGAATGAGATATGCCTTGGATTCCCCTGTCTCATTATTCGTTACGATAATCTCACGTTTCTTCTTTGTATCGTTAATGTTTGCGATTCCTGCAAACTCTGTGATGATCGCCAGTCCTTTCGGCTTTCTTGCCTCGAAAAGCTCCTCCACACGGGGAAGACCCTGAGTGATATCGTCACCCGCTACGCCGCCGGTATGGAAAGTACGCATCGTAAGCTGCGTACCTGGCTCTCCGATTGACTGCGCCGCGATGATCCCGACTGCCTCTCCTACCTGAACCGGCTCTCCTGTCGCCATGTTCGCTCCGTAGCATTTCGCACAGATACCGCTGTGCGAACGGCAGGTAAGAATGGTACGGATCTTAATCTTCTTAAGCGTTCCGCCCTTCTCGTCCACGCCTTTCTTCATGATCAGCTCTGCACGTTTCGGCGTTACCATATGGTTCTTCTTCACAAGGACATTTCCCTCTGCATCCAGAATATCCTCGCACAGATACCGCCCGGTAATACGCTCTTTCAGGCTCTCAATCTCTTCGTTTCCGTCCATGAATGCTTTCACATACATCCCCGGAATCTCCTCACCCGACTCCACGCAGTCAACCTCATGGATGATCAGCTCCTGGGAGACATCTACAAGACGTCTTGTAAGATATCCCGAATCGGCTGTACGAAGTGCCGTATCTGACAGACCTTTACGTGCTCCGTGGGCGGACATGAAATACTCAAGTACGTCTAACCCTTCACGGAAGTTCGACTTAATCGGCAGCTCGATAGTACGTCCTGTCGTGTCAGCCATAAGTCCGCGCATGCCTGCAAGCTGCTTAA
>OFFP01000281.1_pt1 | contig 42920 bp, 47 predicted proteins | sample 1521431 | NCBI WGS metagenome assembly OFFP01 (sample SAMEA3504104, study PRJEB24116) | mouse gut metagenome | biome: mouse gut; feature: mouse-associated habitat; material: faeces | place: Denmark | collected 2011
TCCGGTCAGCGAGGATCAGGGCATGATCAATGCGGTGCAGGCAGGGGCCCTGACCCTGGAGAAGCTGGAGGCCATGACCTGCGTCTGCTCGGTGGGGCTGGACATGATCGCCATCCCCGGGGACACCAAAGCCTCCACCATATCCGGCATCATCGCGGACGAGATGGCCATCGGCATGGTGAACCAGAAGACCACGGCCGTCCGCATCATCCCCGTCATCGGCAAGGGCGTGGGGGAGACCGTGGAGTTCGGCGGGCTCCTGGGCTACGCGCCGATCATGCCCGTGAACCGCTTCGGCTGCGAAAGATTCATCGACCGGGGCGGCCGGATTCCCGCGCCCATACACAGCTTCAAGAACTAAAGGGGGAAGCGGGATGGGAATGTATCTGAATGTGGGCAATGATGGATTCAGGTCCGTGCGGAAAGGCCTGTATGTGGACAAGACAGGACTGATTTCCTTTGTCAATGCCGCCTTAGGCACGAAAGAAAAGCTGATCTGCGTCAGCCGTCCCAGAAGATTCGGCAAGTCCTATGCCGCCCAGATGCTGTGCGCATACTACGATAAAAACTGTGATTCCGACAGTCTGTTCCGGGATTTGAAGATTGCGCAGGATCCCTCCTATCAGAAACACCGCAACCGCTATGACGTGATTTATCTGGACGTCACATGGTTCATCTCCACGGCACCCCGACTGGAAGATGTGGTAGGGTATCTGCAGGAGCAGGTGGTGCGGGAGTTGGCGGAGGCCTTTCCCATGGTGGAAGAGTCCGCCTCCCTGCCCATGATGCTGTCCAGGACGGCGGAAGCCACAGGCCATAGATTCATCATCCTGATTGACGAGTGGGACGCGCTGTTTCGGGAGGAGAAAAACGAGACAGAGTCGCAGCGGGAGTACGTCCAACTGCTCCGGGGACTGTTCAAGAGCAGCCAGACGGACAGGATGATTGAAGGAGCCTATATGACAGGTATCCTGCCCATCAAGAAATACGGCACCCAGTCGGCCCTGACGGATTTTCGGGAATATACCATGCTGCAGCCCCAGATGCTGGCAGAGTATATAGGGTTTACGGAGGAAGAGGTGGAAGGACTCTGCGGGAGGTATGGCCTGGACTTTGGAGAAGCCAGGAAATGGTATGATGGTTATTCCTTTCGACAGGCGAAATCCATATACAGCCCCAATTCCATCGTAAGGGCTGTTAAGAACGGAGAATTCGGAGACTACTGGACGGAGACAGAGACCTATGAATCGCTGAAATATTATATAGGGATGAATGAGGACGGTCTGCGGGACGCCATCATTTCCATGCTGTCCGGTCTGCGCTACAGGATAAATACCAGGACATTCCAGAACGATATGTGGAGCATGAAGAGCAAAGATGATGTGCTGACGCTGCTGGTGCATCTGGGGTATCTGACCTACAACAGCATACAGGGAACTGTCGGCATTCCTAACAAAGAGGTATCGCAGGAGTATGAAAATGCCATCCGTACCATGGACTGGCAGGAAGTGGCCCGTTCAGTGGAGGCTTCCCGGAAACTGCTGGAATCCTTATGGGAGATGGACGGACAGGCAGTGGCAGAAGGCATTGACCGTGCCCACAAGGAGATTTCATTTTTACAGTATAATGATGAGAATTCCCTGAGCTGTACTATCAATCTGGCGTTCTATTTTGCCAGGGAGTACTATACGATTATTCGGGAATTGCCCAGCGGGAAAGGATTTGCGGACATTTGCCTGATTCCGCGGAAGATGCATCCGGATAAGCCTGCGGTGGTCATTGAACTCAAATGGAATCGGGAAGCGAAGGGTGCGATTGCCCAGATTAAGGATAGAAACTATGTAGACGCCCTGAAAGATTATAAAGGGAATCTGCTCCTTGCAGGAATCAGCTATGACAGGAAGACGAAGATGCATACTTGTGTAATTGAGAAAGTGCAAAAATTCAAAGACTAGAAACGAGGAATGTATGATGCAAAAGAAAACCGGAAATTTTATTGTTACTGGAATATGGGTGATACTATTTATTCTTTTCACGGTTTTAATTCAGATCGTGGACGTCCATACCATCGGCCCTAAGAGTTCAAGCGTAGGTTTTGCCTCAATTAACGGGCCTATCCATGAATTTCTCGGAGTCCACACACTTTGGTATTCTATCACATACTGGCTTGGATTTGTCCCGCTGTCTACGGCGGGAATCTTTGCGGCCGTCGGGCTTAAACAGCTTATCCAAAGGAAAAGCCTGCTCAAAGTGGACAAAAGTATCATCGCCCTTGGAGTCTTCTATACCGCGGTCATTCTGGTGTACATACTTTTTGAAATATATATCGTGAATTACAGGCCGATTCTCATAGACGGATATCTGGAAGCATCGTATCCTTCTTCCCATACCATGCTGGCGTGCTGTTTTATGGCCGCCGCAATGCTGGAATGCGGCTTACTGGTGAAGAACAAAAAAATAAACGGCATCGTCAGGGTGGTTTCCATCATCATCATGGCAGTGATGGTAATCGGCAGGCTGGTTTCAGGCGCACATTGGTTTACGGATATTATCGGCGGCCTGTTAATCAGCGGCGCGCTGATTATGGGATTGTATTCTGTTTTATCGATGCTTCAGGAAAAACACACAAGAAAGGGCAGGCGGAAACATGTATTGTATATTAGTGACAGGAATCCCGGCGGCGGGGAAGACCACCATGGCAGAATATCTGTCTGAACGGATGCATCTGCCCGTCTTTTCCAAGGACACGGTCAAAGAACTGTTATACGACCATGTGGGATTTCACTCAAGAAAAGAAAAAGTCAATCTTGGAATCGCCGGCATGGAAATGATTTATTATGCGGCAAAGCAATTAATGAAGGTAGGGCAGCCCTTCATTCTGGAAAATAACTTTGAACATATTTCCAAAGCGGGAATCACGGCTCTTCTGGAAGAGTACCGGTATCCCGCGTTAACCGTGACGCTGACCGGAGATTACATGGCCGTCCATCAGCGTTTCCTAGAGCGGAACATAAGCCCTGCGAGACATAAGGGCCATGTGCTGAACGATTGTTACCCGGAAGAACGGGAGCATAGTCTGGAGGAATTAAAGGCAGCATCCCTTTCGTTTGAAGATTATCTGCAAGGAATCGAATCCAGAGGCTTCGATACTTTTTGCGTCGGCGGTAAACAGATTGTTATAGATACCACAGACTTTTCCAAGGTTGACATGGAGCAGATATTGGCACAGGTCATGGAATGGCGCTCAAGCCAGATAAGTCCCCAATAGCATCAGCAAAAGAGCGGCAAGGAATATCCCGGAAGGCATCTCATGAAAAATCAGGAAAGAGAGGGCGGCTCCGATAAACGGCGCGACCGCATAATAGGCGCTTGTCTTTGCGGCGCCTAAGGTACGCTGCGCATAGATATAGAAAAAAATACTCAGCCCATACGCCACAAAACCCAACAGCATGGCAAGGAGAATATAGATCGGCTGGAAATACCGTTCCCCGATGACAATGCCGCAGGCTAAGGAACCCAGCCCGGAAAAGATTCCTTTGACCGTGACAATCTGCAGGGGATTTTTTGTGGAAAGCATACGGGTGCAGTTGTTTTCTAGTCCCCAGAAGGCGGCGGCAAGGAGGACGAGGAGAGAACCAAAGGAAAAGGTCAAACTGTTGATATCCTCGAAAGAAAGCATGGCGCTTGCCGCCGTTACACAGGCAATTGCGCACCACAGACGAGGGCGGATTGCCTCTCCAAATAGAAGCAGTGCGATGACAGATGTTGCAACAATCTCAAAATTATTTAAAAGAGAAGCGTTTGCCGCTGTGGTATTTGCAAGCCCTGCCATCAGGCAGATAGGGGCGGCAATGTCCAGAACCACCATTCCTACGGTAAAAGGCAGGTCTTTTTTTGTCAGCGGGAGTTCGCCATGGCCGATGTTTGCGGCATTCTGGATTTTTCCGACAAAAAACATACCGATGCCTGCGCCAAGGTATAAGAACCCGGCAAGCAAGGCGGCGGGCACATGGTTAAGAAGCAGTTTGGAAACCGGTGAATTCACGGCGTAGAGCGCCGCCGCCAGGATTGCGAATCCGGCGGCTTTTTTCTGGGGGCTCAATCTGTTTATCATGAGAATTTCCTTTCTACAATCTGGCTTAATCCGATAGCGGTATCCGATATCTGACAATAAAAGATGCGGTATGAAATATCCGTTATCTGACATAATGTTCGATAATATTATAAAGAGTGATGGATTCGCAGACAAGAACCAGAAACGTAAAAATGTATGTTACGGGACATTTTGGATAAAATGTCCATCTAAGGAGCATTTGTGCCGCCAACCTCAGAGGCGGCGGAATGGAGAGGTTATGGACAGAAGACAGCAGAAAACCCGTCAGGCAATTTTCAACGCTTTTTCCGCCTTGCTGGAACACAAGAAATTCAACCAGATTACGGTACAGGAAATCATAGACCGGGCGAATATCGGAAGAAGTACATTTTACGCACATTTCGGCACAAAAGAAGAGCTTCTCAATGAACTTTGTTCCGATATGTTCCGGCATGTATTTTCCGACCATTTAGAGACAGAACCGACCCATGACTTTTCCGGTTCTTCCAATGAACGGAAGACAAGGATTACCCATATCCTGTACCATCTGAAAGACAACCAGGCGGAAATCATACGTCTGCTCTCGGGTGAAAGCGGGGAACTATTCCTGAACTATTTCAAGTCCTACTTAAAGGAAATGTTTGCCGGGCTGGTAAAGGAGAGCAGTATGGAGATACCGGTTTCTTATCTGGAAAATTTTCTGGTGGGAAGTTTTACGGATACCATAGAGTGGTGGGTACGCCAGAGAATGGCAACGCCGCCGGATACACTTGCGAAATACTATCTTACCGTCATAGAGCATGGTTTTAGGATATCATGAAGGAGAAACTAAGAATGATACGAATCAGTCAGCTAAAATTAGACATCCACCACACAGAGGTGGATTTGCAGGCGAAGATCTGCAGGCTTCTTCACATCAGGGAAGATGAGATTCTTTCGTACACCCTAAAAAAGCAGTCTTTAGACGCCAGGAAAAAGCCCCAGCTTTTCTATGTCTATACCATAGATGTAACCGTAAAAAATGAAAATGAAGTAAAAAAGCATGTCCGGAAACAGAAGCAGCTTACCAATATCCAAATAAATCCTCAGGAGAAGCGGTATTTCCTGGACGCAAGGGGAACGAAACCGTTTGAGTTTCGTCCCGTCATTGTGGGTACCGGCCCTGCCGGCCTGTTCTGCGGGTATGAGCTTGCCCGCCTTGGCTACCGCCCAATTCTTTTGGAACGTGGGGCCTCTGTGGAAAAGAGGATGAAAGACGTGGAAGAATTCTGGAAGTCGGGAGTCTTAAATCCCAACTCAAACGTCCAGTTCGGCGAAGGCGGGGCAGGGACATTCTCGGATGGAAAACTGAACACACTGGTCAACGACCCCGAAGGAAGAAACAGCAGAGTGTTAGAGATTTTTGTAGAAAACGGCGCGCCGGAAGAAATCTTGTACCAGAATAAACCCCATATCGGTACGGATATCCTGGCAAAAGTGGTCAAAAACATGCGGGAATCTATCATTGCCCATGGCGGGGAAGTAAGATTCCAGACACAGGTAACAGACCTTGTCATTACACAAGAAGAAGGGAAAAAGAGCGTATCTGCGCTCAAGGTGCAAAGACAGGCCTGCGAAAATGACGAAAAAAATGTACAGGATTCGGATATCCTGAACACAGAGATTACAGTCCTGGCCATCGGCCACAGCGCGCGGGATACATTTTCCATGCTCCAAAGCAGCCAAATCCCCATGGAGGCAAAAGCATTTGCCGTCGGAATCCGCATGGAACACCCGCAGGAAATGATTGACTTGGCGCAATATGGATCCGGGCATGATTCCAATCTTCCGGCCGCCGCCTACAAATTAACGGCAAAGCTCCCGGACGGAAGAGGAGTCTACACCTTCTGCATGTGTCCCGGCGGATATGTGGTCAACGCTTCCTCCGAAGAGGGGCGCTTAGCAGTCAATGGCATGAGCTACCACGCAAGAGATGGTGTCAATGCCAACAGCGCAGTCGTCGTGACAGTCACGCCCGAGGACTGCCAAAAGGCCTTAAAGACAGATGAAACGTTCCAAAATGCTGACCCTCTCCTTGGAATGGAATTCCAGCGCAGGCTGGAAGAAGCCGCATATCAGGCTGGAAGCGGAAACATTCCGGTTCAGCTTTTTGGAGATTTTTGTAAGAACCGCCCCACCAAAACCCCCGGGGCAGTCATTCCCCAAATGAAAGGGCGCTTCACATGGGGCAACGTAAGGTCTATCTTTCCGGAAGAACTGGCGAAAGCCATCGAAGAAGGCATCTATTCTTTCGAGAAACGCCTCAAAGGATATGGGCGTCCGGACGCAGTGGTATCCGGCGTAGAAAGCCGCACCTCCTCTCCTGTGCGCATCCTAAGAGACGCCTCCTTCCAAAGCACGGTATCGGGACTCTACCCTTGCGGCGAAGGAGCAGGATATGCCGGCGGTATCACATCCGCCGCAATCGACGGACTCAAGATTGCACAGGCAATCGCAGAAAAATACCGTCCCTTTTAAGGCGCCGAAAATGACCGAAAATCCCCTCCTTTTCGACACCCCGCCCGCCACTTTAAGAAATTTTTAATGTGATAACCCTATACACCGTTTCCGAAATATGGTAAAATGTATTGAGTTTTCAGATAGACAAAACGAGGAGGAGTACATATGAAGGGAGCAGGAGGCAAGAATTCCTGGGCTTTGTTCCTGTTTATCCTGACAGGGATTGTGCTTGGAGGCTTTATCGGTATGCTGGCTGAGGGAGTGCCGGCGCTTAGTTGGCTGGGTTACGGCCAATCCTTCGGGCTGCAGGAGCCGGTTGTCTTGAATTTCGGGATTCTGGTGCTGACATTTGGCCTATCCATCAAGATTACCATTGCAAGTATTGTGGGCGTGATTCTTGCTGTCATTATTTATCGTTTCTTATAGAGTCTGTTATGAGTGTCGTACGAATCCAAAGATGAGATGAAGCAGTCAAATACCATAAAGGAGATACCAAAGACGGAACGCCCTTATGAGAAATGCGAACGTAGAGGGGTACATGCTTTAAGTGATGAAGAGCTGTTGGCGGTTCTATTGCGTACCGGCACACAGGGCGAGAACGCTCTGGAGCTTTCAAGAAGGATACTCTACCACGCCGGGGAGACCGGAATCTTAGGGCTGCACCAGTTCAGCATGGAGCGGCTCATGGGAATCAAGGGCATCGGGAAGGTAAAGGCAATCCAGATTTCCTGTATCTCCGAGCTTGCCAAGCGGCTCTCCAAGGCATCCTATCAGGAAGCCTTGTGTTTTGCGGAACCGGAGTCGATTGCCAGATATTATATGGAAGACATGCGTCACGAGAAGCAGGAGCTTATGAAGCTTCTGATGTTGAATACGAAAGCAAAGCTGGTCGGAGAGACGAATGTATCGAAGGGGACGGTGAACGCCTCGCTGATCACGCCGAGAGAGCTTTTTATAGAAGCGTTACAGAAGAATGCAGTGTCCATCGTGATTATGCATAACCACCCAAGCGGCGACCCGACCCCGAGCCGGGAAGATATGCTGATAACCAAACGAATCCTGGATGCAGGAGCCTTGATTGGTATTGAGCTGTTAGACCACATCATTATTGGGAATAATTGTTATGTAAGTTTCAGGGAAGAGGGCATGCTTTAGAAAGGATCTATGTCAGATGGCGAGGAATGTATACGGTCTTGATCTTGGTTCCTACGAGATTAAGGTTTACGATAAGAAGAAAGATACCATATGGAAAGAAAAAGATGTAATTGCATTGAAGAACGAGAAGGAGATTTTTGCAGTGGGGGACGAAGCCTTTTCGATGTACGAGAAGGCGCCTTCCAATATCGAGGTAGTCTTTCCCATGAAGGAAGGCGTCATATCCAGATTCCATGACATGCAGTTCCTTTTGCAGAACCTGCTCAAGAAGGACCGGCAGTTCGCCCGGGGTTCGGAGTATGTGGTTGCAGTCCCGACGGATGTGACAGAGGTAGAGAAGAAGGCCTTCTTCGATCTGGTTATCCATTCCACGGCAAAGGCGAAAGAGGTCAATATTGTGGAGCGTTCGATTGCAGACGCGGTGGGGCTTAACCTGGACGTACAGAACACCAAGGGCGTGTTCATCGCGAACTTCGGCGGCGAGACTACAGAGCTGTCGGTGATTGCGGGGGGTGGTATGGTTATGAACCGTCTTCTGAAAGTAGGCGGCGCAACTTTTGACCAGTCGGTCATCAATCTGGTGCGGCACAGCCACGACTTCCTGATTGGAAGGCATACGGCGGAAGTGCTGCGCAAGAGTTTTGGGATTTTTACCAACGAAGTAGAAGCCATGCTCACGGTTGCCGGGCGGGATCTGATTACGGGCGTTCCCATGCGCAAGGGGATTTCGATTAATCTGGTAAGGCTTGCGATGAAAGACCCGCTGTTCCAGTGCGTCAGCGCCATCCAGTCCCTCCTTGACCGGACACCTCCTGAGGTACGCAAGGCAATCAACGAGAACGGGATTTTCTTAACCGGCGGCGTGGCGCATACGGCAGGCCTTGAGATGTATGTGGAGGAGATGGTGGGAATTACGACCCGAACCTCCGTGGAACCGGATATCTGCGCGGTCTCCGGATTGAAGAAGATTATTGAGTCGAAGGAACTGCGCAAGTTTGCATTTTCCATGCTCGACGAAAATTATAGGTGGATGAGATAATATGAAGAACAAGAACCAATCATCTTTTTCAAGTAAATACTGGCTGATTATCATTTCGGTCCTATGCGTGATCCTGCTTGGAATCGAGCGGTTCACAGACGGCAAAGGCCCCTTACGTTTTATCGCTGGTTATACGGTAGTTCCTATGCAGGAAGGTATCAGCTATGTTGGCAGGTTCATGAGCGATTTGTCGGATAATTTCGAGACGCTTGAGGATATGAAGAAGGAGAATGCGAAGCTGCAGGCGAAGGTAGACGAGCTGACCATCGACAACACGCGGCTTAGACAGGAGCAGTATGAGCTGGACCGGCTGCGGGAATTATATAAGCTGGATGAGAATTATTCTGATTATGAGAAGATTGGCGCCCATGTGGTCGCTAATAACGGGAATAACTGGTTCACAGATTTCACCATCGACAAAGGGACCAGGGACGGGGTACAGGTGGATTCCAACGTACTTGCGGGAAGCGGTCTTGTGGGAATTGTGATCGAGGCAGGTCCTACCTATTCCCGGGTACGTTCTATCGTGGATGACGCCAGCAACGTGAGCGCCATGATGCTTTCGACTTCGGATACCTGTATGGTCAGAGGCGACTTAAAACTGATGGCGGATGGGAGGCTGCGTTTTGAAAAGCTCCCCAACAATGATAATAAGATAGAGCCAGGAGAACAGGTGGTAACTTCCCATGTAAGCCCAAGGTTCCTGCAAGGGCTGTTCATCGGGTATGTCAGCGATATTGAAGTGGATGCGAACAACCTGACCAGATCCGGATATATTACTCCGGCGGTGGATTTCAGTAAGCTTCAGGAGGTGCTGGTGATTACCACGACGAAGAAGAATCTGCTGGATGCGAACAACGAACAGGAGCCGGAGGATGCGAAGCCGGAAGCTCCTGCGAATCCAGAGGATGCGCAAGCCCCAGAGGATGCACAGGATGGAGAAGGAGAATGATCTATGAAGAGAAAGCTCATAACATTTGCCGTGATACTTGCCTGTTTCCTGCTCCAAAGTACCGTGTTCCAATATCTGGCGTTTGCGACGATCAAGCCCAACATGCTGATTGTGGCGACGTCTTCTTTCGGATTCATGCGGGGAAAGAAGGCCGGCCTGTCCGTAGGATTTACCTCCGGGCTTCTGGTGGACTTATTCTGGGGCGGCGCGCTGGGATTCAATATGCTGTTATATTCGGTCATCGGGTATGTGAACGGTTCTTTCGAGCGCATGTTCTATGATGATGACATCAAGCTTCCAATCGTATTGATTGGCGTGAGTGATTTCCTGTACGGGTTGCTTACGTACGCTTTTTTATATATGTTGCAGGGGGATTTTGCTTTTTGGTCCCATCTGATGGAGATTATCCTGCCAGAACTGGTGTATACCATTCTGGTGACGCTGGCGCTTTATCAAATCATATTACACATCAATAAGAAACTGGAAGAAGAAGAACAAAGGAGTGCAAGCAAATTTGTATAGTTTATGGGAACGGTTTAAAGCCGGATTTAAAGAAATCGCTCAATCCCGGGTGGTCGTGATTATCCTGTTATTCTGTGTCATGTCCGCAATACTGGTGCAGCGGGTATTCTACCTTCAAATCGTGAAGGGGCAGGAATATCTGGACGATTACAAGCTTCAGATCCAGAAGACCAAGGAGGTACAGGGTACCCGCGGCAATATCTATGACCGCAATGGGTATCTCCTGGCATATAATGAACTGGCATATGCAGTTACCATTGAGGACAACGGGGAATATGATGACCGGGAACATAAGAACAAAGAACTGAACAGAGTCGTATCCAGTGTAATCCGAATGGTGGAATCCAACGGGGACACGGTAATCAATAATTTCGGGATTATTCTGGACAACAATAACAATTATATGTATGTCGCACAGAATGAGACACAGCGGCTCAGGTTCGTTGCAGACGTATACGGGAAGCGGACCATTGACGAGCTTTCCGAAAAGCAGAAGAATATCTCGGCAGAGGCGCTCATTAACTACCTGTGTACCGATGAGGTGAACGGGTACGGAATCGACCAGTCTGCCATGGAACGGCAGGAAGTTCTGAAATTGGTGAATATCCGCTACGCAATTTCTCTGAACAGTTACCAGAAATTCATCGCTACCACCATTGCGGAGGACGTAAGCGATGAGACGGTCGCCGTGGTCATGGAGAATCTGGACAGCCTTCAGGGAGTCAATATTGAAGAGGAGTCCATGCGGCGGTATGAGGACAGCTATTGTTTTGCAAATATTATCGGATATATCGGTCAGATTTCCCAGGAGGAATACGACGCGCTTAGCAAGGAACAAAAAGAAGAGTATTCCAAGACGGACACCATCGGGAAGTCCGGGCTTGAGAAGACCATGGATTCCGAGCTTCAAGGAAAGAAAGGCGAGATTAAGCTTTACGTCAATAGTGTGGGCAAGGTAATCGAGACAATCAATCAGAAAAACCCCAAGGCGGGGAACGACGTATATCTGTCTATTGACGCCAATTTACAGAAGGCGGCGTACCATATCATCGAGCAGGAACTTGCAGGCATCCTGCTTTCAAGAATCCAGAATGCGTTAGATTATGACCGTACCCAGGTAAAGGACGGTAGCGACGTCATCATCCCGATTGGGGATGTGTACAACACGTTCATCAACAACGAGATTCTGGATATGAACCACTTCGGGGCTGAAGAGGCAGGGGCCACCGAGAAGGAGGTCTTTGCTGCATTTTCCGCAAGGAAGGAGAGTGTGATACAGGATATCTCTGCAATCCTGACAGACCCGGGGGCAAGGGCATATCGGGATTTCCCGAAAGAGACGCAGGCATACCTGACTTATATCGTCTCGGATCTTCTGACTGGCGGCGGCGTTATCCGCTCGGAAGCCATTGATACCAACGACGCCACCTATAAGGCATGGAGGGATGATGAGAGTATCAATATCTATACGTATCTGACCTATGCAATTTCTCAGAACTGGGTAGATACCTCCCTGTTAAAAGAATATGCAGCCACAGAAGGAGAATATACCGATTCCAATGAACTTTATCAGGGAATGATTCATTATATTTTAGAGGATATCCATGCAGATAACAGTTTCAATAAACTGATTTACCGGTATATGGTGAAGGCGGGCGCTGTGACGGGGCGGCAAATCTGCCTGATGCTTTATGAACAGGGAGTCCTCGAATTTGATGAGACGCAGTATAACGGATTGAACTCCGGCGGCATCTCTGCCTATGATTTTGTCCGAGGCAAGATTGAGACGCTGGAGATTACGCCGGGACAGCTTGCGCTGGAACCCTGTACCGGTTCTATTGTAGTCACGGACACCAACAGCGGAAAGGTACTTGCCTGTGTGTCCTATCCAGGATATGACAATAACCGTCTTGCTAATGCAATGGATTCCAATTATTACCAGAAATTGGTGACAGACCAGGCAAGGCCATTCTATAATAATGCGACCCAGGAGAAGACGGCCCCCGGTTCTACTTATAAACCCCTGGTGTCCATTGCCGGTCTGATGGAAGGAGTTATCAATGTAAATACCTACCTGCCTTGCAGCGGAATCTATGAGAAAGTAGAACCGAACCCGACTTGCTGGATTTACCCAAGCGCCCACGGAGGGCTGAATGTGGCAGGAGCGCTGCAGCATTCTTGTAACTGTTACTACTACGAGGTGGGATACCGTATGAGTCTTCAGGATAACGGTATCTCACAGATTGACTCGGATAACCGGGAAGGCACGGCCACCGGAGTATACTACTCCAGTAATCTGGGACTGGAGAATCTGAAGAAGTATGCGACCCAGTTTGGGTTAGGCGAGACGTCAGGACTGGAGATCCCGGAGTCTGAGCCGCAGATTTCCGATGATTCCTCCGTGCCGTCTGCTATCGGGCAGGGGACGAACAACTATACCGTCAGCCAGCTTGCACGGTATGTCACGGCCATTGCCAATAAAGGCACGGTATATAATCTGAGCCTGCTAAATAAAGTCACTTCTGTGGATGGTGATGTGATAAAAGAGTATGAGCCGGAGGTGTATAATACAATCTCCGACGTGCCGGATTCTTACTGGTCCGCCGTCCATACCGGAATGCGCAACATGGTTACCTCCCATGGTGATTTATTTTCAAAAATAAATGCAAGTGATGTAAAACTGTCTGGAAAGTCAGGTACAGCACAGCAGAGTAAGACACATCCGGACCACGGGCTTTTTGTAGGGTTCGCGCCCAGCGACAGTCCGGAGGTGGCATTTGCCGTCCGTATCGCTAATGGCTACAGCTCCAATTATGCCTGTGATATTGGAAGCGATGTGATGGAATACTATTATCAGATAACTCCGGAGAATGAATTAATCACCGGAAAAGCAGCCCAAGTGAAAGTTGGAACGACAGGAGGAGATTAAGGGAAAGGATGAGTTTATGTGAAAGATCCGGTGCTCATTAAAAGCAACCGATACGGGATCACGATTTATTTTGATTCGGATATGCCCTATGAGGAGTTGCTTTCAGAGGTTCAAAAGAAATTCCAGTCTTCCGCACATTTTTTCGGTCATGCGGACATGGCGGTAGAATTCGAGGGCCGTACTTTCACAAAAGAAGAGGAGCAGCTGATGGCAGAGGTCATTCAGGATGCCGCCAAGATACAGATATTATGTATTATTGAGAAAGACACAGATACGGAAGAAATCCACAGAAGAATGTTGGATGAAAGCCTGGAAACGATCCATGAAAGAGACGGCCGGTTCTATAGAGGTACGTTAAGAGGAAAACAGATTTTGGAATCTGAGACGAGCATTGTAATTGTCGGTGATATTGAACAGGGCGCAGTCGTTGCGTCCAAGCAAAACGTTGTGGTCACGGGAACCATTTACGGGACGGTGATTGCAGGCGCCTCCGGCAATTATGACGCAGTAATCGCGGCGCTCCATATGGAGCCTAAGAAGCTGCGCATCGGAGATATTGAAGTCAAACCAGTTATAGGAGGAAGTTATTCATGGGCGAAGTTATTGTAATTACATCGGGAAAAGGCGGCGTCGGCAAGACGACGACAACAGCGAATCTGGGAGCGGGGTTATCGAAACATGATAAGAAGGTGGTTGTCATTGACACAGATCTGGGGCTTCGTAACCTGGATGTGGTCATGGGACTTGAGAACCTCATCGTCTACAATCTGGTGGACGTCATCGAGGGAACCTGCCGCTTAAAGCAGGCATTGATCCGGGATAAGCGATATGAGAACCTTTACCTTCTGCCGTCTGCGCAGACGAAGGATAAGACGGCGATTTCCCCCGGGCAGATGAAGAAACTAACGTCTGAGCTGAAAGAGGAGTTCGACTACATACTTCTGGACTGTCCGGCAGGAATCGAGCAGGGATTTATGAACGCCATTGCAGGCGCGGACCGCGCCATCATCGTGACAACCCCAGAGGTATCGGCAATCCGTGACGCAGACCGTATCATAGGTCTTTTGGAGAGCCAAAAACTAAAAAAGATGGAGCTCATTATCAATCGTATCCGCGTGGACATGGTGAAGCGGGGGGATATGATGACGGTGGACGATGTGACAGAGATACTGTCTGTTCCGCTTATCGGTGCATTGCCGGACGACGAACAGGTGGTGATTGGCACGAACCAGGGAGAGCCTGTCATTGGTATGGACTCAAAAGCAGGCACAGCATACATGAATATCTGTAAACGCATTATGGGCATGGATGTTCCTTTCCTGGAGCTTACGAGCAACACCGGGTTCTTTGCGAAACTATCTGGTCTCTTTAAGAAAGAATAGGGGGATGGGATATGTTGAGGAAATCTTCGGTTTCCATTGCCAGGGACCGGGTGAAGGCATTAGTCATTTCCGATCGGGTACACTGTAGCCCGGATGCCTATGACAATATCTGCCGGGAGCTTTTTACCTCCCTCTCTAAGTATATGGAGCTTACAGAAGATGATTTTCAGGTAAATATTAACCGGACGCAGGTCGTTATTACATTTGCAGGAGAAGAAGTGTGAGATTACCTAGATTTACAAAACCGTACCATTTAAGAGATTATAAATTCAGCTTAGTGATTCTTGTATTGGCGCTGTCAGTCATCGGGATCATGGCAGTGGGGAGTGCGAAAGCAGTCTATCAGCCGAGACAGATTTTCGGCGTCGCTTTCGGATTCTGTGTGATGCTTGGCGTGTCCCTCATTGATTATGTGTGGGTCTGTGATTTTTACTGGCTGCTTTATTTGTTTGCCGTGGCAATCCTTGCCGCTGTTATCCCTTTCGGAGAAAAGGTAAACGGAGCGAGAAGATGGATTGACTTAGGGTTTACCACGTTCCAGCCGTCTGAGCTTGCCAAGATACTGTTGATTTTGTTTTTTTCCAAGTTCATTATGGAGCATGCGGAGGATATCAGTGATAAGTTTACCCTTGTCAAGTATGCGGTACTCTGCGCAATTCCGTTGGTGTTGATTGTCGTGGAGCCGAATTTGTCCACCACGATCTGTACGGCGTTGGTCCTCTGCCTTCTGATTTTTGTCGGGGGATTGCGATACCGTATCATCGGAACGATTTTTCTGATTCTGGTGCCTACGGCGTTGATTTTTTTAAGCATTGTGGTACAGCCGGACCAGAAGCTTCTGAAGGACTACCAGCAGCAGCGTATCCTTGCCTTTATTGAGCCGGAGAAATATGCCAACGACACGGCGTACCAGCAGCGCAACGCGGTCATGGCGATTGGTTCTGGGCAGCTTACGGGGAAAGGGCTTAACAACAATACCACCACTTCCGTAAAGAACGGGAATTTCATTGCAGAGCCTCAGACAGACTTCATCTTTGCCATCATAGGCGAAGAACTTGGTTTCATAGGAAGCTGTATAGTTATTGCTTTATTGTTATTGATTGTGATACAATGTATTCTAATAGGGACGCGATCGCAGAACCTGACGGGTAAGATTGTATGCTGCGGATTTGGCGGGCTGATTGGCATCCAGAGTTTTATCAATATCGGAGTTGCCACGCAGATCCTTCCGAATACGGGCGTCCCGCTTCCCTTCGTCAGTTATGGGCTTACATCGCTGGTGAGCCTGTACATGGGAGTCGGATTTGTCTTAAACGTCGGGTTACAGCCGAAAAAATATCAATAAGGAGTGAAGAAGATGAATATAGGACTGATCGCTCATGATTCAAAGAAGACTTTGATGCAGAATTTTTGTATTGCTTATAGAGGGATTTTAAGCAAGCACAACCTGTATGCGACCGGGACTACCGGGCGTCTGATCGAAGAAGTCACGAACCTGAACGTACACAAATACCTTGCCGGGCCTTTGGGCGGAAAGCAGCAGCTTGGGGCGCAGATTGCCCAGAACGATATCGACGCGCTGATTTTCCTTAGGGAACCATCGAATCCTAAGCCCCATGAGCCAGACGTGAACGACGTGATTCAGCTTTGCGACATGTATAATATTCCTATGGCAAGTAATCTTGCCACTGCGGAACTGATTATTTTAGCGATTGACAGAGGAGATCTTGATTGGCGTGAGATGTACAGGTAGATGGTATCAATGGCTTGCCGTCATCCTTTTTTGTATTCTTTTTGCATCTGGCTGCGGGAAGGATGAGGACGTTACGGTAGTTTATGAAACCGAGAATTACAATAAAGATATTTACAGAGGCAGTTTATTTGCAGAAGATCTGTGTGTAGTTTCACAGGACGTATCTATGGAAGGAGCCCCGGATACTTCAGGGCTTCACGCACTGGCACTTTTTGATTTGAACGGCAGGAAGACCGACTGCGCTTATAAGGTTCACGAGCGTTTGTTTCCGGCAAGTACGACAAAGATCATGACAGCGCTTCTGGCATTGAAGTATGGGGAACTGTCTGATATGATCACGGTGTCTGCGAATGCTTCTTCCACAAGTTTTGCTGCAGATGAATCAATATGCGGTATTAAGACAGGAGATCAGCTGACCCTCCTTGATCTTCTGCGCGGGCTGATGATGGAATCCGGGAATGATGCGGCGGTAGCAATTGCGGAATATATTGCAGGTAGTTCGGAAGCGTTTGCTCAGATGATGAATGACGAGGCGAGAAACCTCATGGCGACTCATACGCATTTTATGAATTCTAACGGATTACACGATGAGAATCACTATACGACGGCATATGACCTGTATCTGATCTTTCAAGCATGTATCCAATACGAAGAGTTTGTTGATATCATCAGCACCAAACAATACACGGTGGAAATTAAAGGCGCCGATGGACAGACTCGTCGGGATAACTGGGAACAGACGAATTTTTATGCGACAGGGGAAGCCGCATTGCCGCAAAACGCTTTGATCGTCGGCGGCAAGACAGGGACGACAAAGAAAGCGGGGAATTGTCTGATCCTGTTGGAAAAAGATTCGAAAGATGATCCATATATTTCCATTGTAATGGGGGCTGGCAGCAAAGAGTTACTCTACCAGAACATGACTGCCTTAATAAACGGGATACCGGTAAGTGAATAAGTATGGCAGAGGGGTATCTTATAAAAGGATTCCCCTCTTTTGTGCGTTCGCCAGATCTTATGAGGAAGAACGGATTCTTCCGTACATACTGATAAGATAAAGGCCGCATAATCCTACGATCGTATAGACGATGCGTGAAAGCCATGAAAGATTACCGAAAAGAAACGCGACCAGGTCAAACCGGAATATTCCCACCAGAAGCCAGTTGATCGCACCAATGATCACAATTGTTAATGTTGTATTATCAGACCATTTCATGTAAATCCCTCCTTTTATTCATTCTGTTTTAGTATGATACAACAAAAGTCGGATTATACGTGCAGAAAGAGAGATTTTGGCAATGAGTCAAGAATTACCTTACTATCCCTATTCAGAATATCTGAAAAATAAATATGGTGAAAAAGTATATAAACTTCCATTGAATCTTCCGGTTGACTGCCCGAATCGGATAAATGGGAGAGGGTGTTCTTTTTGCGCGGAATCAGGGACGGGATTCGAAGCGATGGACAGCCAGGTTCCTGTAAGGGAACAGTTGGAAAAAAACCGGATTCATATAGAACGCCGTTATCATGCACACAAATTTATTGCATATTTTCAAAATTATACGAATACATTTCTTCCTTTGGAGATCTTTGAAAAATATGTGAAAGAAGCCGCCGGGTATCCCGGTATTGTTGAAATTGCCGTTTCTACACGTCCGGACTGTATTTCAAGAGAGTATCTGGACATATTGAAGAGCGTAAGCCAGAAAGTATGCATTACCGTCGAATTAGGACTGCAGACAGTGAACTATCACACTCTGATACAGATGAACCGGGGACATACACTGGCGGAATTTATTGATGCGGTTTTCTTTGTGAAAAGATATGGATTTGAATTGTGCACACATATTATACTGAATCTTCCCGGAGACAGTCTCACGGATGTGATCGAGACAGCAAAGATTTTGTCGGCAATGAAGATCCAAACTGTCAAAGCACATTCTTTATATATTGCGAAGAACACTGCTTTATGTGAGTCTTATGAGAAGGGCAGGATCTCTTTGTGTTCAAAAGATGAATACCTGGAACGATTGGCTGTCTTCCTGGAATATCTTGATCCGCAGATCGCAGTTGAGAGGTTATTTAGCCGTGTTCCTGAAAAGGACTCCGTATTTTGTAATTGGGGATGCAGTTGGTGGAAGCTTCGGGATGAACTTCTGGATACTATGAGGAAAAGCGGGAGATATCAGGGGCGCAGATTTGATTATCTTGGGGGAGCTGCCCTTAAGAATGCAGGTTTTATCTAAATGATCTTTATGAATAGGGGGTGGCGGGATACTTGGCTGATAATAATCTGACGAATATACAGGCTTATCAAAAGAAATGGCATTTTAACATCGGACTGGTGATTTTCGGGGTTATTTTCGTATACCTGACAGTGACCATATTGATGTATTTAACGGAAAATCATGTATCTGCATATGAAGTACGGGAAGGATCGATCCTGCGCGACAATGCGTATACCGGTTTTATCCTGAGAGATGAGACGGTCGTACAGGCGGAATCGGAAGGGTACGTCAGTTATTTTGCAAATGAGGGAAGCAAGGTGGGCGCAAAGACCAGAGTATACACACTGTCAGACAGAGAATTGGAATTTGAGGATTCTTCCGGCGAAGAAGCCGAGAAACTATCATCGGAAGAACAGTCGGCTGTGTTGGCGCGGATCCAGTCTTTTAGCGAGGGATTTCGGGAAGAACAGTTTCAGGATGTCTATACGTTGAAAAATCATGTGCTGAGTATACTGGAAAGCCGTTCTAACAAAAATCGGCAGGCACAGTTAGACATGATGGCGCAGCAAGGCGGAGAGGGGCTTCAGATTTATCCGGCAGCTTCGGACGGGATCATTGTATATTCTACGGATGGATATGAATCGGCAACGATCGACGATGTGACAGAGAAGCTCTTCACGAAGAGTGACTATGAAAAGAAAAGCCTGAAAAATAATGAAAAAGTAAAAGCGGGCGATCCGGTATATAAGCTGATCAAAGACGATCACTGGTCTGTGGTCATTCAGTTGGACGATGCCGCCGCAGAAGAACTCAGAGAGAGAGATAGTGTAAAGATCCGTTTTTCCAAAGACCAGGAGATCACGAATGCAAATATTTCAATATACAGCTCAGATCATGATTATGGCGTACTCACTTTTGACAGTTCTATGATCCGGTATGCCGAAGACCGATATCTGGATCTGGAGTTGATCCTGGAAGATGAATCCGGATTGAAGATTCCGAAATCATCCGTTACTACAAAGACGTTCTTTACGATTCCGGAGAATTATCTCACGCAGGGAGGCGACAGCAAGGAGACGGGTGTCCTGGTGAAAACAGAAGATGAGGATCCAAAGTTTCGCAAAGTAAATATCTATGACCGGGATGAAAAATCCGGTATCGTATATCTGAATACGGATGCATTCAGCGAAGATACCATTCTGGTAAAACCGGATTCCTCCGATACATGTGTGATGAATCAGACAAAAAGTATGAAAGGCGTCTACAATATCAACAAGGGATATGCCGTATTCAAACAGGTTAGGATCCTGTGTGAAAGTGATGATTATTATATAGTAGAGTCAGGCAGTGATTATGGGCTTTTTAATTATGATCATATAGCGCTGGACGGAGAATCCGTAAGAGAGAATGACGTTGTATTCTAAGAAGAGGAGTGATGTTTATGATAAAAGAGAACCTTATTTCTGTCGAGAATGAGATCCGGGAAGCATGTCTGCGTGCCGGGCGCAGAAGAGAAGATGTAACATTGATCGCAGTCAGCAAGACGAAACCCGTATCAGACCTGGAAGAAGCTTATGCCCTTGGTGTACGCGTATTTGGAGAGAATAAAGTACAGGAGCTTGCTGATAAATATGAGGTACTCCCGAAAGACATTGAATGGCATATGATCGGGCATCTTCAGCGTAATAAAGTAAAGTACATTATTGATAAAGTTGCTTTGATACACTCTGTTGATTCGCTGAGACTGGCAGAGACCATCGAGAAAGAAGCCGCAAAACGTAATATTACGGTCAATATTCTGATTGAAGTGAATGTTGCAAGAGAAGAAAGTAAATTTGGGCTTATGCCGGAAGAGCTTGAAGAATTTATTGCAAAAATATCCGATTTTTCACATATTCGGGTGAAAGGGCTCATGACGATCGCCCCATTTGTAGCGGATTCTGAGGAAAATCGAGTGATTTTTCAACGCTTGCACAAATTATCTGTTGACATAGAGACAAAAAACGTTGATAATATTACTATGCGGGTTCTGTCTATGGGTATGACAAATGATTATGCAGTTGCCATAGAAGAGGGCGCAACCATGGTCCGGGTGGGAACCGGAATCTTTGGTGCACGTAGTTATTCGAAAGAATAGATCATAACGGGAAAAGATAGGAGTATATTTTAATATGGGAGTATTAGATAAATTTTTGAGTATAATGCGTTTAGATGACGACGACGAATATGATGACGATGACTTTTTTGACGATGACTATGATGAAGAATATGAGGAAAAGCCTAAGAAGAACATATTTCGCCGGGGACGAGATGACTCTTACGACAATGAAGAAGAGGACGACTATAACTATGAACTTGCTCAAAAGCCTAAATCCTCGTCTCGTTCGAATAACAAAGTAACTCCGATGCGGCAGCCTGCAAGGCGGAATAATGGGATCAGCATGGAGGTTTGTGTTATAAAGCCGAATTCCGTAGAGGATGCACGTGAGATAACAGAGACTTTATTAAGCGGGCGTACGGTTATCCTGAATCTGGAGGGTATGGATCTGGAGATTGCCCAGCGTATCATAGATTTCACCTCAGGTGCAACTTATGCGATAAGCGGAAATCTTCAGAAGATCTCGAATTACATATTCCTGGTAACGCCGACGAATGTAGATATTTCAGGAGACCTACAGGATCTGCTGAATACTTCCTTTGACGCGTCTTCTATGCGTTCGCGGTTTTAGATTCGATGGATCAGGTAGATATGAATATGGATAAAGATGAGATAATGTTTCAAAAAAGGCTGATCGAGCTATCGCGTATTGCTTATACGCGCGGGATAGTTACTTTTAGTGACTTTATGAATTTGAATGAACTGAATATCTTACATACCATTCCAAAGCATCAACTGCAGTCAAGGTATGAGACTTATGGAGGGTATCGTTTAGCAGAGCGTCAGATGGTGGCCTTTCTACCTGATGCTCTTTATTATGATTATCATTATCCGTTCCAGGCTGTAGAGATCTCTCCGGTAAATCAGCGGTTTGCCGAAGAACTGACGCACCGGGATTATCTGGGAGCTGTTATGAATCTTGGTATTGAACGTTGTAAGCTTGGAGATATTATGATTGATAACGGGAATGCATTGATGTTCCTTCGTGATGAACTGGTTGCATATATCACAGATAATCTGACGCGCATCCGACATACTTCCGTACAGGTATCTGTAAAGCATGAACTGCAGGCGGAATATGAACCAAAATACGAAGAGATCAGGGGAACAGTTGCATCCGTCCGGCTAGATACCGTCCTCTCACTTGCCTATCCCCTGTCCAGAAGCAAGCTTACGGCATGCATCGAAAGTGGGAGAGTATTCGTCAACGGCAAATTAATAACCAGTAACGGCTATCGTCTGAAAGAAGGCGACATTATCTCTGTTCGGAAGATGGGGCGGATCATATATGACGGCGTCCTGTCAGAGACAAAAAAGGGGCGATATCTCACAAGCGTGAGAAAATATCTCTGATTTATAAATTTTTTTATCATAGAATTGTGGATAAATCGCTCCAAAAGCATCTGAATCGTGGATAATGTGTGGATAATGTAATAAAAAGAAAGTGAAGAAAAATGAAAAAAGAGAAATCCGTATTCTTATGTAATCGAAAATTTCATTATCTTGCTGCAATATGCGGTATTTTCGTATTGATCGTTTTAGACCAGTTTACGAAGTACCTTGTTCTCGAGAATCTGAAAGGGAATCCGCCTTTTGTCCTCCTGGAGAATATTTTCCAATTAGAATATCTTGAAAACAGGGGAGCAGCCTTCGGGTTGTTCCAGAATCAGCGTGTTTTCTTTTTCCTCAGTGTGATCGTCATAAATATAGCCGCGGTCTGGTTCTACGGGAAGGTTCCGATGACCCGGAGATATCTGCCGCTGCGGTTATGCGCCGTGGGTATTATCGCAGGAGCCTGGGGAAATTGTATTGACCGGATCCGGCTGAATTATGTGGTTGATTTTTTGTATTTTAAACTGATTGATTTTCCGATCTTTAATGTTGCCGACATCTATGTTACCGTATCAACATTTACAATGGCATATCTGATATGCTTCTATTACAAGGAGGAAGATTTTGAAGGATTTTTTCACCGTTGAGAATCAAGAAGGAGAGCGTGTGGACAAGTATCTTTCCGAAGTATTGGAAAATAGATCCAGGTCTTATATTCAAAAATTAATAAAAGATCAGTGTGTGATCGTGAACCAAAAGCCTGTAAAAGCAAGTTACAGGCTTTTGGTCGGTGACAGGGTGGAAATTACGCTTCCGGAGATAAAAGAACTGGATCTTATACCGGAGGATATCCCTCTTGATATTCTCTATGAGGATGAAGACGTGCTCGTCATAAACAAACCGAAACAGATGGTTGTTCATCCGGCTCCGGGACATCTTACCGGCACTCTGGTCAATGCCCTGATGTATCACTGCAGCGGATTGTCCGGAATCAACGGGACGATGCGTCCGGGGATCGTTCATAGAATTGATATGGATACTACCGGATCTCTGGTCGTCTGTAAGAATGACGTATCCCATCAGAGTCTTGCCGAACAATTAAAAGAACATACGATACACAGGGTCTATGAAGCCCTGGTACACGGCAGTGTCAGAGAGGACAGCGGCACCATTGACGCGCCCATCGGGCGGCATCCGGTAGAACGCAAGAAGATGTGTATCAATCCGAAAAACGGAAGGCATGCTGTTACACACTATAAAGTGCTGGAACGGTTTGAAGCATACACTTATATTCAATGTGAACTCGAGACCGGACGTACACATCAGATCCGGGTACACATGGCAAGTATGGGACATCCGTTGCTGGGAGATTCTGTATACGGACCGCGCAGGTGCCCGTTCCCGGGACTTAAGGGCCAGACGCTCCATGCCAGAACGATCGGATTCATCCATCCCAGGTCAGGAGAATATCTGGAAATAGACGCGCCGTACCCGAAGTATTTTATCGAATTATTAGACAGATTAAGGTTAAGATAAGATAAAATTTTTCGTTAATTCTATACAATTTATTGAAATTATTGTATAATATAGATATTAAAAAAACGGAGGAGTGGATTGCATGATGAAAACGAATACAATTATTACCATAGGAAGGCAATATGGAAGCGCAGGCAGAGAGATCGGATATAAAGTTGCCGATGCGTTGGACATCAAGTTATATGATAAAGAGATGCTTGACCGCGCTGCGAAAGAAAGCGGGATCTGCCAGGAATTATTTGAGACCCATGATGAAAAACCAACGAATAGCTTTTTATATTCTTTGGTGATGGATACTTATTCACTGGGGTATACTTCGGGCAGTTATACAGATATGCCGATCAATCATAAAGTATTTCTGGCTCAGTTTGACGCCATTAAGAAGATCGCAGATGAAGGACCGTATATTCTGGTAGGACGATGTGCGGATTATGCGTTGGAAGAATATGACAATGTGATCAGTCTGTTCATCCATGCAGGCTTAGATGCACGGATCCGCCGCATTGCACGTATCTATGACCTGACAGATGCAAAGGCAAAAGATCTGATCATAAAGACGGATAAAAAACGTGCAAGCTATTACAACTATTATAGTAATAAGAAATGGGGAGCTGCAGATAGTTATGACATGTGTCTGAACAGCTCTATGCTGGGAATCGACGGAACCGCAGAAGCCATTATAAAATTGGTAGAATTAAAAGAGCGGGATTGCAGTAAAAAAATTTGATGTGAAGATGTAAATGATCAAGAATAGAAGTATAGAGGTAATGTGTATTGACCACAGTTTGAATGACGGATATCATGTGGTCAATACACATTATTTATCTTATATGCAGGATTCTTTCCGGCCATCCATGTATATTCCCATTCAAGATTGCTGTAAACATCCGCTGCTTCGCTCCTGGATGCTCCTGATTCAACTGTTTTACAAGTTCCTTCGCATACTGTCTCTTGGTATAGCCGTCAATGGGACAACGGCTTGTGACAACCGGAAGCTGATACTTGTTCCTGAATCCGATCACATCTGCCTCCTCTACAAACATGATCGGACGGATCACCGTCAACTCCATACGATCCAGATAACTTCTGGGAGAAAAAGAGTAGAAGCGTCCTTCAAAGAGGAGAGAGAGCAGCATAGTCTCTATAATATCATCCTTGTGATGCGCATAAGCAACTTTGTTGCACTGCATCTCTTTTACCGCTTGATTCAGAGCGCCTTTTCTCATCTTGGCACACAGTGAACAGGGATTACTTTCTTTGCGTTCTTCAAATAGGATATGGGCGATATCTGTCTTTACAATATGATAGGGAACCTCAAGTTCCCGGCAAAGTTCTGCTACCGGCGTAAAATCACATTCCGAATATCCAAGATCTACGGTAACCGCGCTCAATTCAAAATGATGCGGATAGAAACGCTTTAACCCATGCATTGCATATAGGAGCGCTAAACTGTCTTTACCGCCCGAGATACCGACGGCGATGTGGTCGCCGTCCTGGATCATCCCATATTCATCGACGGCTTTTCGTGTATAACTTAATAACTGTTGTAATTTCATTCTCAGGACTCCCTTAATCTGACTGCCGATGCGGCAAGCCGGCGTCGGTCTTCATCAATAGCGGCATAGTGTTTCTTCGTAGTGTTCACATCTTTATGTCCCAGGACGTCGGCAACAAGATAGATATCTCCGGTTTCCTTATATAAAGACGTACCATAGGTACTTCGCAATTTGTGCGGCGTGATCTTTTTATTCGGAGTTACCTGGCGCGCATACTTTTTCACCATATTTTCTACCGCCTGAACTCCCATACGGCGTCTCTGGGTAGATAAAAATAGTGCATTCTCGTGACCGGAGATGGGGGTGACAGATTTACGGCTGCCTTCTATGTATTTCTCCAGCGCCTCTGCAACTTCATCCCCAAAATAAACTACCATCTGATTGCCACCCTTACGAGTCACGGTAATGCCGTTATTCTTGAAATCTACATTATTCAGATCCAGCCCTACACATTCTGAGACACGGATGCCGGTTCCCAAGAGCAGTGTAAGGATCGCCAGATCACGTTCTTTCGTCTTATTGTAATAAACGAGAGACTGACCGGTCAATTGGCTGCCGCAAGTCTCCACAAAATCAAGAAGCAGCGCAACTTCATCCGTATCAAGGCGGATAATTGCTTTATCATGCAATTTGGGCATATCCACCAGGAGTGTGGGATTCTTCGTGATAAACTGATGTTTATAGTAGTAACTATAGAAACTACGCAGGGCGGACATCTTTCTGGCAAGTCCTTTTTCACTGTTTGTGATCAATTCATCGTCCCGTTCGTATACCTTCAGATATTCCATATATTCTTCAATATCAACAGGTTCCAGTTTCTCCAGATCGCAGACCTTAAACTGCTCAATGGTGTAGTCCTTATACACAGGGTTATTTTCCATCAGAAAATGGAAGAAGACGCGTACATCATAGGCATAATTGATCCTTGTCCTTGCAGAAGATTTCGGCTCGATCGCACGGAAATAATCTCTGGCAAAAGAAGGTAATGTCTTTAAAACTTCTCGCAGACGAATCGTCTGGTCGATCTTTGTCTGTTCATGATATGTTCTGGTATCGGTCATAAAAATTCAGCCCCCTTATTATTTTATATCATGGATCATCATTGGCAATTGCAATAACCAATTACCGAATATGATTATATCATGACAGCCTCTTTTTGTCTATATCTTTTGGAAAAATCGGTATTTGTCGTATAGATGTATATCTCTCCCAATTACCTTTTTTCACTTCTTATCAGGTTTATCAGGATCGTATCCGGAATCATAATAAGGAACCGTCAGGTATTGTCCTGCGTGTATGTTGTTGGATCTCAGACTGTTGATCACTTTTATTTCATCTATGTAGCTGTGGATCGTCTCATTGTCAGGATCTGAATATTCTTCGGCAATACTCCATAGAGAATCTCCGGAGGAAACTTCAATACATGTGTAGTATCTGTCACAGGAAGAAATCTCGTCCTGTATATATGATCCATCTGTCGAATGTGCATCCGCAGAGTCATCCGATATAAAAACACTAAACGCCAGCATAAATATGCTGACTGCAGATATGCATGCCATTCTCCGTATCATTTTCCGCCTTTTCCTTCTTCTTCTCATTGCCGCATAAGTCCGTCGTGTCCTCATAAGTGTTTCCCCCTTTTTCTCCAAACATTCGTTCTGTCCATATTATATTCTCCGAACAATTGTTTGTCAATATTTTTACAGAAAATACCGAACATATTTTCTAAACATCTGTTTGCTATTTGAGCTATAATGTGATAGAATAATAATAGCCGCAGATATACATGGATATATGGTATATTCTGAACCAACAGGTTCCGGAGAAAAAGGAGGTATATTATGGGACAAGGGAAAATAAGCCCAAAGCAACAGGAAATATTAGAATATATTAAATCGCAGATTTTAGAAAGAGGATTTCCGCCTGCAGTCAGAGACATCTGTGAGGCGGTTCATTTAAAGTCAACATCCTCCGTACATTCACATCTGGAGACTCTGGAAAAGAATGGCTACATACGGCGCGATCCAACCAAGCCAAGAGCAATTGAGATCCTGGATGATTCTTTTAACTTTATGCGGCGTGAGATGGTGAATGTTCCGATCATAGGACATGTCGCTGCCGGCGAGCCGATATTGGCCGAGCAGAATATTGAGAACTACTTCCCTATTCCGATGGAATATATGCCAAACAATCAGACGTTCATATTAAAGGTCAAAGGCGAAAGCATGATCAACGCAGGCATTCTGGATGGGGATATGGTTCTTGTAGAACAGCGCTCTACTGCGCGTAATGGGGAGATGGTCGTGGCTTTGATCGAAGACGGCGCCACGGTAAAGACATTTTACAAAGAAGACGGAATAATCCGGCTGCAGCCGGAGAATGATACGATGGATCCCATTATGGTTACGGACGTTCAGATCCTTGGTAAAGTAATCGGCATCTTCCGATTTTTTGATTAGAGCGTGTTTGAAAATTGCCTTTCGTCAGGTGTGCGATCCACTGGCTGTATTATATCCAGTCAAACCGCCTTGCCTATCCGCCCATCTGCCGCATTGGATTTTCTATCCGCAGCCACCGCTGCGCCGTCGAAAATCCAATGCGGCAGATGAGAATAGGAATGAGATCACAGTTCGTCCGGATGCACTATCTTCTTTCCGTCACTCCAGATGCGTTCTAACTGATAGAAGTCGCGATTTTCCTTATCAAATACATGGACCACGACGTCGCCGTAATCAAGAAGCACCCAGTTCCCGGATCGCATTCCTTCTCTCTGGATCTGGGAATGGCCTGCCTTATGCATCTTTTCTTCTACATTGTCAACCAGAGCCGTTACCTGGCTGTCGCTGCTTCCGTTCGAAATGATAAAATAGTCCGCAAGCGGGGAGATTCCTGAGATATCAATAATACAGATATTCTCGCCTTTCTTATCTTCCAGTGCATCATAGGCAATGCGAACCATTTCTTTGATCTTATCCATCTTGTTCCTCCTCTTCTCTCTTACTCTTATAATATAGATATGTCTTTTCTGTCATGGGATCTACCGGTATATTTTTACTGTTCAGGTATTCCAGAGAATCCTCCAGTATTCGATACAGACATGCGTCGATATCTGTAAAGGCAAGTTTTCTGACCTCTGCCATGTTAGGAAGTTCTTTTCGTCCGGGTTCAATATAATCTGCAATATAGATGATCTTGTCCAAAAGAGACATATGCGGGCATCCCGTTGTATGACTGGCGATGGAATTCATAATCTCCTTATCTTTTACATGATACTTTTTCGCGGCAAGAAATGCGCCTAGCTTTGCATGGAGAAGACTTGGATTCTCTTTTTCCACCTCGGATACGCTCAGACGGTACTTTTTGCACAGCTTGATCTTGGTATCGCCCGGGATACATTTGGCGCAGTCGTGGAGAAGCCCTGCCATTAGCGCCTTTTCGATATCTTCATCATGCCGCATGGCAAGAGCCGCCGCCGTATACATGACGCCAAGGGTATGCTCATATCTCTCTTTGTCGAGTTCAGTCATCAGTTTTCGTCTGATCTTGGTTATCCTATGATTCATTGTCATTACCCCTCGCCTGTATATAGATGATTTTCCTGAATATATGCCGCAACAGGTTCCGGTACCCATTGGGTAATACTCTTCCCGCTTCTGACTGCTTCACGAAGTTCGTGAGAAGAAATCTTCATCAGCGGTGTGACCAGAAGCCTGATCCGTGCATGATAAGTCTTCGATAATTCAAGTATCTTATCTTCCATCGCTTTTCTGGTATTGATCTCATCCCTGTAAGCCGCCAGTATGGTACATGTGGGAAAGATCCGTTCCGGATGGCTCCACTGGTCGATGGTGAATAAGGAATCTGCTCCGATGATAAAATAATACTCATTATCAGGATACAATTCTTTGAAATATTCCATCGTACGATAAGAATAAGAGACATCTGTCCGCCCTGCCTCATAAAGTTCCAGACGAAATACCTTATAAGGCGCGATCGCAAGCCGAACCATCTCCACGCGGTCCCGTATATCTGTTCCGGATCGGACGGTATCTTTATGCGGCGGATTTCCATTGGGCATACACCATATCTGATCCAGCTGAAATGCTTCATAAGCAGCGCGTGCAAGCATCAGATGTCCGTTGTGTATCGGGTCAAAAGTCCCTCCCATTATTCCGATCTTCATATCTTCTCCAGCTCTATCCTTTTATTTTTATCTTTTCCTTCCTTATATAGAACGATCTTCTTACCGATCACCTGTACTACCTGGGCGTGTGTCCGCTCTGCGATCATATCGGCTAACATGCGCGGATCGTCCATACAGTTTTTTAAGACACTGACTTTAATGAGTTCTCTTGCTGTCAGAGCTTCCTCAATTGCTTTCGTAAGTTCCGGTGTCATACTGTTTTTCCCGATTTGAAAAATAGGATCCATAGTCATTGCAAGACTTTTCAGATAGGCTCTTTGTTTTGTTGTCATCTTCTACACTCCTGCTCTTCCTGAATAATGCGTGTGTCATATAATATTATAAAGCATTTATTTGTAATAATCAAATTGTAATCCGTACATTCGGACAGTATCGCCCTCCTGGATCCCCGCAGCTTCAAGATCATCTAAGATCCCGGTTTCTTTCAGGAACTTCTGGAAAAATGCAAACCCTTTCTCGGAATCCAGATTGGTATATCCCAGCATCTTTTCGATCTTCGGTCCTTCTACGACATAGACGCCTTCTTCTATTTCTACCGTATAAGGCAGATTTTCATAGATCAGCTCTTCTTCCGGGAAATATTCCTGTTCGAAGATCACCGGCGGCTGATCCAGTTCTTTCAGGCGTCCGGCAACGGCAAATAAAAGCTCCTTAAGTCCTTCTCCCGTTACTCCCGATACCGGGTAGACAGCGATGCCCTGGGGTTCAAATTCTGCTTTCAGACGGGCGATCGGATCTTCCCCTTCCAGATAGACAGCATCGACCTTATTCGCCGCGATCACCTGCGGACGCCCGGCGATATCCGGGTTATATGCTTCTAATTCCGCATTGATCTTATAGACGTCGTCTACAGGATCTCTTCCCTCCGTCCCGGCGGCATCTACCACATGAATGATCAATTTCGTACGCTCGATATGACGCAAGAATTCATGTCCAAGCCCTACGCCTTCGGATGCGCCTTCGATCAGTCCGGGAATATCTGCGATCACAAATCCCTGTCCGTCCGGCAGATCGACAACGCCAAGATTAGGATTCAACGTAGTAAAATGATAGTTTGCGATCTTAGGCTGTGCATTCGTAACACGGGAAAGAAATGTGGATTTGCCTACATTTGGAAATCCTACCAACCCAACATCCGCGATCACCTTTAATTCCAGGGAAATCCATAACTCTCTTGCCGGCTGTCCGGGCTGCGCGTATTTGGGGACCTGCATGGTGGAGGTTGCGTAATGCTGATTCCCCAACCCGCCTTTCCCTCCTTTCAGGATGATCTGCCGGTGGTTTTCTCCGGACATATCTGCGATCACCTTACCGGATTCCGCCTCCTTGATCACCGTTCCTTCCGGTACTTTCAGGATGATGTCCTGTGCATCTGCGCCATGGCATCTTCGCTTACCGCCCGGCATCCCGTCTTTTGCGGCAAATTTTCTCTTGTGTCGGTAGTCCTGCAGCGTATTAAGACCCTCGTCTACTTCAAAGATCACGTCTCCGCCGCGTCCGCCGTCTCCTCCGTCAGGACCTCCGTTGGGTACATATAATTCGCGCCGGAAACTCACATGCCCGTCGCCGCCCTTCCCTGATCTGATCAATATCTTTGCTCTGTCTGCGAACATATATATTCCTTCCTATAAAAAAGAGCGCTGCTATCTAACTAACCGATGTCAGTTATCCTGCAACACTCTTCCCGACTCATAATTGATTAAGCTACCGGATAGATAGAAACCTGCTTCTTATCTCTTCCTTTTCTCTCGAATCTGACAACACCGTCAACAAGTGCGAATAATGTATCGTCTCCGCCGCGTCCTACATTCACGCCTGGGTGAATCTTCGTGCCGCGCTGTCTATAAAGGATATTTCCAGCTTTTACAAACTGTCCGTCCGCTCTCTTGGCTCCAAGTCTCTTAGATTCGGAATCTCTTCCGTTCTTTGTAGAACCAACTCCCTTTTTATGAGCGAAAAACTGAAGGTTTAATTTCATCATGGTGTTACACCTCCTCAAATATTAAATCAATATATTCCGCATAGTTCTCGTCATCTGCCATACTTTCCAACCCAAGGGCCATCGTCTTCAGCAACAATCCGGCGCTTTGCGACGGATGACTGCTATTCAGGCGACAAGACAACATTCCTGCTTCCTCATCACTGACAACAGAACACTCGTCAGGAGTATACAGCTCGATCGCATTGACCGTATTGATCATCAACACAGATGCGGCGGCACAGACAATATCTTGTCCTTCGTCCTTATAACCGGCATGCCCTTTGGTCCCAAAACCGATGCATTCCTTTTGGCTGTTCTGATATATGGTTACATGAATCATGGAAATTCTCCAAATTAAGCGTTAATCTTGTCAATCTTCACTGCAGTATACTGCTGTCTGTGACCATTCTTCTTATGGTATCCAGTTTTTCTCTTATACTTGTAAACAATGACTTTCTTTGCTTTTCCATTCTCCACAACGGAAGCTTCTACAGTTGCACCTGCTACGGTCGGATTTCCGACTTTTAATTCATTGTCACTCACTGCAAGCACCTGGTCAAATGTATAAGTCTCTCCGGCTTCTACACCAAGCTTCTCTACTTTAATGATATCGCCTTCGGCTACTTTGTACTGTTTACCACCTGTTGCTATAATCGCGTACATATGGCACCTCCTATTATCATTACTCGCCAATTACGGTGTCCTCACGGAACTTTCAAACCTCATTGTGCGGCATACTGGAATATCATAGCACATGGACTCATGAAAATCAAGAGATATTTGGTAAAATATCCAATAATCTGCAGGCATTTCCGGAGAAGATCATCTCCTTTTCCTCCGATGCCAACGGCATGGCAGAAAGGATCTCTACAAATTCTTTCTGCGCGCCCCACGGAGAATCCGTCGCGAATAAGATCTTGTCCGCTCCGTGAGTCCGTACCATACGCAGGAACTGCTCTTGGGGCATCCTGTTTAATACGACTCCCGTATCAAAATATACCTCCTGCCCTACAAGATATTCTTCCACCTCATCCCAGAGTTCATTTCCGCCCATATGCGCAAGGACCAGTTTCTCAGGCATTACATCCTTCAACAACTCCAACGCCATCCGCGGCGTACAGTGGACGTCATCCGGACACTTCGGATCCTTGCCCGCATGGACGCTGACGATCAATCCTAACTCCGACGCATATGCGATCAGGCGCTTATATCGGATATCATCAAAATACATCTCCTGATAATCCGGATGCAGTTTGATCCCCTTCAGCCCCATATCCCGGATCTGCCGCAGGATCTCTTTGTAATTCTCACATTCAGGATGGATTCCGCCGAACGAGATCACAGGAGGCTCCTGATACTGTGCGGCAAACCGGTTGATCGAATCTATCTGGGATACTTTCGTTACTGCCGGAAGCGCAACAGACAGATCGATCCCTGCTTCTTCCGTCGCTCTGCGAAGCCCTGTATATGTACCGTCCGTATCGGGTTTTGTCTTGCAGACATTTCCTAAAAATGCGATCGTTCCCCTCGCGATCTTATCGGGGAACATATGTGTATGAAAATCAACGATCATTCCACTCGCCACGTCCCTTCATTTTATTATAACAATATTCGATAATGTCTCTTCGGGTGATAATACCGATAAAATGTCCTTCATCATCTATGACAGGAACGAAGTTCTGCTCCATGGCACGTCCGATCAGATCTTCCATATTCGATTTCGCAGTCACGCACTGGTAATCCAATCTTCGGTCAACCTTCAGGATACTGATGTCCTCCGCGTCTTTCAGATTCATGAGATTCCAACGCTTCAAAGACCACAGAAGATCGCCTTCCGTGATGGAACCGATATATTTCCCTTCTCTGTTCAGAATAGGCACAGAAGAATATCTGTGATATTCCATGATCTCCAAAGCCTGGCGTAATGTGTGATAATCGTGAATATATGCCACTTCACTTTTAGGCTTCAGAAAAAATAAAATGTTCATATACTATACCTCTATATCATCGTGTTTACAAATATATCATAGATTGCTTTTACTGCGGTTTCAAAATCATGATTCCGGACACCGATGATGATATTCAGCTCGCTGGATCCCTGGTCGATCATCTTCACATTCACATTGGCATGTGCAAGGGCTGAAAATATCCTGCCGGAGGTTCCTCTGGTTGCACGCATTCCCCTGCCTACGACCGCGATCAGCGCCAGGTCAGATTCAAGATCCAGGAAATCAGGCTCTACTCTTCTGTGAATACCCGCGATCACCTTCTGTTCCTTCTCTTCAAACTCATCCTGATGCACAAAAATGGTCATCGTATCAATTCCGGAAGGCATGTGCTCGATCGAAATATTATTTTCATCGAATACTTCCAGGACTTTTTTACAGAACCCGACCTCCGAATTCATCATTGCCTTCTCCACTGTGACAGACGCGAAATCTTTCTTTCCGGCAATTCCCGTTATGACGAACCGAGGTTTTCTGCAAGTACCCTCAACGATCAATGTCCCTTTATCTTCCGGAGAGTTCGTATTGCGGATATTGATCGGGATCCCTTCTTTACGTACGGGGAAGATCGCATCTTCGTGAAGGACAGTCGCACCCATATAAGAGAGTTCCCGAAGTTCCCGGTATGTGATCACGTCGATCGCTTTCGGATTCTGAATAATACGCGGATCCGCGATCAAAAACCCGGATACGTCCGTCCAGTTCTCATACATATCCGCCTGGACTGCCTTGGCGACAATGGAACCTGTGATATCAGATCCGCCTCTTGAGAAGGTGCGGATACTTCCATCCGGCATAGAGCCATAGAACCCGGGAATCACAGCTCTTTCTGTCCTGGCAAGTCTTTCGGCAAGGACCTGGTTCGTCTTATCTCCGTCAAAATTCCCTGACTCATCAAAGAATATCACTTCTGCGGCATCTATAAATTCATAATCAAGATAATTTGCCATGAGGATACCATTCAGATACTCGCCTCTTGAAGCTGCATAATCTCTCCCTGCCTTCCGGCAGAAATTCGTCCGGATCGCTTTGAACTCTTCCTCTAGAGATACCGAAAGGTCAAGTCCCCTTATGATCGCATCGTATCGTTCGCGTATAGCCGCAAGCTGTTCTTCGAATTCCTCTTCGTATTCATCCCCGATCGCCGCAAGGTTATAACAGCTATACAGCATATCTGTCACCTTTGTATCATCCGGCGTTCGCTTCCCCGGCGCGGAAGGGATCACATATCTGCGGGATTCCTCTTTTCGGATGATTCTTCCCACTTTCTTGAACTGTTCTGCGCTTGCCAGTGAACTGCCGCCAAATTTTACTACTTTAATCATCTTTTCCGTAATCCTCCAAACTGCCTTTTCTTCCTGTCTATATCTGTCTCTATCTTTCCCTATCGTCACAGTACGCTTACGCCTCCCTGATTCAGCTAGATAGGCGAAACATCTATAGGCGAAGCGTGACCGTATTATATATTACATCATTTTAGAGGTGTCTGCAATGAGATATTTTATAAATCAGGAGCAAATATCACATCTGCAAAGCTTGCGCCGGACGCTTTCTGCAAGTCTCTCGGAGCAAGCTTTAACTGCATTCCAAGCTTGCCGCCGCTGACATGCATATATTCCAACTTTTCTGCCGCCTCATGGATCACGGTCGGATATTGCTTTTTCATTCCGATCGCCGTACATCCGCCCCGCACATAGCCTGTAACCTTGGTCAGGTCTTTCAGGTGCAGCATCTCCAGAGACTTCTCTCCAACGACCTTTGCCGCTTTTTTGAAGTCGATCTCTTCTTCGATCGGGATCACGAATACATAGTGCTGCCCGGATCTTCCGGTTGTTACCAGAGTCTTATAGACCAGTGCATGGTCGTAGCCTAACTGGTCGGCAGTCTGTATGCCGTCGGTAAAATCCCCGCACTCGTATTCCTCATATTCGTACGGGATCTTCTGCCGATCCAGGATCCGCATGGCGTTGGTTTTTACTTCTTTCTTACTCATGCTTCTATGAACTCCCATTCTTAATATTTACGAACGTATTTACGAACGCTTCCATTCACCAAGAGAAATAAATTTAAAATGATCTTCGGAATCTTCCGCCTCTTTCGGCTTTCTCGCATACACATCAACGCGGTGGTAACGAAAAGGAACACTATCAGATTCCTCTTTGATATACTCCGTGAAAGCCCTCATTACAAGGTCTGGCTTGAGATTTTGCTCGCTTCCCGCAGCAAGGAACAGATGAATCCCGTCTTCTTCCAGATGCATCTGATAAATCATTGGTCTGATATCGACTTCAGCTTCGCTTCGCTTAGTTCTTTTTAGGACTACTATGTGTTTCTGGTTTAAAAATCCTTCGATCTTCGCTTCCCAAGAGTCCGGAAAAGCTCTGGTTACATCTGCCGATCGTACCGATTCTAGAAGGGTAACCCGATAACTGGCGGCGGCGACGATCGTCATGCCGCTGCTCTTCTTATCATCCGGTATCCGGTTAAAACCGACTACCTCCATCCCTTCCACCATCACTTCATTCAATTGCCGGATTGCCTGGCCGGGATCTATGTCTTCTTTCAATTCTATATCCAGATATTCTCCGTCGCTGGTAACCCCTACTCCAAGCGGCTGTGCAAAGGACATGATCATATGCGGGCTGTAGCCGCCTGTAAATGCAATAGGAATCTCTGCCCGGCGCATAGCTTTCTGGAAGTAACGCATCACATCCAGATGTCCGATAAACCGCATCACGCCGTATTTGCGGAACTTAATTCGTGCCTTCATTTAAGAATACCTCCTTTGTCCAACACCTTATCGCTCCTCAACACAGACACCTCCTCCATATTTCATGGCGCCGCAGCCGGAACATTTCTCACGGCAGTTTGGCGTCACTTCACCCTTCAATGCTCTCTGCCATTCCTGATATAGAAACTTCTTTGTCACTCCGATATCAATGAAATCCCATGGGAAGATCTCATCCGCATCCCGTTCCCTGTGATTATAGAAGCCGATATCCGTGCCGGTATCCGCAAATGCCTTCATCCATTTCTCGTTATCAAAATTCTCCGTCCAGGAATCATAGAGACATCCCAGCCGGTACGCCGCAAGGATCACTTCCGAGAGCCTGCGGTCGCCTCTGGCAAATACCCCCTCTAATACGGTCACTTCCGCATCATGCCAATGATACTTAAGACTCTTGCGGTTGAGCTGTTCCTGGAATTCGTGTTTTACGATCGCCGCCCTTGCAATATACTCTTCATTACTGTACATCTTCGCCCACTGGAACGGTGTGAACGGCTTGGGGATGAAGAAAGAGGTGCTCGTCGTAATCTGACATTTCCCATTACGTTCTTCCTTGGGGATCTCGTAGTATCTTCTGGCAATCTTATCCGCCAGACGCGGGATCTCCCGCATATCCTCTTCCGTCTCCGTCGGAAGCCCGAGCATAAAGTACAGCTTTACCTTATTCCAACCGCCCTCGAAGGCTTGTCCGGCGCCATCTAAGATCATCTCTTCCGTAAGACCCTTGTTTATCACATCCCGCATCCTCTGGGAACCTGCCTCCGGAGCAAATGTCAGGCTGCTCTTGCGGATATCCTGCACCTTCCCCATGACATCCAGTGAAAAGGCGTCGATCCGAAGAGACGGAAGGCAGATGTTGATCCCCTCCCCTTTGAATTCTTCTATCAGGAATGTCACTAACTCCTTCAACTGGCTATGATCGCTGGAGCTTAAGGAACTTAGGGAGATCTCTTCATGTCCGGTATTCTTGAGCATCTGGTATGCATATTGCTTCAATGTCTCCACATCCCGTTCCCTGGTAGGCCGGTAAAGCATTCCCGCCTGACAGAACCGGCATCCCCGGATGCACCCCCGCTGGATCTCCAGAACCACGCGGTCCTGCGTTACCTTGATAAACGGGACTACAGGCGCCTTGGGATAATAAGTATTGGTAAGGTCCTTCACCATCTGCTTTTGGATCACCGTCTTCGCGTGAGGGTTCGAAGGTGTGAAAGAAGCGATGGTTCCGTCTTCTTTGTAAGATACATCGTAGAATCCCGGTACATAGATTCCTTCAATCTGTGCCGCCCTCTCAAGAAAATCCTTCCGCGAACCGCATGCTTTGCGGTTCTCCTTATAAGCGTCCAGCAGCTCGTCGTAAACGGTCTCTCCGTCCCCGATGTAGAACAGATCGAAGAATTCTGCCAATGGCTCGGGATTATAGGTACAGGGACCGCCGCCGATCACGATGGGTACGGAATCATCCCGATCCCGGGCAAAAAGCGGGATCCCGCTTAAGTCCAGAATCTGCAGGATGTTGGTATAGCACATCTCATACTGAATGGTAATGCCCAGGAAATCAAAATCCCGGATCGGATCCTGGGACTCCAGTGCGAACAGAGGGATCTGCTCTTCTCTCATGATCTGATCCAGATCAACCCACGGAGAGTAGACTCGCTCGCACCATACGTCCTCCCGGCGGTTAAACATGTCATAGAGGATCTGAATGCCCAGATGGGACATACCGATCTCGTAGACATCGGGGAAACACATGGCGAAACGGATGGCTGTCTTATCCTTGTCTTTCATGACACTGTTCACTTCGTTCCCGATATAGCGTGCCGGTTTCTCGATTTTTAGTAATATTTCATCATTTAAGGCTAATTTTCTCATAGGCTTCCTTTCGGTTTTTATATGGATTTTACAATTTTTAAATCCTCCATTACCCTGCTTGTTCTTACTGAACTCTTCATATGCTTCCAGCAAAGCGTCTGCAAAATCCGACAGACGCTTTTGCGTTCCCCAGCCATATTATAAATCCATCGCGTCGGGATTCAACAGGAACTCGTAAAGACCTAAATGCAGGATACCCTCTTCATCAATCCACGGCTTCATCCCGCTCTTTGTGACAATGATCTTCCGGAAAAAATCCCTGACGCCAAGCAACGGCCGAAGCTCTGTCTTTTCCTTCCGGGCATCTCCAAGGCTTAAGACAGACTGGATATAGTACTTCTTTCTTCCCTTATTAACGACAAAATCAATCTCACAACTGACTTTCTTCCTTTTTCCTTCTGCGTCCGTCTCAAAAATATCAACGACGCCTACATCCACCAAATATCCCCTGCAGACCAGCTCGTTGTACATGATGTTCTCCATGATATGCGTCTCCTCCTGCTGCCGCAGGTTCAGCCGCACATTCCGAAGCCCGATGTCGCTGCAGTAATATTTCGACGGATAAGAAAAATATTTCTTTCCCTTCACGTCAAACCGCTTGGCCTGACGGAACAGAAAGGATTCGGAAAGATAGGTCAGATAGCTGGCAATGGTCCCGCTGTCCACCTTGATCCCTTTGACCGTCTGTAAGGTGTTTGCTATTTTCGTAGCATTGGTAAGGGAGCCTACGGAAGAACACAGGTCATCCGTCAATTCACTCAAAACCTCCGGAAGCCCGATCTGATACCGCTCAATGATATCTTTAAAATAAACTTCCTCAAAGAGTGAGGATAGATATTTGAATTTATCATCCTCTGTCTTTCGGAACAGCACTAGCGGCATACCGCCGTACAAGGCGTATTCCTCATATGCCTCCGCCTTGTCTCCGCCTACGTAGTCGTAGTATTCCTTGAAGGAAAGAGGATGGACTTCAACAGAATCCCCACGCCCCCGAAATGCCGTCATCACATCCTTAGAAAGCATTTTGGAATTACTTCCGGTCACATAGATATCCACATTGCGAAGCCTTTGCAGGCCATTGAGAACATTATACAGGTGAATATTCTCTGGTTTCTTAAGCTCCTCCCGGGAAATCGCATACTGCACCTCATCAATGAAGATATAGAACATGCCTTCCTGGTCTGTGACCTTGGACCGGATATACCTGGACAACTCAGCCGGATCCCGGTACGCTATGTTCAGATCGTCATCCAGAGCAATCGTTATGATATGATCCTCCGGAACCCCTTCCCCAAGCAGGTAATCATAAAACAAATTAAAAAGCAAAAAACTTTTGCCGCAGCGACGAATCCCTGTAATGACCTTGATGAGTCCGTTCTCTCTCCGGTTAATCAGTTGCTCCAGATAACCGTCTCTTCTAATATAGTTCTCCATACTTGGTCTCCTATCCATTCGGAATTACAGTGCATTGCACTAAAGTTCTGATTCCATTATACCCGATTCGCTTTTTGATATCAATCCTGTTCAGAACTTTTTTATATTCAACACCCTTTTTTCCACAGATCCCTTAGTGTAACAGGGCATGAATCTCTCCATGCCCTGTCAATCAAGACTTATAGCTTCTCCTGAATTTTAATTTAGGAAAGTAATGGATTGATGATATTCTTTATCATATTAAATCCATATTCTTTTCCACCTGCCCAACCTTTTCCTGTCGGATTTTCCTGAATGCCGAGCCATTCGATATAGGGAGCGCTTTTTCTGACGACATATTTGAATCTTTCATCCACACATGCCTGCTTCAACGGTTCGTCGGACGCATATGCTTTCAGATGCTGAACCTGGGCTCTTATGCCGGTCCGCACGTCAGGAAAGTGAATTCCCTCCGCTCCGCCTCCGGTCGCTCCAAGACCGGCGAAATTAAACTGGCCGACCTTCACGTCACCGCCGAACTGCAGGTATCCGGTCTCCAACATCGCCTGTGCGAATACGACCTCCGGCCTTACGCCCTCCGTCACCGCTTCCTCATAGATGATCCGGCAGAATGTATGGATATCCGGCGCACCGCCTTTGGAAAGCGCGGTTCCCGGATAGGTTTTTCCGGATTTTGTGAATTGATCTGCCATCTTATTCACAACGTTGTTCACGTCATTTCCCAGGGCGCAGGCTCCCATGATCGGGGTAACGCCAGTATAGTATAGAGCGCCCATCGGCGACCTTTGCTTATTAAAGAAATACCATTGCCCTTCTATCTCACGGTAGCCGACCGCCATACTTCCTTCCGCCCCAAAAGAATTCCCTTGGGTATTTAAGTAATATTTGCTGCCGCCTTCTTCCAACCAGCCTACCTGCATCACTCCGGAAGCATCCAGATAATAGTATGTTCCTCCCACGAGTACCCATCCGGCTGCTCTTGCCCCGGAGGCATCCAGATAATACCAGCTCCCGTCAAGCAGCAGCCAGCCGGTCTTCATCCATCCGGCTTCGTCAAAATAATACCACTTGCCGTTGATCTGTTCCCAATCAGATGTGGTATAACTTCCGTCGCCGTGGCGGTACCACCATCGGTTTCCGCTTAAGATCCATCTGTCCGTCTCTTTTTTCTTTCCCGGGATCCATGCGCCGCTTCCGTCCACATAGTCGTTTCCGATCCAGGTATCGGCTGCCATTGCCCCGGAGGCGTTCAGGTAATAACATTTTCCATTCACCCATGTCCATCCGGTTGCCATCGCTCCGGAGGCGTTCAGGTAATACCAAGTCCCGTCAAGCAGCGTCCAGCCGGCCGCCATCGCTCCGGAGGCATTCAGGTAATACCAAGTCCCGCCAAGCAGCGTCCAGCCGGCCGCCATCGCTCCGGAGGCTTCCAGGTAATACCAGGTTCCGTTCAGCAGGATCCACCCGGTCTTCATCCATCCGGACGCGTCGAAATAATACCACCTGCCGTTGATCTGCTCCCAGTTAGAAGTGGTATAGCTCCCGTCGCCGTGGCGGTACCACCATCGGTTCCCGCTTAAGATCCATTTGTCTGTTTCTTTTTTCTTTCCCGGGATCCATGCGCCGCTTCCGTCTACATAGTCGTCTCCGATCCAGGTATCGGCTGCCATCGCCCCGGAATCATTCAGGTAATAGCATTTTCCATTCACCCATGTCCATCCGGTCGCCATCGCCCCAGAGGCGTTCAGATAATACCAGGTTCCGTCAAGCAGCGTCCATCCGGTCGCCATCGCTCCGGAGGCTTCCAGATAATACCGCGCCCCGTTCAACAAGATCCATCCGGTCTTCATCCAACCGGACGTGTCAAAATAATACCACCTGCCGTTGATCTGCTCCCAATCAGAAGTGGTATAACTCCCGTCGCTATGCCGGTACCACCATCGGTTCTCGCTTAAGATCCAGCCCGCCGGTTCCTCCTTGCCCAGGCCGAAATGTTCGGCAATACCTCTTGCATCCGCCTGTCCAAGGCTCTTAAGCTTCTCATCTGAGCTCAGATATTTATTATAATCATCCGTATTACTGATAAACGCATGCTCTATGATAAGCCCGGGAAACCCTGCCTTCTTGCTCCGCCAGATCAGGCCATAGTAATCTGCGATCGAACCATCGTCATAAGTACTGTTGTTTTGACTGTTCAGATACTTGATCTTGCGGTCGTACAACCCAAGTGCAACCAACTCGTCCTGGATCTTCTGCGCCAATGCTTTTCCATCGCTTCCGATATCCGGCCGGTAACTGCTGTTCGGATAATACACCTCTGCTCCATGCGCGGAAGCGCCCGCCGAATTGATATGGAAGCTGATCAGGACATCCGCCTTCTTCTGCTTTGCATAATTCACCCGCGCATCCAGATCAGCAGCCGCATCACTTGTCCCGCTGACCGACACATCAGAATCCCGCGTCATATATACGGTGACGCCTTTATATTTTTTCAATTCATCACGGCAATATCCGGCAATCTTCAAAGTAAGATTCTTCTCATATACATCATCTCTGACGGTGCCGGGATCCGGACCGCCATGCCCCGGATCAAGAACGATCACAAGATCGTCCGTCTTCTTGGCAACCGATGCCGTCTCTCCTGTCCTTGCCTTGCCGCTTCTTCCCATCGGCGCAGCCTCATCCTCTGCCGCCTCGATCGCTTCTGCAAGTGTATCGTTCTCTGTTATCTCTCCGTTATCATCAAGTGTAAGGAAGGAAGCCTCCGCCTCCGCGCCTCCTGCACTGCGGGACATCGCCGCAGCTTCCGTACTTTCATCTATGACGGCATCCGGCTGCGTATCGCATGCCTGATCCACGCCATAACGGATATTCAGCCCTATGGCGCCAAGGTCGATCTCATAAGACATCCCGTTCACTTCCGCACTCACCCTTACAAGACGATAGATTCCTGACTGCGATCCGTCGGAATATGGGATTGAAAATAACGCCGCATCCTGCTGGATCTCGCTTACGGCGATCTGCGATCGCTCTGTCGTTCCTTCCTTCTCATAAGTCAGCACCGCGTTCGTAAGTGCGATGCCCTCCTGAAATGAAACGGCGATATTCTGTACACCTGGAGTTACCTGGTATGCATTTTCCACATACACATACTGGACCGCCGGAGTCTCTGCGTTCTCCGAAACTGCCGTATCGGCAGAAGCTTCTTCCGTCTCCCCAGCCGGAAGGCTCTCAGTTCCAGTCGGACTGTCTGACTCATCCTGTGTCGTCACGGCGCTGCCGCCGGTTTCTGTCTGCTTAGGCTGATCTGCCTCAGTTGCTTTGGCGTTCTGCGGCGGTATGACAGAACATGTCATCGCAAAAACGACAGCCAACGCCAATAACCTCTTTGTTACTCCCCTTATCTTGAGCATTCTATATTCTCCCTTCTCTGATCGTGTATTTCCATTGTACCAAGCCGCTAGCGCGGCGGCTAGCCCTAAGTATGTGAAATTACACTTT
>OFFP01000283.1_pt1 | contig 42839 bp, 41 predicted proteins | sample 1521431 | NCBI WGS metagenome assembly OFFP01 (sample SAMEA3504104, study PRJEB24116) | mouse gut metagenome | biome: mouse gut; feature: mouse-associated habitat; material: faeces | place: Denmark | collected 2011
CTCCCGCAATTGTTATACATAGGTTTTAAGCTTATTCCCCAAATCCCTTATAAAATCGGTGTTTAGCCAATTTTTTTCTTTACAAACATATGTATAAATAGCATACTAAAAGCAGGGAATTATACATATGTCGGAGGGAATCAGCATGGCATCTCTGGTCTATCTAAAACACAAAAATGGCACCACATACGTTTATGAAAACGTCTCCTACTGGGATAAAAAGTCAAAAAAACCGAAATCAAAACGTAAGTGCATTGGACATCTTGATCCGGAAACCGGAACAGTACAGCCAAATGGTATGCGTGGCGGCAATCAGAAAAATATTACGACCAAATCAGAAAAAGAGCCGCCCAAATGTTTCACTTACAGCTGTGGCGTATCCTCCCTTTTGGATAAGGTATGTGCAGATATCGGGCTCGGACATATATTGAAAAAATCCTTTCCCAATGACTGGGATGCCATCCTGACATGCGCCTATTACCTTGTCAGCGAAGGGCAGGCGCTGTCCAGAGCCGAAAAATGGTCCCAGCAGGCAGTCACACCTTATGGGGCGGTGCTTGCTGACCAGCGGATCAGTGAACTGCTGATACGGATCACGCCGGAACTCGTCCAGGGCTTCTTTTCAGCATGGATGGAACATAACAGCTGTGACAGGTATTACTGTATGGACATCACAAGCGTTTCATCCTATAGTGAGCTGAACGAATTTGTATCATATGGGTACAACAGAGACAAGGAAAAGCTTCCACAGATCAATCTTCTGATGGTCAGCGGTCATACAAGCCGTCTTCCTTTATTCTTTAGGGCTATGCCTGGGAGCATCCATGATGTCAGCACGATGGATGAAAGCTTTAAAAGGCTTGACCTCGTTGACGCGAAACGGCTGCATATGGTCATGGATAAAGGATTTTACAGCGAGGATAACGTGGATGCCCTATATAGAAGGCATATGCGGTTTCTGGTTGGCGTTCCGTTTACGACATCCCTTTCTTTGGATGCGGCAGAGCGTCACCGCAATGATGCAATGATCTCTTACCGCCACTACTGTAATGTCCTTGGGGAAGAACTCTATGCGGACACAGAACTCATAAAGTGGAAAGGGCACCGCTGCTACCTTCATGTTTATTTTGACAGTATCAAAGCCGCGCTGGATGAGAAAAAGTTCAGCCATCGGATTCTGATGGAATATGAGGAACTCTGCTCAGGGAGTACGGTAAAAGAGCATCAGAAAGACTACGAAAGATTTTTTACTGTCAAGGAGACTCCTAAGCGGGGCAGGAAGGTTGAATACAATCAGGAAGCGATAGATGTCTGCAGAAAGAACAGTGTTGGCTGGCTTGTGCTTGCGACAAATGATGTCAAAGATCCGGTGAAGGCACTTGAAATATATCGGATGAAGGATACAATAGAAAAGCACTTCGATGACTTGAAAAATGACCTTGATATGAAAAGGCTGCGTATCCATTCCTCAGCAGCAATGGACGGGCGGCTGTTTATCCAGTATATTGCCCTGATACTTACTTCTCAGATTAAAAACATCATGAATGAGGCCGGATGGTTCAAGAGCCATAATATGCAGGAAGTGATAGATGAGATGAAATCCTTGCGGGTAGTTTCTGTTGAAGGGAAACGTAAACAGATCTACACAACGACAACAGCTTTTCAGAAAGAAATTATTGAACTCTTTGGGCTTAACATCGGCTAACATATGTATAATTTATATGGGATTTTAGGTGTCACTCCCTGCGTGGGAGTGTGGATTGAAATTATGTTCCCGCCCGCTGTACAGAATATACCGTCCGGTCACTCCCTGCGTGGGAGTGTGGATTGAAATATGACATGGCGCTTAATAATGAGTTTGTATACAAGTCACTCCCTGCGTGGGAGTGTGGATTGAAATAGTTTATTCGGCAATTTTTAACTAAATATTTTGGTCACTCCCTGCGTGGGAGTGTGGATTGAAATGCCCATCATGTGTTCGCGTCCCGCTCTCTTTTGTAGTCACTCCCTGTGCGGGAGTGTGGATTGAAATAGCTACGCGCTCCGGGAAGGTACCAGGCTTCTAGTCACTCCCAGTGCGTGAGTGTGGATTGAAATTGGCCTCTGCTCAGGCAAGCAGCAACACCACCGCGTCACTCCCAGTGCGGGAGTGTGGATTGAAATTATTTCTATTACATCTACTGGATATAGTGCCTTAGTCACTCCCAGTGCGGGAGTGTGGATTGAAATACAGGTATAAGTTACTGAATGGTACATATCGGTCTGTCACTCCCAGTGCGTGAGTGTGGATTGAAATCTGCCACTCCTTACACTTGCGGATTATGCGAAGGTCACACCCAGTGCGTGAGTGTGGATTGAAATTCTCTTAATTTTTCATCGTCTGTTATGATTTCGTGTCACACCCAGTGCGTGAGTGTGGATTGAAATAGCAGTATCATTAACGACACGTTCCATGACATCGTCACACCCAGTGCGTGAGTGTGGATTGAAATAGTCTCATAGATTTCTCAATGTAAGGTCACAAAGGTCACTCCTATGCGGGAGTGTGGATTGAAATTGGATATGGCGCGGCTGAAAGATTCTGAAAACTTGTCACTCCCAGTGCGTGAGTGTGAATTGAAATCGGCCGGAATGGAATCGCCGCGGCGGCCGTACAGTCACACCCAGTGCGTGAGTGTGGAGCGGCCTCTTTCGGTATCTTTTTCAGAAAACGCTCACCATATGCATAGAGAAAGGTCTGGCAGAAGGGAAACTGGTTTTTACAGACTCGATACACATGAAAGCAAAAACATCCCAGCAAACGGAATCCATAAAGCAGTTGGAAAGGATAAAATCGAAACCATTCACCACCGTGAGAACAAAACAGACCCCAAAGCAGGATTTTACAAGCAAAAAGGGAAAGCAGAAGGGATGTATTACCTGTCCAAGATGAAATATCAAGTCATGCATGAACTTCCCGATTGGCGTATCTCTACAGTAAGCGCCATTTACATTCAGGATGTGCGAACCGTCCTCAAATCTTTCCCAACCCTTTTGCCATTATGTCATTCTTTAAGGGAAAGATTACCTACGTATCCGGCAGTTTGACGAAGTCCTCGCCTTTCTTCAAAAGGCTGCGTCCATCAAGTTGGAGTTTTTCAAGGGTTCTTGATGTAATTTAAGTCATATTATGTTACAATTCATATCAGACTCCATTATGCATAAATTAAATAGTATGGCGGAAGTGAGATGAAAGAGATGCAGAAATTTTTAGGCAAATCCGCAAACAAAGGCATTGCCCAAGGCCCTGTAATGGTAATCAAAAACGGAAATCTACGCATAAGGCATGAGAAGATATCCAATGTCCAATCCGAAATAAAACGCGTAGAAAGCGCGGTAAAACGAGCCAGAGAACAGCTCCAGACATTGTATACAAAGGCATCGGAAGAAATCGGTGAATCTGTTGCGGCAATTTTTAAAGTACACCGGATGATACTGGAAGATGAGGAATATCTCGGCTCCATCCGCAATATTATTACTGCCGAGATGGTAAACGCTGAATATGCCGTAGCAATTACCGGAGAAAAATTTACCAGAATCTTTTCCGGTATGGATGACGAATATGTGAGTGCAAGGGCAGCAGACATGAAAGATATCTCAGACCGACTGCTCCGAATATTGGACGACCGGGAAGATACAGGCAGGAGTTCAGAAGCCCCTGTCATCATTGTGGCAGAAGATTTGAGCCCCAGTGAGACAATCCAGATGGACAGAGAAAAAGTTCTTGCATTTGTTACCATCCACGGTTCCACCAACTCCCACACGGCAATTCTTTCCCGACTCATGAATATTCCATCCTTGGTGGGAACGCCTTTGAATCTGGAAAATATCCGAAACGGTATGACGGCGGTGGTAGATGGCTTTGAAGGCACAGTGACCTTTGAACCGGATGAAAAAACATGTAGACAGGCAAAAGAACGTATAGAAGAAGAGCAGAAGAAGATCCGACTCCTACAATATTTAAAGGGAAAAGAAAACGAAACGCGAGACGGAAGAAAAATCAGCATTTGCGCCAATATTGGAAGTGTCACGGACGTAGAAAGTGTGTTGGAAAATGACGCAGGAGGAATCGGGCTGTTCCGCAGTGAGTTTCTGTATCTTGGGCGAAATGATTTTCCAGCAGAGGAAGAACAGTTTCAGGCATATCGTCAGGTCGTACAGAAGATGGGAGGAAAGAAGGTCATCGTGCGAACCCTGGATATCGGTGCAGACAAGAAGGCAGAATATTTCGGCATTGGAAAGGAAGAAAATCCGGCTATGGGATATCGTGCAGTTCGTATCTGCCTGAAACAGCCGGAGATATTAAAAACACAGCTTCGAGCATTGTTCCGTGCAGCGGTATACGGCAATCTTTCAGTCATTTACCCGATGATAACCTCTGTAGAGGAAGTGCAAAGGCTCCTTCGGATTGCCGAAGAAGTACGAGATGAACTTGCGAATGAGAAGATTCCATTCAGATATCCCAGGCAGGGGATTATGATTGAGACGCCGGCGGCAGTTATGGTCAGCGACGAGTTGGCAGAGCTGGCAGATTTCCTTAGTATTGGAACGAACGACCTGACCCAGTATACGCTTGCCATCGACAGGCAGAACGAGAAACTTTACGAATTCTATAACCCGCACCATAAGGCAGTCATGCGGATGATACGGATTGTGACTGACAATGCTCATAAACATGGCAAACGGGTCGGTATCTGTGGGGAACTTGGCGCCGATACGGAACTGACGGAAGAATTTTTGCGCATGGGAATCGATGAGTTATCCGTGGCGCCGTCTATGGTGCTCGAACTTAGGAAAATTGTCCGGGAAATGAAAGAATATTGAAAGGGACAGGAAGATATGCTATGATGTGAATTGGAACATTCAAAAGATAAGTTTTCACAGAAAAGGATATTGTTATGACGAAAGAGCAGAGACAGGCGGTTATAAAATTGGAAGATCAATTAAAGGAGACAGATGCACCTGCGCTTGATGACCTGCTCTGGGATACGCTGGTAAAGTTTCAGGATTATCCGTTTCACACAGCAAAGAATCTGGAGTTTTCTTATATCATCAAGGGGAATGAGATGTTTGTGACCCGAAAGGATAAGTCCATTACCAGGGCAAGCATTATGGTGGCGTTTCATAAGGCATTAGAACTTGAACGGGTAGTGAAGGGACCTAAAAAACTGGGAACCTTCGGGGCTAGTTATCTATATCCTGTCTTTCGGGAAATAGGCGTAATCATAGTGTGAAAAAGAGAGGTAAAAGTAATTGAATATCGTGAATTTTAATGTTACTATTGATATAAATGCAGTTCAAGCCCAATGGTGTTTCGAGCTTGAGCAGCTGCATGAGAATTGGAAATAAGAGGTAATGGAAGATGTGTGAAGAGATTGTATCTGGATTGGCTTCTTTTGTCGGAGATAGCCCGACGGCGTTTCACGCTGTCGCGAATATTGGGGATATTCTGCAAAAGAATGGATACCAGAGACTTTATGAGGAAGAAAGGTGGGAGATTAGCCCGGGCGGGAAGTATTATGTGACCCGGAATGATTCCAGTATCATTGCACTGAACGCAGGGGCAGGCCTTGAGGATTATTGTTTTAAGATTGCAGCTTCCCACAGTGATTCACCGACGTTCAAGCTCAAGGAGAATGCCGAGATTCAGGTGAAGGAAAAGTACATGAAGCTGAATACGGAGGGGTACGGCGGGATGCTGTGTGCCTCCTGGTTTGACCGTCCCCTGTCGGCTGCCGGACGGGCCATGGTGAAGGACGGTGGGGCATATCGGGCAAGGCTTCTGAATATAGACAGGGACTTGCTGTTGATTCCCAATATGGCAATCCATATGAACCGCAAGGCAAACGACGGGTATACTTACAATTTGCAGGTGGACATGCTGCCGCTGTTTGGAGGAAGCGGCTGCAAAAAGGGCGATTTTAAGAAGCTGGTGGCTAAGGAGCTGGATGTGGAGGAGGATTGCATTTACGGGATGGACTTATATCTGTATAACCGGATGAAGCCATCGGTGTGGGGCGCTAAGAAGGAATACATTTCCAGTCCGCGGCTTGACGACTTACAGTGTGCTTATACTTCCCTCCAGGGCTTCCTGAAAGGCTCGGACGACGGGGCGGTCAATGTATTTGCCTGCTTTGATAACGAGGAAGTGGGTTCCGGCACGAAGCAAGGGGCGGCTTCTACATTCCTTTATGATACCCTTTACCGCACGAACCTGTGTCTGGGAAAAGGAGAGGAGGAGTTTTTCAGGGCGGCTTCTAAGGGCTTCATGCTGAGCTGTGACAATGCACAGGCGGTTCACCCCAACCATCCGGATAAGACGGACGCGGATAACTGTGTGTTTATGAACGAGGGTATTGTGGTGAAGTCCCATGCGGGACAGAAGTATACCAGCGATGCCGTAAGCATTGCCGTATTCCGGGGAATCTGCGAGGAGGCGGGCGTACCGCTGCAATTCTTCGCGAACCGTTCGGATATGGCAGGCGGGAGTACCCTTGGCAATATTGCCATGTCCCAAGTGTCAATGAACAGTATTGACATCGGGCTTGCGCAGCTTGCCATGCATTCTGCCTATGAAACTGCCGGAGTGAAGGACAGTTATCATATGGTTCAGGCTGTCGGGCAGTTTTTTAACAGCCGGATTGAGATGTTGCCGATTCAATCGTTAACATAAATCCCTTTCAATTCATGGAGGTATACCCCCGGTTTTTGATGCCGGGGGTATACCTTCGCCTACGTACAAAAATAGTTAGTTTTATAGGGAGTTGATTATGAAAGCAAAGATTAATTTTAAGGAATTTTTGGTGATACTTGTGGGTATGTTTCTCATATCTGTGGCGGTTTATTATGTGATGATACCGGATAATCTGGTTCTGGGGAGCCTGTCCGGTCTGATATTGGTGCTGGTGAATTTTATCCCCTTGAAGATTTCCACGTTGACGTTTATCTTGAATGCCGCTCTTTTGGTGGTTGGATACATATTTATCGGGAAAGAATTTGGACTGAAAACGGTGATTACGTCTCTGATGCTGCCCGTGTATCTTAGGGTTTTCGAGATTGTGACGCCAAATGTGGAGTCCCTGTCCGGAAATATTGTGATTGATTTGGCATGTTTTATGGTGGTAATCAGTCTTGGACAGGCATTGCTGTTCAACATAAATGCTTCTTCCGGCGGGCTGGATGTAGTCGCAAAGCTGTTAAATAAATATCTGGGGTTCAAGATCGGGGAGAGCCTTACGATTGTCGGGTTTGTAATTGCGTTTACGTCTATTTTTGTCTACGACCGTGAGACGATGATTATCAGCCTGATAGGGACGTATATATACGGGCTTGTGCTGGACCGGTACTGCGACGGGTTCCGGATACGGAAGAAGGTATGTATCCTGTCGAGTAAATATACGGAGATTCAGGAGTTTATTGTGAAGGAACTTCACCGGGGGGCGACCTTGTACCGGGCGTATGGAGGAATGGGCCTTGCGGAGCAGATGGAGATTGCGACGATTCTTGAGAAGAGTGAGTATGGAAAGCTGTTGGCATTTATCCAGCGGACAGACCCGGCTGCCTTTGTGACGGTCAGTACGGTCAATGAGGTAATCGGGGCTTGGAATAAGAATCGGTAGGGGCAGCGAAATACGCAAATGAGGAAGGGGATTGAAAACGATGAAGAAGATACTGATGATTGGGACAGGAGGCACCATTGCCTCTACCCAGACGGAGTTTGGCCTGGCGCCGGGCCTTACGCCTGCGGATATCCTGTCTTATATTCCAGCGGTACGGCAGGTCTGCGAGGTAGATTCGATTCAGGTCTGTAACCTGGACAGTACCAATGTGACGCCGGAGCATTGGAGGCTGTTGGCAAGAAGCGTTGAGGAACACTACGGGGCGTATGACGGGTTTGTCATCTGCCATGGCACAGATACGCTGGCATATACGGCGGCGGCGTTGTCCTATATGATTCGGAATTCGTCGAAACCGATTGTGATTACAGGGGCGCAAAAACCCATCCAGATGGATGTGACCGATGCCAGGACGAACCTTTTGGACAGCTTTATCTATGCCGCGGATGATGAATCACAGAATGTCAATATTGTGTTCGACGGGAAGGTGATAGCCGGGACACGGGCAAAGAAGGAGCGGGCGAAGAGTTATGATGCATTTTCCAGTATAAATTTCCCGTATCTGGCTGTGATTCAAGAGGGGATGATCGTGCGCTATATTAAGGAGCCGCCTTGCAGCGAGTCGGTCTGCTTCAGTTATGATATGAAGGACAGCGTGTATGTGTTAAAGCTAATCCCAGGGATGCACGCAAGTATACTGCCGTATTTGTTTATGCATTATGACTGTATCGTGATTGAGAGCTTTGGGGTCGGAGGGATTCCCAATACGCTGGTGCAGGAGTTTTACCGGGAGATGAAGGAGTGGGAAGGCAAAGGAAAGTATGTGGTGATGACTACTCAGGTGGCCAACGAGGGGAGCAACATGACCGTCTATGAGGTGGGGAAACGTGTGAAGCAGGATTTTAAGCTGCTGGAAGCGTATGACATGACTCTGGAGGCTGTGATTACGAAGATGATGTGGCTGATGGGAAGAGGACAGTCAGATTATGAGGGGATGAAGAGGGAGTTTTATACGGAGATTAACCATGATATTTTGTTTACGAAGAGACTGGAAAGAGAGGGATAGGCTGTTATGGAGCTTGTGATTTATGGAATGCATGTTTGTCCGGACTGTGTGGAGGCTTTAGAGGAGCTTGACAGAAGAGAGATTGCGTATGTGTATAAGGATTTTTCCGAAGCTACGGCGAATCTGAAAGAGTTTTTAAAGTATAGGGACTCTAGTGAGATTTTTGATGAGGTTAAGGCAGACGGGGGGATTGGGATTCCCTGTTTTGTGCTACCGGACGGGGAAGTGACCCTTTCTCTGGAGGATGTATTAAAGGTATACCCAGGGGCACACCGTGACGGGCAGTGAGGACTCGTCCGGAAGAAAAGAATTTGAGAGTTGTGGAGGCATTATCGTGGAAGAGAGTAAGGCGTTTGATGGGAAAAAGTTTTTAAAGGAGTATGGTCTGCTGACTCTGGGGACGGCAGGTATTGTTATTTCAGACTATTTTTTTAAGTTTCCGAATCATTTCAGTTTCGGCGGCGTGACAGGTATTGCAGTTTTGTTAAGCGGCGTTTTGGGCGGTACGGCAAGTACGTACTCATTTATTATGAATATTGCGCTGCTTGTGATAGGCTTTTTTGTGCTGGGGAAGAGCTTCGGGATAAAGTCGGTGTATGTCACATTGCTGTTCAGTGTGGGACTTGAGGTGATCCAGTTTGTAATTCCCTTTGAGGGGACGCTGACAGACCAGCCTGTGCTGGAATTAATTTTTTCATTTATCTTTATGACGGTTTGTTCGGCGTTGTTCTTCAACCTGAATGCGTCCAGCGGCGGGACAGATATCATTGCTCTGCTTCTCAAGAAATATACGAATGTTTCGATTGGGCGGGCGTTGATGATCACGGATTGCATCGTCGTGATTGGCTCTTTCTTTATCTATGGACCGACCATCGGCTTGTTTTCGCTGGCGGGCTTTCTGGCGAAGTCCTGTTTTATTGACACAGTGATTGAGAGTATGAATCTGTGTAAGTATTTTACCATCGTATCAACCAATGCGGAGCCAATCTGTGAATTTATCCATAAGGAGCTGAACCATAGCGCGACGGTGTACCATGCCGAGGGGTCTTACACCCATAAGGATAAGACGGTGCTTCTGACCGTGGTAAACCGGAACCAGGCGATTCGGCTGCGTGATTTTGTCCGGGCCGTGGACCCGGAGTCGTTTATGATGATTACGAACAGCAGCGAGATTATCGGAAGGGGATTTCGGGTGAATTGATAATAACTATAAATAGACGTTCTTATCGACATTAACGATTGGACAGAGAATTTTCCTGCTAATATAATAAAAAGTAGTATGTCAATACACTGGTATTGCAGAAATGAGGGCAGATGTGCATGAAGGATAATTTCGATATAAATGTCTGTTATAAAAAAGTATTCAGGATGTTGGGGAACGAAGGCACGATGGACAAGATGGTAAATGATATCGCAGAATATACCAACACGGTCATTACCATCATCGATATCGGAGGAAAGATACTTTCTGCGTCAGATGGAAGCCTGGACGGGGATGACGGAGGCTGCAAGGAACAAAGAGAAAAATTTACGCGCCTGGTTGCGCGTTACATCGACGTGCAGGAAGATGAATCCTCGGAGGATTCCATGCTGATGGAAGAAGAGGAAGGATGCAAGGTAATCAGCAGGATTACGGTAAAAGGAAATACGGAAGGGTTCAGTATCATGGAGTCCCCGTTTTGCGGGGACTTTGGCATGGACACAGAGGAGATTCTTTGTCAAGTCAACGATATTCTCTGTCAGGCGGTAGGAATTCTGATGGAGCGGTACGGACACAGGGTTTATTACCATGCTTCCACGCTGCGCCGCATGATAGCCAGAAGTTTTTTTGACGAAGAGGCGGAAAATGGATTTAAGATTAAGGAAATTCGCTCCATGTACGACGCCTACGTCCTGCCTGGGTTTATCGTAGCCGTGCTGGAGATGAAAGATTATCATATGTTCCAACTGCAAAAGGCAGCGAACGGACTTGCAGACGAGTTTCCAGATTCATTTATCTATATGAAAGAAAACAGGGCATACGTATTGTTTTCAGGTGTGCGTGTAAAACATCCGGAGAAAAAGATTCGCGCGGTATTGGAAGAGCTGTGCAAAGGGTTTGGATTCTACTGCGGCATGAGCGGAGCTTTTGATGATGTAGGATTGGTAGAAAAGAAGCATTTTCTGGTGAAGAAGGCGCTTGAAATCGGAAAGTCATCGGAGCCGGAGAAGGGAATCTACATGGAATACGACTATTACATCCAGACCGTCTGTTCCTGCGCGGTATCCTTCATAGGTAAGGCAAGATATTTGGAGGAAGAGCTGCAGGAATTGAAGAACGAAGACTGCATGAAAGGGACATGCTTTTACAATACATTAAAGGAATATCTTCTGAATGGGAATAATGTCAGTATGACGTCAAAAAAATTATTTATCCATCGCAATACGATGATTTACCGTCTCGGGAAAATCAACGAGATACTGGGAGTGGATATCAATGCGCCTTCCGTCGCCTGGCGGCTCATGCTCAGTATTATTTTGCAGGAACAGGAATGGGGGAACTGAGGGAAAGTGGTCATTGTGCAGACTGCATAACGAAAAGTTGCTTGTTTGTGTCAGGAAGAATTGTTTTTTGCAGAAGGAGTGTGGTAGAATAGGGGTGTTTAGGTAAGAGGAGAGCGTTATATGAATATCATTAAGGAATTGCCCGAAATATTCGAGGAATTTGCAGAGCAGAAGAAACAGTCATTTTTAATCGTGAAAGAGTGCAAAGACCGGCATATTCCGGTTATCGGGGCATACTGCTCCTATTTCCCGAGAGAACTGGCTACGGCGATGGGGGCGGTTCCCATCGGGCTGTGTTCATCGTCGGAGGAGACGGTAAAGATTGCGGAGACAGTACTGCCTAAGAATGTCTGTCCGCTGATTAAGTCCAGCTATGGATTCGCTGTCTCGGACAGATGCCCATATTTTCATTTCTCAGATCTGGTCGTGGGAGAAACCACCTGCGATGGGAAGAAGAAGATGTACGAGATGATGGCCGAATTCAAAGACGTCTTTATCATGGAGCTTCCCAACATACAGTCTGAGAAAGGGCTGAAACTGTGGCGGGAGGAAATCATCCGGCTGAAGGACTTTCTGGAAGAAAAGTTCCAGCTCGTGATAACGGACGAGGATGTCAGGCAGGCGATTCATCAGGAGAACCGCCAGCGGGAGGCGTTAAAGAGGCTTTATGAGGTCATGAGGTTGGATCCTGTTCCTGTTATGGGAATGGATTTGCTCAATGTGCTTTATGGGAGCAAGTATCGGCTGGATAAGGAGCAGGCGGCGGAAGAGCTGAATTGTTTGAGAGAGCGGATACTGGAAGACTACCATGCCAATCCTAAGAAGGAGAAGAAGCCAAGGATACTGGTCACGGGATGCCCGATTGGCGGGGATACCCAGAAGGTCGTCCGGGCGATTGAGGATAACGGCGGGGTTGTGGTGGCATTTGAGAACTGTACAGGGGCAAAAGTGCTGGATAAACTGGTGGACGAGGAAGATCCTGATATCTACGGGGCGATTGCGCGGAAGTATTTCTATATCGGGTGCGCCATTATGACGCCCAATGACAACCGGATTGAGCTGTTGGGCAGGATGATTGATGAGTTCCGTGTAGATGGGGTGGTGGAAATGATTCTGTCGGGATGCCATTCCGTACATATGGAGTCGATTAGTGTACGTAACTTCGTCGGAGAAGAGAAGCATATACCATACATAGACGTTGTCACGGATTACTCTCCGGGGGATGTGGGACAACTGAATACGAGGATGTCGGCATTTATTGAGATGTTGGAGACACATTGAAGAATGAGGCTGTGGGAAAAATGGATACGCCGTTTTCCTACAGTCATTTTTTGTCCATGTTTACACTATTTATAGACAATATATATTTATTATAGACATATATAGACATCGTCTAACAATTTGTGCGCAATGCACAATCGACATAGAAAATATTGGAATTGTAGATGATGAAATCATAATAATTTTTTATTAGAATATCAAAAGGATTGTACGAGGAGGGAAGAAAGTGATTGAGATAAAGAACCTAAAGAAAATCTGGGAGGACGACGGAACCAGCGTCCTTGAGGACATCAACCTGACGATCGAAGACGGGGATATCTACGCACTGGTAGGGCGAAGCGGGGCGGGCAAATCAACGCTGCTTAGGTGCATTAACGGACTGACCTCTTATCAGGGCGGCAGCCTTACCGTGGACGGGTGTGAGATTAAGGACTTAAAAGATAAGGAACTGAGAGAGTTCCGCAGGCATGTGGGCATGATATTCCAGCATTTCTCCCTGTTGGAGCGGGAGACAGTGTACCAGAATATTGCACTTCCCATGCAGTGCTGGAAATATTCCAAGGCAGATACGGATAAAAAAGTAAAGGAGCTGCTGGAGCTGGTAGGACTGACAGATAAGATGAACGCCAAGCCAAGAAACCTTAGCGGCGGACAGAAGCAGAGAGTCGCGATTGCAAGGGCGTTGACCATGGAGCCTAAGATTCTCCTGTGCGATGAGGCGACATCCGCCCTTGACCCCAAGACGACGAACTCAATTCTGGAGCTTCTGTTGGAGATTAACCAGAAAATCGGAATTACCATTGTCATCGTGACGCACCAGATGGAGGTCGTAAGGAAAGCATGCAATAAGGCCTGCATTCTGGAACAGGGACGGATTGCAGACGAGGGGACGGTGCGGGATATTTTCATCAAACAGCCCTTATCTCTCAGGAGGCTTCTTGGAGAAGAGGAAATCCGGCTTCCTTCAAAAGGGCACAATATCCAGATTGCCCATATGGTAAATGATATCAGTGATGGGGAGCTGTTCGGCAAAATGTCCAAGGATTTGGATTATGTGTTCCCGATTCTGGACGGTAAGATTCAGGAGTATCAGGGGGACCATATGGGAATCTTTGTGATAAATGTGGACGACGCACATTTCCAAATGGTAAAGGACTACTTAGACACCCAGAAATTGAACTGGTGCGTGCTTGACGAAAGGAGAGAAGAAGAATGACCTTAAAGAATTATACGTTTTTGCAGATATGTCAGATGATTATTATCCCCGCATTTTTTGATACGATGAAAATGTTGATCATTTCCGGCATCCTTTCGACAATTCTGGGATTCTTCCTGGGAGTCATACTGATTATCACGGAGAAGGGCGGCCTGTGTGAAAATGTAGTCGTGAACCGTATTCTGGACTTTTTTGTTAATATGATACGGTCGTTCCCTTTTATTATCCTGATGATTTCGATTATCCCCCTTACGAGGCTGATTGTGGGAAGTTCCATCGGGGACAAGGCAGCTATCGTTCCGCTTACGGTGGCGGTAACGCCTTTCATGGCTCGGATTTACCAGAACAGTTTTAAGGAAGTGGATCCGGCGCTCATTGAAGCGGCACAGTCCTTTGGCGCATCTAAGAGCCAGATTGTGTTTAAGGTGATGTTAAAAGAATCTGTCCCGTCGATTATTTCCGGGTTGTGCCTGGCAATCATCAACCTTCTGGGAGCCACTGCGATGGCTGGGGCGGTGGGAGCCGGAGGGCTTGGCTCTGTGGCGCTTACATACGGCTATCAGAATTTTAACCAGCAGATCATGTATTCCATCTGTGCGGTGCTGGTCATCCTGGTGGCAATTATTCAGTATTTGGGAGACTGGATTTACCGGAAATTAAAATAGGCACGAATAAAGATGGGCGACAGGCCCATTTTTAGATAAAATTTAAATTACGTATTAGCAGGAGGTTATTTATGAAAAAAAGATTTTTGAGTATGGTTCTTATCATGGGTATGGCAGGAGCGATGCTGGCAGGCTGCGGCGGTTCCGGGGATGAGAAAGCCGATGCAGGGGATTCTGGTTCGGAGAGTTCTGGCTCTAAGGATACTATCCGGATTGGTGTCCGTTCCGACGGAATCGACCAGTTAGAGGTTGTGCGTGACAAGATTGAAGCGGCGGGCTATACGGTAGAGGAGAGCGTATTTGACGACAGTATCCAGCCGAATGTGGCGTTGGCAGAGGGCAGTATAGATGCCAACTGGTATCAGCATGGGCCGTATCTTGAGAGCTATAATGCGGAAAATGACACGGATTTCGTGATGGTGGAGCCAAAGACGGCATACCCGTTGTTCGCAATGTTCTCAGACAAGCATGATTCTATCGAGGATCTTCCGGACGGAGCAAAGATCGGGCTGTGTAATGATGCGACGAATCAGGCGCGCGCGCTGAATATGCTTGAGGCGGAAGGATTGATTGAGCTGGATGATTCGGTGGAAGTCCCGACCATGTATGATGTGAAGGGAAATCCGCATAATTTTGAGTTCATTGAAGCTGAGATGACGGTGCTTCCGCAGTCTTTGGGAGATGCGGATGCCATCTGTCTTGCAGCGGCGCATATGGTAACGGCCGGAAAGCCGGCAGACAAGTATCTTTGTTCCGCACCAGACGGTGAGGACTATGCGGTAGGCTTTGTTGTAAGGAGCGAGGATAAAGACGCGGAGTGGGCGAAGGAGATTGCTAAGCTTGTGCAGTGCGACGAGCTTGCAGAGTATTTTGCCACGGAAAAAGACGGGACGATGGTTCCAAGCTGGAAATAATGAGGACGGGGGGCGGACACTTGGTGTTTGCCCTTTTTGGATAGCAGGGAGCGCGTGCCAGAATTTTGTTTCTTTTGATCTGTAGAACATATTGTTAGGGCTTATTGCTGTCAGAGAGCTGATGTAGGAGCGCCGGAGTGTGGAATCCGGATTGCATAGTGAGGAGGTCGTGAATGGAACTTGCCGCAATTACCTTGTATAAGACACTTGTCATGGTGATTCTTGCATTGACAGGGGTGTTCAGTTACAGGGCAGGAATCGTAGATGAGTCCATGAACCGAAAACTGTCGGAGCTGGTACTGACACTTTTCACGCCGGTTTTGTTGTTTACGTCGTTCCAGAAAGAATTTTCCCAGGAACTGCTTTCCGGGCTTGGGATATCCGTAGTGTTATCGTTTTTGTCCTTTGCCGTTATCTGGTTCATCTGTAAATGTGTCGTGTATGGGCGGGATAAAGACTATCAGGCGGTGGAGCTGATTGCTATGATGTATTCAAACTGCGGGTTTATTGGTATCCCCATGGCGCAGGGAATCTGGGGGACGGACGGAGTGTTCTATATGACCGCATATGTGGCGGTGGCAAATTTCCTGCTATGGTCCCATGGGGTCATCGTTATTTCGGGAAAGAAGAATGTAAAGTCATTGAAGCATGTATTTACGTCGCCGACGATACTTTCCATTGTCTTAGGGGTGGTGTGTTTTCTGGCGCAGGTGAGGCTCCCGGCAATGGTGAATGAGCCGCTTGCAATGGTGGCGGATATGAATACCCCTATGGCGATGATGGTCGCGGGGATTAATATTGCACAGGCAGATCTCAGGAATACCTTCCGGAAATGCCGTTTGTATTGGCTGGCCTTCGTGAAATTAATTATGATGCCATTGGTGCTTATCGGGCTGTTTCGGATGCTGCCCGTGGAAGATGAAGTGAAAACGGTCATGGTACTGGCCACGTCCTGCCCGGTAGGGGTGACGGGGAGCTTGTTCGCACTGCGGTATGGGAAGGATGCGGTGTATGCATCGGAACTGTTTGCGATGTCAACCGTGATTTCAATCGGTACGATGCCATTTATGATGCTATTCTGCTGATGGATTGTTGTGGAAGGACGGCTATCGGATGTTGTTTGTGTGTTTCGGTGAGAGAGGAGAGAACCTAAATATGGAATTAATAAAATTAGAAATGACCCCCAAAGAGAGGAAGCTGGCTTATGCCAGAGGAGAGGAGGTCGATCGGATACCCACGTCCCTGAGCGCAAATGAAACGGCGCCGCCCTTATATGGGATTGATATCTGTGATTACTATTTTTCCGCCGATGCAATGGTACAGGTGGAGACGGCTTTGGCAAATGATTTTCAGGCGGATAACATGGGAATCGGGCTTGGCCTTAGGTCTGTGGTGGAAGCACTCGGTACGAAGCTTGAGTATCCAAAGAAAAATGTGTCCTATATTAAAGAACCTGCGCTGAAAACGTTGGAGGATGTGGAGAACCTGGAACTGATTAATGTGGAGAAGGACGGGAGATTCCCAATTATTCTGGAGGCGACTGAGCGGCTGCTTAAAAGGTTCGGCGAGGAGCGTGTGATCGGCAGCGGGCTTGCGGGGCCGTTGACGACTGCGGCGAGCCTGATCGGGACGGAGATGTTCCTGAAGGCGACTGTGAAGAATAAGGAAGGGGCGCATAGATTGCTGCAGTTTAGCACGGACTGTATTGTAACATGCTGTAAAGATATCAACCGGAAACTGGGGATTGGTTTTATGCTGTCAGAGCCCATGGCGGCGCGCAACCTGCTGAGCAAGAAGCAGTTCAATGAGTTTTTCCTGCCGTATCTTAGGCAGACGGTGGAAAGGCTGAATGAGTTCCAAAGCGGGACGGCAATCCACATCTGCGGGAATACGAGGGATAGGTGGCAGGAAGTGGTGGATGCAGGGGTGAGCGGTTTCTGGGTGGATAACTGTGAGAGCTTGAAGGAGTTAAAGGAATCCTTCGGGGAGCGGATCGCCATAAGCGGCAACCTTGTGCCGGTAGGGGTACTCAGGGACGGTACGACAGAAGAAATCGCAGAGAATGTCCGGTTTTGTATTGCCCAGGCCGGCGATAACCCTTGCGGATATAATCTGTGTCCCGGTTGTACGACTCCTATTGGGACATCTAAGGAGAACATGATTGCGTTTATGAACGCTGCCGCAGTTTATGGCAGAGGGGCAAGGAAAGGACGAATGCCTAAGGGGATGCAGGATAGTCTGGAAATTGGAGAGTTCTTGTTTTAGGATAAGGGAGAAGCCTTCGGGAATCTCCCTGTTTTGTACAATGATGATATAGATATATTCTATATATCTATATCATCATTGATAATATCAATTAGTGTGAAAGAAGTATTTATGATACGATATGTTTGACGAATTACAGCGGATTTTAGATAGGTTTATGGAAGAATAGGGAAGGGGAGAGGATATTGGCAGAGATAAAAGATTTTCAATGTACATATGACAATTCTGCCGGAATCAGCAGTAAGGTGACGGAAGGCCTGGGCCTTACGTTCCCGGATGCGTACCTTAACTGGGATACCATGGCGGCATTGTCCAAGGCGTTAAAGGAGCATGACAAGGCGGCGTTCTGTGAACTGCCCTTCTGCCATACGGTTGAGGCAGAAGCATTGGGCGGTATCGTTAATTATGGAAATGAGACGGCAGGCCCCAGGGCGAAGGAGTATATCTGTACATCGCCGGAGGAGCTTCTCACACTGCCGAAGATTGATTTCTCGTCGGGAAGGATTCATGAGGTTTTGCTGGCATGCAAGGCCTTGCGGGAGGCGGGAGAGCATGTGGTGCTTCAGGTGTCGGGGCCGCTTACCATATTGAATGTATTGATCGATGCGAAGTATGTTTTCAAAGCAATGCGCAAGAAACCGGAACTGATGAAAGAGGTGTTCTGGAAACTTGGTGCAGAGATCCTCAGGTTCATGGAAGAAGGGAAAAAGTACGGTGCGGATCTGATAAGCTATGCAGATTCTTCCGGCGGCGTGAATATTCTGGGTCCAAAGATGGCGGGGCAGGTGGTGGAGGATTTCACATATGGATTTTTGAAAAAGGCTGAAATGCTGGCGGACGGCAAGACGATGATATTATTATGCCCGAAGACGGCGTTTGCCTTGCTTGGGACGGGAAAAGCGAGATTCCGCGACTTAAAGCTGCCAGAACCGATGGCATACGGGGAAGGGTGTATCGAGATGATTGGGAAGGTAAAGATGGCAGGGCAGATGTGTATTAAAAATGTAGGATACTGGCTTGAGAACGGGATATTTAAAGAGGTTGTGCTTGAGGACTGTGCAGATTCATGAAGATTACAGGAGGAATTTCGGATGAGTTCAAAAGAGGAATTATTAAAGCGTCTTTCAGACGGAGTGGTAGAGATGGAGGAAGAAAATGTCGCCTGCGCGGCGCAGGAATATCTGGATGCGGGTTATCCGGCATTTGACGGTATCATGGAAGGGCTGGTGGACGGAATGAACCGCGCCAGTGAACTTTTTGAGGCGGAAGAGTATTTTGTGACGGATGTACTGCTGTGTTCCGATGCGATGTACGCAGGACTCGATATTTTGCGGCCCTATCTGCCGGAAACGTCAAGGGACGATAAGGTCACAGGGGTTATCGGGGTCGTGGAGGGGGATACCCATGACATCGGGAAGAATCTGGTGAAGATTATGCTGGAGACGGCGGGATTCCATATGATAGACCTTGGAAGGGATGTCCCGCTGGCGAAGTTTGTGGAGACGGCAAAGGAAGAAAATGCGGATTTTGTGTGCCTGTCTACATTGATGACCACCACCATGGGCGGGATGGAGACGGTAATCCGTCTGCTTACCGAGGCAGGGCTGCGTGACAGAGTGAAGGTAATGATCGGGGGAGGCCCCATTTCCCAGAAATATGCAGACAGAATCGGGGCGGACGGGTATTCCCAGAATGCAGTGGAAGCTGTAAAACTGGCGAAAAGATTGCTGAGGAGTGAGAAATGCTGACACCAAAAGAAAGATTAAGGATGATTTTAGCGGGGCAGCAGGCGGACAGACCTGCCTGTATCTGCCCCGGCGGAATGATGAATATGGTGACTTCCGAGCTGATGGATAGGGTGAAGGTCTATATGCCGGAGGCGCACAGGGATGCAAGACAGATGGCAGAACTGGCGAAAGCTGTTTATGAAGAGGGATGTTTCGAGAATTATGGAGTTCCCTTCTGCATGACCGTAGAGGCGGAGGAGATGGGCGCAGAGGTAGATATGGGGACTTCTGTGTACGAGCCCCATGTGACCGGATATGTGATTGAGTCCGTAAGTGAGTTGGAGAAACTGCGGCCGGTGGATGTGACGAAAGGCAGGGCGAAGGTTACGCTGGATGCAATCCGTATCCTGAAAGAAGAGACAGAGGATGTGCCGATTGTGGGCAATCTGACAGGGCCAATCAGCACGGCAAGCTCTGTGATGGAGCCGGTTACATTTTACAAGGAGCTGCGTAAGAAGAACAGAGAAGCACATACATACATGGAATTTATTACGGAACAACTGATTACCTTCGGGCGGGCGCAGATTGAGGCAGGCGCAGATATTATCGCAATCTCGGACCCAAGTGGAACGGGAGAGATACTAGGGCCGAAATATTTCAAAGAGTTTGCCGTGACCTACATTAACCGGCTCTTGGATGCCCTGCAGGAAGAGAAAATGGGGACGATCGTGCATATTTGCGGGCAGATGAGCCCGGTATATAAGGAAGTACACGAAGTACGCAGCAGCGCGCTCAGTTTTGATTCCATCGTGCCCATGAAGGAGGCGCGGGAACATCTGAAAGACCGGGTACTGATGGGAAATGTCAGTACCTATGCGTTGGAATTCGGAGATCCTGACCGAGTCAAGATGCTGACAAAAAGCTGTGTCAAAAGTGGTTCAGATATTATTTCCCCGGCGTGCGGGCTTGGGATGAAGTCGCCGCTTAGGAATGTACAGTCGATTTTGGAATGCCTGACCGACGCGCAGTGAGAGGAGAGAAAGAGAGATGGCAGAGATAAAGATTCGGCATGGCGGAAGGCATTTTATATGTCAGAACGGCACAAATCTTCTGGACGCTTTGCTGGAAGCCGGAGTTTTCGTAGATAATCCTTGCAATGGCAAAGGCATCTGCGGGAAATGTAAAGTGAAGGTATTGTCTGAGGGCTTGACCCCAATGACGGCTTCGGAGGAGCGGCTATTAAAGCCGGAAGAGATTTCAGAAGGAGTCCGTCTGGCCTGCATGGCGGAAGTGACGGGGGATGTGGAAATCGGACTGCTAAAAAAGGAACGGAAACATGAGGTGCTGACAAAGGGATATCTGCCGGCGTTTGAGAAGGACAATTTTGACGGCGGGTATGGCGTCGTCATCGACATCGGCACGACGACGGTAGTGACGGCATTGATTGACCTTAGGACAGGGGAGGAGATTGCCAGCGCGTCGATGATCAATGCACAGAAACGTTACGGTTTGGATGTGCTGACCAGGATTACCTACGAATACGAGCATCCGGACTGCGGGGTACGTAAGCTTCAGGAGGCGATCGTGAATTCAATCAATGGCATGATCGAAGAGGTATGCAAGGAAACAGCGGTAAGCCGGGAGGAGATTCGGGAAATCGATGTGGCGGCAAACTGTACCATGATGCATATGCTGTTGGGAGTCGATGCAAGGTCTCTCGGGAAATCGCCCTACAAGCCGGAGTTTACAGAGGCAAAAGAGCTGCTTGCCCATGAGATTGGAATCCGGGCGGCAGAGGATACGAAGCTGTACTGCCTTCCCCAAGTGTCTGCCTATATTGGAGCGGATATCGTGGCAGGGGCTTATGTCTGCCAGCTTTGGAAGGAGCAGGGGAATGTGCTCTTCATCGACATCGGGACCAATGGAGAAATCGTCCTTGCAAACCATGGACGGCTTACATGCTGTTCCTGCGCGGCTGGACCTGCGCTGGAGGGAATGAATATCAGCTCCGGGATGCGGGCGGCTGAAGGGGCGATCGAAGATGTGGAGATTATGGAGCAGGGAATCCGTCTAAGGGTCATCGGAAATGGGGAGCCGGCGGGACTCTGCGGGAGCGGAATCCTTGCTGTGGTGAAGGAATTATTGCGCACGGGAATCGTGAAGAAGACAGGAGTGTTCGTGAAGAAAGAGAAACTTGAGGAGACCGATTACCGTTATCCCATGATCCGCATGGATGGGACGAAGCGGGAATTTGTCCTGTGTGAGGAGCCGCAAATCGTGGTGACGCAAGGAGATGTGCGTCAAGTGCAGCTTGCCAAAGGAGCAATCCTATCCGGGTTCACCGTTCTTTTAAAGAAGGCAGGGCTTAGGATGGAGGAGCTTGATAAGGTGATGATTGCCGGGCAGTTCGGCGCGCACCTTCCGGCAGAGTCCTTAATCGGGACAGGAATCCTTCCGCAGGAGGCAGCGGGAAAGCTTTCCTATGTGGGAAATTCGTCCAAGACGGGAGCCTATATGGCGCTTTTGTCCCGGCGGGTGAAACAGGAAATCGAAACTTTGGCGGAGAAGATGGAGTATATGGAGTTGGCGGAAACCGAGAACTATGAGAGGATATTTGCGGAGAGCATGATATTTTCCGAGGTAAATTGAAGAATAGGAGTGAAGACATGGAAGAAAAAGTAATTGCCGAACAGTTCATGAAGGGTTATGACTGTTCACAGGTCGTTGTGTCCCATTATGCGGCAGAACTTGGCATCTCAGAAGAATTGGCGAACAAAGTAGCCGCCTGCTTCGGAGGCGGAATGCTTCAGGCGGATACGTGCGGGGCATTCACAGGGGCGCTTATGGTGATTGGGTTAAAGTATGGACATTATGATTCAGGGAAGCTTCAGACACAAAAAGAAGTAATGATGGCAAAGAGCGGGGAATTCAGGAAAAAGTTTTTTGAAAAACACCCTACATGTAACTGCAAAGAACTGGTGGGCTATGATGTCTCTACGCCGGAAGGGTTCAAGGAGGCAGTGGAAACGGGAAGGATGATGTCCTTCTGCCCGAAGCTGGTGAAGGATGTAATCGAGGTGTTAGATGAGATGCTAAAATCTTCTCACAGTAAATAAAGAAGGATGAAAATATGGACAGAATTACAGGGTTAAGGGAATACATTAACTCAGAAGAAGTGAAAGAAAAATTGGGCATTCCCCGCCGGGAAAAACTGGAATGCCGTCTGTTGGCACAGGGAGAATATAATATTAATTATGTGTTCGTGCATCCCTTGTCAGAGAAAAAATTGATTCTCAGGGTGAATACAGGCAGTCAGATGCATTTAGAGAATCAAATCGAATATGAATACCATGCGTTGAAGCTATTGGAAAATTCAGGCAGGACTCCCCGTGCCGTCTATGTAGACGGAAGCAGGGAGAAAGTGGAATATGGCGTCATGGTGATGGAGTTCCTCGAAGGGCATGCTCTCGACTACCGTCAGGAAATGGAATGTGCGGCGCAGTGCCTTGCGGACATTCACAGTGTTCCGGTGTCAGAGGATGCAGGGCTTATTATGCCAGAGAACCCGCTGCAGGCGATTCTGGACGAATGTAACGAGATGGCAGAGACTTACTATCATTCCCCTCTTGGAGATATGTCAAAAAAACAGATGATAGGGCGGATGCTAAAGAGCGGGCAGCGGATGTTGAATCAAGTTTCCGTATCTGGCGGATATCGGTGCTGTATCAATACGGAGCTGAATTCCGGGAATTTTTTGATCAATGGTAAGGGGAAGGAAAACTATCTGGTTGACTGGGAGAAGCCGCTGTATGGCGACCCGGTGCAGGACTTGGGGCATTTCCTTGCCCCGACGACGACCTTCTGGAAGACGGACGTGATTCTTGGAGGGGAGGAGATGGACCATTTTATCCGGCAGTACAAAGATTCTGTAGAAGGCAGGTATGACGTACAGGGAATCGAAGAACGCCTGAAACTGTTTATTCCGATTACCTGCCTCAGAGGAATCACATGGTGTGCCATGGCATGGATACAATACCAGAATCCGGATCGCTTGATTTGGAACGAAGGAACCTTCCGCAAAATAGAAGCCTATTTAGAGGATGGATTTCTGAAGAAGCTAGAGACTTCATTTTTTGCTTGACTTTTTCCGATTATGGACGTATTCTAAATATGTTGCATAGGGGTGCTTAGAATGGCTGAGATGTATGCAGAGCATACGAACCCTTCAAACTTGATCCGGGTAATGCCGGCGTAAGGAAAGGAGAATTTCATAATGTCACAAACTAATTCTGTCACAGGCAGGAGTGCGTCTTCTGCCGTCAAAAAGCTCGTTTTTTCTGCAATGGGAATCGCACTTGCAATGGTTACTTCCTATATAAAGGTATGGGAGATGCCAATGGGCGGTTCGGTCACGCTATTATCCATGCTGTTTATTTGCCTGATTGGTTATTGGTTCGGAGCCGGTTACGGAATCCTCACCGGGGTCGGATATGGCTTCCTGCAATTTATTGCAGACCCCTATATGATGTCCATTCCACAGGTACTTTTTGATTATCCCCTTGCTTTCGGTGCATTGGGATTGTCGGGATTTTTCAGCGGCAGGAAATATGGGCTGCAAATAGGTTATGTTGTAGGCGTGTTGGGTAGATTCCTGTGCTCAACGCTGTCCGGCGTGTTCTTTTTCGCCGCATATGCGCCGGAAGGAATGAATCCATGGGTGTATTCTTCCCTGTACCAAGGAAGTTACCTCGGGGCAGAAGGGATCATAACGCTGGCGATTATATCCATACCGCCTGTGGCAAAGGCGTTGGATACGGTGAAGAGACAGGCGATGTAATTTTTTAGAAAAAGATGGGGCAGTTGGGAGATGTTTCTATTTCGGCATCACGGACTGCCCCATTTTTTCTTTTATATATTAATAAAATCTATAATTGAATTAACATATATTTTTTTTCAATTAGACGCGTATATTTTCCCATGATAATATAAAAAAGCAAAAATTCTATATGTATTTATTTACAGAAAGAGGGGAAATATCTTATGAAGAAGTTGTGAATAACAGAGCAGAAAAAAAAGAGCTGGATAGGGAAAGCAATCATCGTATTGCTGTTCGCCGCGGCAATACTTGCATACATGTGGATCCCATCCGTGCATGACTTATACAATGAGATTGCCCGGATGTTTGCCAGCGGTGATTTTACCGTGGTACGAAACTTTGTGGAATCTTACGGCGGGTATGCGGCGGCAGTGTCATTCGCACTGATGATCTTACAGTCTATCGCAGCGCCTCTCCCGGCATTTTTGCTGACATTTGCCAATGCGAACCTTTTCGGATGGTGGCAGGGAGCGATTCTTTCATGGTCCAGCGCAATGGCAGGGGCGACGGTCTGCTTTTTCATTGCGCGGATTTTAGGCCGCGACGTGGTGGAGAAGATTACCAGCAAGGCAGGGTTAAAACAGATTGACGTTTTCTTTGAGAAGCACGGGAGGTTGAGCATTTTGATTGCAAGGCTGCTCCCGTTCATTTCCTTTGACATCGTAAGCTATGCGGCGGGACTTACGTCCATGTCCTTCTGGAGCTTTTTTGTCGCGACAGGAATCGGGCAGCTCCCGGCAACGATTATTTATTCTTATGTAGGCGGTATGCTGACCGGAGGGGCGCAGATGCTTGTGACGGCGTTGATGATACTTTTTGCTTTGTCAGCGTTGATTGTACTTTTCAGACAGCTTTATGTGGAACGACAAAAGAAAAAAGAAGAATCATTTTTATGAGTGAAGGAGAGTATTCCATTATGAAAAAGAAACTATTAAGCGTATTATTAAGTGTGACAGTAGCAGCGGCTCTTGCTGTGGGATGCAGTTCCAATCCGGACGACGCAGAGAAAGCTCCGGAGAATACCGCGGATGAGCAGAAAGAGGATACCGATGCAGCGGATGATACATCAGACGATACCGCAGACGTAGAACCTGTGGAGCAGCGGACCGTGTATGTTACGCCGGAGTGGGTGAAAAGCGTCATTGACGGAAACCAGGCGGGCTATGAGGACGCCGTGATTGCAGAGGTCACATATACAGGCGTGCTGGATGACAGCGAGTCTTATAAGAAAGGACATGTCCCGGGGGCAATCCTCGTGGGAGATACGGAAGTGGAGGATGCAGAAGGAACGGAAGAGAAGCCCTATAATCTTCTTACGCCGGAAGAAGTTGAGTCTTATATGCTTTCCCACGGCATTACCAAGGATACTAAGGTCATCTTGTATGGTGAGGATGTTTCTGGTGTAGGCCGTGTGGCATACGCTTATCTCTGGGCAGGCGTTGAGGATGTCAAGATCTTGAATGGCGGCCTGAAGGCATGGGAGAAGGCCGGCTATGACCTGGAAACGGATGTGAATGAAGGAACGAAAGCAGATAGCTTCGGCACAACGGTTCCGGCCCATCCGGAATTCTGGGTATCCATTGAGGATGCAAAAGACAGGCTTGAAAATGATGACAACTTTAAACTGGTAAGTATTCGGAGCGAGGATGAGTGGCTCGGAAAGACAAGCGGCTATAACTACATTGAGCGGGGCGGCGAGCCGGAAGGCGCTGTGTGGGGCAAAGGCGCGCAGACTGCGTTCGACGTGGCTGATTTTACAGACGCAGACGGAGTTGTCAAGGATTTAGAGGGATTTAAGAAAGTATGGGAAGACTGTGACTTTACCCTGGACAACCATCTTTCCTTCTACTGCGGCACAGGCTGGCGGGCAACGGTTCCGTTTTTAGTGCTTTATGAAAATGGGTATGATGATATTTCCGTTTATGACGGCGGTTGGTATGAGTGGCAGATGAAGTCCGACTATCCGGTACAGGTAGGAGATCCGGCAAGCGACGACTGTGAGCATACGACGGTAAAGGAGCTGCCGACGGATAAAGCGGCTGCAGAATAATCGGACAGAACAGTATTATGTCGGGGGCTGTTGTACTAAGCAAGATAATTACAAGATATGGCTGTCATATATTGTATATTTTATGCTTAATGCGGCAGTCCCTTTCGTAATTTTTATTGAGGTATGGAGAATCTATGAAAAAAGTACTATATATCATCTCAGATCTATTGATAGCCGCATTGCTGGCGGGAGCATATATCGTCCAGTATTTTGCGAAACGTAAGCTGGGGATGAACCGCTGGATCGTGTTCAAGATTTCAAAAGTAAAAGAAGCGCTGCCGATCGAGATGCTGCGCTACGTGGCCGTGGCGGCAGTGCTTGCGCTGGCAGTCCTGGTTTTGCTCCTGTATGGAAGGAACAGGAAGGCATACCAGAAAATCGTTCTTCCAATGGTAATCGTGACGATTGTGCTTGCGGCAGGTTATCTTGGGTTTACGCTATATTTTTCACAGGAGCGAGTCCGCGCCTATTATCTGATGCTGCCGTTGATCGGTCTGGCAAATGTGGTGCAGTTGGCAAAGACTTTTACTGCGATGAAGCTCTGTAAGGTCAATGAGCCATGAAGAAATATATCAAAATCATAACGTTTGCATTCATTATCGTACTGATACTGGTGTTGAACCATTACTTCGGCTGGTCAGACTATCTGTCGGATGCGGATAATCTGATGTTCCTGAAGGAAACGGTGGAAGAGCACTTCCTGTGGGCGCTGTGCATCTATATTGTCCTTACCATCATCGGCTGCGTCGTGCTTGCGCTTCCGGGAATTACCTTTGCCGTTGCGGCAGGCATACTTTTCGGGCCGTTCATGGGTATCTTTGCGTGCCTGACCGCTACGACCCTTGGCGCCATGTTCGCGTTCCTTGTGGGAAGGTTCTTTCTCAAGGAATCCGTAAAGCCTATGCTTGAAAAGAACAGGCTGTTGAAGCGGCTTTTGTTCTCAGAGGACGGGAAGAGCGACATGATCGTACTTATGATCACGAGGATGGTTCCGCTCTTTCCCTATAATCTGCAAAATTTTGCCTATGGGATCACGGATATCGGATTCTGGAAATATTCCATATTCACGTTTATCTTCATGCTGCCAGGAGTGTCCTTTTTTACCATTGGTTCGGCGGGGCTTACGGCAGAAGGGGACAAGTGGAAATACTTCCTGACTGCCGGAATCCTTGCAGTACTGGTGACGGCAGCCGGGATTCTGATCCAGAGAAAGTTTCTTGGGAATGTAAAGGAGGAAACAAAAGGAAATTAGATGAAACAGGCAATCATTTTATTTACAAGAGTCCCTGTGGCTGGACAGACAAAGACAAGGCTGATGCCATTTTTATCAGGGGAGGATTGTGCGGCGCTGCACAGCGAGTTCATCCGAAGCGCTGCACGGGCATGCCAGGGCGTGGATGCGGATCTTCTGGTGTATTACGCTTTGCCGGAGGCAGTGTGCCCGTCTGGGGCGAGAAAGAATGACGGGGCGTGTATTGGAACGCTTGCGAAGTTGACCAAAGGCTCTAAGGGTTTTTATCCCCAGAAGGGGGAAGGACTGGGGGAGCGGATGTCACAGGCCTTTGCGGAAGTTTTTGCGCTGGGATATGAGCGTGTGCTGCTTACTGGGACGGATATTCCCCAGATAACGGCCGATATTTTCCGACAGTCCTTCCGGGAGCTTGAGGAATACGACGCCGTAGTGAACCCCACGGAAGACGGCGGTTATTATCTGATTGGACTGAAAAGCGCCAGGGACGATATCTGGAACGTGCCTCATTATGGCACGAATACCGTATTTGAGGATACTCTCTGCCAGCTTGAAAAGGCAGGGCTTCGTGTCTGCGTCGGGCAGACATTGAGAGATATTGATACAAAGGAAGATCTGATGGCATGGTATGGGGCTGACCGCTGTATCCACTGCGGGGCATGTACAAGGAGCTGCCGTTTTCTTGAGAAGTATGGGATCGATCTGGAAGGGTTTGCGAAACGGCCCGAGCTTGCATATTCCTGCTTCCTGTGCGGCAGGTGTAAGGCGGTATGCCCTAAGGATATTGACGGCGCGCGTATGGCAGTCCTTATGCGGCAGATGCGTGAGGACAGAGCTTCCTATCAAGGTCTTTTGTGGGAGAAAAGCCCCTATAAATTCGCCAATTACCGGAAGGGATGGAAAAAGTCTGTTTTTTTCCCGGGATGTAATTTTACCGCATTTTATCCCAAGACCACGAAATATCTGGAACGTCTCATGAAAAAGCATGGGATAGGGACAGTCTATGACTGCTGCGGGAAACCGGTCTATGAGCTTGGGCTTAGGGAAGATTCGGAAGATGGCCTTGACCGGATTGCCGCCCGTCTGAAAGAACAGGGAGTGGAGGAGTTGATCGTGCTGTGTCCCAACTGTTACCATTTTTTTAAGGACAGGCTTGAGGTTTTGATGGTGACAGTCTATCAGAAGCTCAGAGAACTGGGCGAAGGAAAGCCTGTGAAAAAAGACAGGATTCCCATTTACTATCCATGTCCGGACAGAGATCAGAAGGAAATGTTCCAGGATGTCTGCCAGTTTTTGGAAGGGGAGGTAACGGAGCCGTTTTGGAAGGTTCAGTGCTGTGGGCTGGGTGGCTGCGCAGGCGTGAAGGAACCTGAGCTTTCACGGGAAATGGCGGAGTCGGCGAAGGATTACGGCGATGAGCTGTATACTTATTGTGCTTCCTGTATCAGTAATTTCAGGAGAAAGGGCATGGAAGATGCGCACCATATCCTGCCGTTGATTTTGGGGATTGAGGAAAAGGTGCCTCTTGGGATACAGCCATTCATGAATCGTGCAAGGAGAAAATTATTGTAGATGAAGGTTTCAATTATTATTCCAATCTATAACGAAGAAACGACAATCCGAAAACTGCTTGGATCTCTTGAGCCGGTGAAAGAAAAAGCGGAGATTCTTTTCGTGGACGGCGGGAGTACGGACAGGACATTGCAAATGATACCGGAAGGATATACGGTGCTTCAAGGAGCGAAGGGGCGGGCAAGGCAGATGAACCTCGGTGCAAATAAGAGCAGTGGGGATGTGTTGTTCTTTCTCCATTGCGACAGCGAACTTCCGGCAGATGCCATAGAGCAGATTGAGGCGGTCATGGAGCAATACCGTGCAGGGTGTTTTGGGATTGCGTTTCATTCTAAAAATATCTGGATGAAATGCTGCCAGCTCATTTCCAATCAAAGAATTAAGGACCGGAAGATCATGTTCGGGGATCAGGGAATCTTTATCCGGCGGAAACTATTCTTTGAGATAGGCGGGTTTCCGGATCTGCCCATCATGGAAGATTACCAGTTTTCCCTTACGCTCAAAGAGATGGGGGTCAGGCTCGGGATTGCCGGGAAGCGGATCTATACTTCTGACAGGCGGTTCGCCAGAGGCGGAAGGCTTCGGGTAATGTGGAAAATGAACCGTCTGCGCGCGATGTACAGAAGAGGCGTGGATATTGAGAAGATTGCAGAGCTGTATAGGGATGTGAGGTAATAGAGGAGATGGGAACCGGCATGCCGGGAGACGGCGGAGGTTTGGCTTGGCACGCCGCAAGGGACTGTGTACTGTCTGGTGATGAGCAGGGAACAGACAGACGAAGTCTGAAAAGATTTTGGCAGGAATCGCGAAAGTCCATTGCGTCCTGCCTTTTTATATGGTATACTTCTTACATAAGAATCTTAAAAGGTGTTCACCTTTTATTTTCTATCCGACAGTTCGCCGGATTATTCAATCATTATTTTAAGTATGCAGATTATGAGATTCTTAATATTGAAGATTTTGTTATCAGACATCAATGATTTCTTTTGAAATCCTGCTTCTCTATGTGTATGTTTCATGATATGATGAATCTATACAGTAAAAGTCTTCCTAAGAGAATTCTTTGCCACCCTTAAAGGTGAGCTGATAAGCATACATGACCATGGTAGTCGTTGACATGAAAGGTCCGCCGCCGGTCATGGTACACACGATATCGAACACCTGCATGGAGCTGATAATTGCCAGAAACATAAGTTAAATGAGCTGAGCCTTGACAACATCATCGACCTTGGGCGTGCCGTTGAGGAACTGGGGAATCAGATTCCGATTGCGGGAAATATAGATCCCGTGGAAGTGGTGATGAATGGCAGCAGGGAGGAAATCCATAGGGAGGCGCTAAGATGTATTGAGATTGGACAAAAGGCAGAGAAAGGGTATGGGTTGGCCACCGGGTGCGATGTGCCGGAAACAGCGAAACCTGTGCAGATTGACTGGATGATGGAGGCGGTCAGGGAATACTGCCGCTAAAATAGCATATACTGAGTATAAGCTTCATTTTGCTTGACTTCTGTAAAAAGTCATTGTAAAATAAGCTTAGTGATCGTACTGGGGAAACTTGTGAAGCCCTCAGTCCGGAAGGCTCCTGAGGGAGCCTTTCGTTATATTTTGATAATGCAATCCTTGGTGTAATATGGATAGGACAGGAGGGAATCGGAACGTCAAAGACCTTTAAATCATATGAAGATTTGTTAGAAATCTTACAAAAAGATAAAAATCTGATAATCGATGATATAAGTTATGCAAGACGTATTCTAGCGAAGACGGGCTATTTTTCTCTGATTTCTGGTTATAAATCTATTTTTAAAAATCCAACTACCGGAAAATTTAAAGATGGTACTACTTTTGAAGACATATATAGGCTCTATTTATTTGACAATGAATTGAGAAGTATATTTTTGAAATATATACTCATCGCCGAGCATGGTATAAAATCTTCATTAGCATATTATTTTACGGAAGCATATGGAGAAGATCAAAAAGAATATTTATCGATGGAGCATTATATGGTGACAAAATCAACACAGTGCGATGTACGGAGGATGATAAATATTCTTTCTTACAATATTACACATAGAAGTGACTATACGTTTATAACACATTACAAAAATCAGCACAAAAACGTGCCGTTGTGGATTATGATTCAAGTATTGACGCTTGGACAGCTTTCGCATATGTTTGATCTGCTAAAAGCAAATGTGCCCATTAAAATGTGTTGTAGTTATCATGATGTTGGACGGAAAGATATGCACTCTTTCTTATCTGTTATGACAAAACATCGAAATGTCTGTGCTCATGGAGAGCGTTTTTATAATTATGTTACAAAAGATAGTATTACAGATACGTTGCTTCATAAAAAGATAGAGATATCACGGGAAAAAGGACGTTATCAGAAGGGGAAGACAGACATTTTCTCTGAGGTGATTATTTTAAAATATCTTTTAGATAAAGAAGATTTTCATAATTTTTATTATGAACTGATACGTTGCTTCAAAAAATATCGTCCGAATGAGAAGATAATGAATATTATGGGTTTTCCTGAAAAATGGATGGCTATCATACGTTTAAAATTATAGAATAGAGACAGGGGATTTGCGAGTAACATTTTGAGTGTATGGAGGGAAACATAGTTTGTCCCCCAAAGGAGAAAGAATGAGATGAAGATAGAAGAAATAATGGAACGGATTCATTTACCCGAAGAAGCACGCGGGCTGGTACGTAAAGAGCGGATAGACGAGAATGAATATGGCGTCTGGAAGGAGAAGTTGTATCAGGATAGCCGGCGCTTTATCGGCGAATGGGAGAAAATGGACGCACGTTTCTCATGGGCGTTGGAATTTTATCTGAAACTGGCAATGGATACCTATGAAGAATACCAAAAGAAAGGGTATGCAGACAAGATATTTGACCAGACCTTTTATGATATTACAATCTGGTGCGGCGAATGTTACCGGAAGCACGGCGTCTACGGTCTGGAAGAACTTATGTGGCTTGGGCAGTCCGTGAAGATGGAACTGTTCCGGCTTGGAAGATTACAGTTTGAGCCAATTCGTACCGAGAAGGATAGGAAGGGGAAGAATCAGCTTATTCCTGCGGGAACGAAGGCGTTAAGCGTACATATTCCTGCAGGGGAGCCGTTAGTATATGAGGAGTGCCAAAAGTCTTTCGCAGAGGCGAGAGCATTCTTCGGTGGGGAATATGGGGTGTTCGTCTGTGACTCCTGGCTGTTGTCCCCGCACCTGAAAGAGATACTGCCGGAATCAAGCAATATCATTCGTTTCCAGAATCTCTTCGAGGTGACAGAGGTCAGCTATGCGTATCCGCAGGCGGAACAGAGGATTTTTGGAGATGTACTTGAAGATAAGCGGCAGTATCCGGAGGATACATCCCTTAGGCAAAGGGCGAAAGCGTATGTGCTCGCCGGACGTGATCTTGGAATCGGCGCGGGATTTTTTGTAACCTTTTGAGAATTTTCTCACACTAACAGATGTATGGAAAAAGACGTCTCAGTAATGTATAGATATATTCGATAGGTTAATTCCATATATTTATATTATCAATTTAATAACGGGGAAGATTATGGTTAAAATGTCAATAGCGCAGAGGATACGGAGGTAAGATGCATATGTTTAAACAGAAAGAAGTTAAGTATGAGATGAAATTATTAAGCTCTCTGGTCAAGGTGTTTCAGGACGAGACTCCGGTATACCAGCCGGAATGCCTGAAACTCAGCGCCTTGTGGGGAGAGACGGTATCTTTTCAGGCGGCATACACAGGAGATTATTTTATGCGGGAGCGCCTGGACGTTAAGGTCGTGTCTCCGATTGAAAAATGGATTCGCGTAAGGACTGTGGAACAGGTCCCGGTGGGACGGGCGACCAACGGGATTGTGGATGATAACTATCTGAAAACCACTTCCGGGCTGTACCCGGATCTTCTGCGGGACTTAAAAGACGGAAAGGCTATCGTATGTTCCCATCAGTAGAGGAGCCTTTGGATTGATGTGGATGTGACGGAAGAAATCGAAGCCGGAGATTATGAGATTGAAATTCAGTTACAAAAGGAAGGAGAAAACGTGTGTTCATCTGTCATGAAGCTGTCGGTAATCGGCGTTACCCTTCCGAAACTTGGAATCATGCACACGGAGTGGCTTCACGTGGACTGTCTTGCAGACTATTACCATGTGGAGGTATTTTCGGAGGAACACTGGAAACTTCTGGAAAATTATTTTCATGAATATGTGCAGAGAGGCTGCAACATGATGCTTGTCCCGCTGTTCACATTGCCGTTGGATACTGCTGTGGGACTTGAGCGGACGACGACCCAGCTGATTGAGGTGGAAGTAAAAGACGAAGAGTACCGGTTCGGGTTTGACAAGTTAAAACGCTGGATAGATTTGTGTAAAGACTGCGGGATTGAATATTTTGAGATGTCCCACCTCTTCTCCCAGTGGGGAGCGAAATATGCGCCTAAGGTTGTGGCAATGGTAGATGGGAAGGAAGAGAAGATTTTCGGGTGGCATACGCCAGCTGTGGGCGAGTACACAAAATTCCTGCAATGTTTCCTGCCTAAGCTCACCAACAAGCTGCGGGAGTGGGAGATTGCAGAAGTAACATACTTCCATATCTCCGACGAGCCGCGGGAAGCGCATCTGGAGAGTTTTAAAGCCGCGAAAGAGTCGCTTGGGGACCTGCTTTATGGTTTCCATACTTTTGACGCGCTGTCAAGCTATGAGTTCTACCGCCATGGGCTGATTGACAAGCCGATTCCTGGGAATAACGAGATAGAAGAGTTCCTGGGGCACGGGCTTACAGAGATGTGGACTTATTACTGCACCGGGCAGTTTTATGAAGTGAGCAACCGGTTTATGTCCATGCCGTCTGCAAGGAACCGGATTTACGGGGTACAGTTGTTTAAGTATGACATTATCGGAATCCTGCATTGGGGATATAATTTCTACAACAGCCAGTTCTCCATCGAACATATCAACCCCTATGAAGTGACGGACTCGGGCAATGCATTCCCGTCGGGCGACCCGTTCCTGGTCTATCCGGGAAGCGATGGGCATCCGGAAGAATCTATCCGTATGATGGTTCATTATGAGGCGCTGACGGATTTGAGGGCGCTTCGCCTGCTGGAATCTCTGGCTGGCAAGGAGTATGTGATGGATTTGGTGGAGGGCGAACTTTCGGAGCCGCTGACGTTTAAGAGGTATCCTAAGTCAGATATGTACTTGATTACCCTGCGCAACCGTGTGAACCGTGAGATTGCCCGGAGAATATAGAAAGATAGGGAACAGACAGACGAAGTCTGAAAAGATTCTGGCAGGAATCGTGAAAGTCCATTGCGTCCTGCCTTTTTATATGGTATACTTCTTACATAAGAATCTTAAAAGGTGTTCACCTTTTATTTTCTATCCGACAGTTCGCCGGATTATTCAATCATTATTTTAAGTATGCAGATTATGAGATTCTTAATATTGAAGATTTTGTTATCAGACATCAATGATTTCTTTTGAAATCCTGCTTCTCTATGTGTATGTTTCATGATATGATGAATCTATACAGTAAAAGTCTTCCTAAGAGAATCCGAGTATTCTGCAGATGAAAGGAGACTTTTTATGAATAAGACACAAAATGGAATGCAGACACAGACAGATTTTATTATGTCCCCGACCGTTGATGTATGTTTTGCCGGATTAATGGAAAATCCTGTTGTACGGAAAGGATTCTGTGCGGCTGTTATGCGGGTTCCGCCGGACCTGATTGGTGAGACAATGCTTGTTCCTACACATCTGCGCAGAGAGAATGCCCAGGATAAACTGGGAATTTTGGATGTTCTGGTAAAATTAAAAGATGGGACACATATCAATCTGGAGATGCAGGTGAGATATTTTGAGTTCTGGGATGAGAGGGCGCTGTTTTATCTCAGCAGGATGTTTTCCGGGCAGTTAGAATACGGGGATTCTTATGAAAAATTAGGGAAATGTATCCATGTCAGTATTTTGGATTTTGTACGCTTCCCAGAGGATGAGAAGTGTTACCGTACCCTGCATTTTAGAGATGATGAGAGTAGTGAGCTTTATAATGATAAGATGGAGATTCAGATTCTGGAACTTAGGAAGTTGCCGGAGGAAGTGCGGACAGGGGAGGACATTGTGGATTGGATGCGTTTCTTGAAAGGAAAAAGCAGGGAGGAGTTTGAGCGGATGGCAGAAACAAGCGTATATTTTGGAGAAGCATATGAAGCGTTGCAGCGATTAAGTGCGGATGAACGGAGACGATTGGAATATGAAGAACGGGATAAGGCGTTGAAAGATTATAATACACAGATGAGCAGTGCGCTAAGGCAGGGGCAGAAGATTGGAGAAGAGATAGGAGAGAATGCCGGTATTCATTTAGTATGCAATGTATTGAATTTGCATGCACAGGGAAAATCTGTCGAGGAAATTGCAGCAGTATGTAATTCGAGCATTGAAAAAGTACAGATGATCTTACAGAATGTAAAAAGCATTTTTCAGAAGAGGATTTAAAGACTGGGTTTCTTAGAGGAGCTGCCCGTATCTTACAGAATAAGAAGTGAGAGACCGCACGCCCTCACGGTGTCTTACTTCTCCATATCATCCCTTCAACCCATTCAGCGCGACCCCCGCCTCGAATTTTTACTGGAGCAGCAAATAGAACAGAAACGGCGGCATAAACGTATCACCGCACATGCCATCGAAAGTCCCACATCCACATCATACTGTGCCTTCATGGCAGTGTGCGCATCACCAGAGGCAGAATGACAGACCACAGAATCCTTCGGTTGGAAGCTCCGTCAATCCGGGCAGATTCCAGCAGTTCATTGGGGATGTCAAGAATCGCCTGCCGCATAATGAACACATAGATAAGTACAAGAGATAATTAACGGCATATGGGAGGATGGACGATGAAGATTCAAAAACACAAGTGGCACATAGGAATCCACCGTATCGGTTTTTATCCGGTACAGTGGATTTTTTGTAACTTTTTCTGAAATTTTCCCCACTAATAGATGTACGGAAAAAGACGTCTTTTTGAGAAAAGTAAATAAAGGAGAAGTGTAATGAGTGCAGAGGAACAGATACGGCTTGTGAAAAAAGCAGTAAAGGGAAATCCGGACGCATATGGTACATTGATTGCAGAGCATCAGGAGTATTTGTATAAAATGGCGTATTTATATGTACGCAATGAGGAAGCCGCCCTGGACGTGGTGGGTTCTGCAATACTGAGCGCATACCAAAGCATACGCACATTGAAGGAACCGGAGTATTTTAAGACTTGGCTTACCAGGATTCTTATCCGCACGGCGTTAAACGAGCAGAAGAAAGTGGTCTATTACAGTGAATTGGACAATGTAGTGATTTCGCAGCGGTATACGGGAGTATCGTTGGAAGAAAAATGCGATTTAAATTCTGCCATCGGGCAGTTGTCCGAAAAATATCGCACGGTCATCTATCTGAAATATTTCAGCGAGTTCACGATAAAAGAAATCGCATTTGCCATGGACGCGCCGGAAGGTTCGGTAAAAGCATATTTAAGCCGCGCGAGAGAGGAATTAAAACGAATATTGAAGGAGGATTATCTATATGCAAATTAAATTTGACGATATCAGCGTCCCGACAGAGAAACTGAATCAGGTAGTCGCACAGAATCTCTATGATATAAAAATCCAGTATAAGAAAAGGCGGCAACGGAATCATTTGTTCAGGGGGATGGCGGCGGCAGCCATTCTGTTTGCAGCAGGAGTCTGTTTTACCAATCCGGCGCTTGCGGCGAAGCTGCCCTTGATTGGCCATATTTTCGAGAAGGTTCAGGATGAGATGATGTTCCCAGGGGATTTTGACGAGGTAGCGGAACCGGTAACGGAAGGAAATGTCAGCGAATCCCAAGGCGTTACAATCACATTGTCGGAAATCTACTGCGACCCAAGGGCGATGCAGGTTTCCGCAGTAATTGAGACGAAAGAGCCGTTCCCGGACAAAGTCAAAGAATCCAACATCCTATATGGGGATGACATCGGATATCGAATGGAGCTTGACGTGGAGCAGGATTTTGATTTTATGACGCCTTCTGGCAGTGAGGATGAATGGGAATGGACGCCTGTTGAGATGAGGGGAGAATATGTGGATGAGCATACCTTCGTCGGGGCAATCTATATTCCTTTTTGGGTCAGCCCGATAGCAAGATATACGGTTCCGGATACATTTCAGTGGAAATTAAAAGTGAGCGGGATACGGAATCAGTATTATTCCAAGGCAGGAACATGGGAATTCAAGACGGACGTGACGGTTGACCGGTCACAGATGAAAGTGGTTGAGGTCAATAAAAGCGCGCCGAACGGCGAGATCATCAAATCAGTGACTATGACGCCTACAGAGGTATATGTGGACGCCGTCCATGACGACAGCCGGGAGATTGGGAGTTATGAAGAACTCCAGAGCGTCATGCTGGATGCGGACGGCAGGCACATCATTGATAAAGTGTGGACATTTTCGGCAGAGCAGTACAATGTGTCGAAAATTACGATTTACTATTTCCGCGCCGAGACAGACGAGGCATATATGGAGATACAGGAAAAATTAAACGACGAGTCATTTCAGGATCAGCTTGTGGAGTATCTGGAGGAAATATCGGTCGAAAAGATAGAGATTGATTTGAGTGATGTATAGATCTATTAAATAGATTAATGGTAACAGAGCGATGAATATTAGAGAGAGGATTATCCTCTCTCTTTTGCCAGGGAGAATACATTGACAATTATTAAAAGCATTTAAGAGGGGATACGCATATGCTCCTTCCGGTAACGGCTGGGGGAGCATCCCATGTACCGCTTAAATATCTGCCCGTAATACGCGGGGGTGGAGAATCCTGTCATGACGGAAGTCTTCGTAACGCTCTCCCCCTCCCGCAGAAGCGAAAGGCTGCTCTGCACACGCAGGAACAGGATATAGTCAAAGATCGTCATTTTCATATATTTCTTAAAAAAACGGCAGCATTCGCTTTTGCAGATGTTCACATGCTCCGAGATTTCATCTAACGTCAACTCCTGTGTATAATGAGCCTGAATATAGGAAAGGATTTCTTTCAGCCTTGCCAGATGCTTCTGGGGCTGCTGTTCGCTGACGGGAAGGGAACAGTAATATCGGTATAGGCTTTGCCAGATGCCGGCGAGGATGAGATGCACCTGCAATTCATAGTCCGCCGGCGGATTCTGCGACATTCGGTAAATCTTTTGGAGCTGTCCAATCACATTCTGATGCCATTCCACGTCTTTTTGGAGTTTTAAGGAATGCCAACTCTCGTTGGCAGTGATAAAATCCACATATTTCGTCTGGAGCAGGCTGTTCTCGTACCCGTAAATGAATCTGGGATGGAAGGTGACGGACAGATAGTTACAGTCCTTCTGCTCTACCATATAGCCGGAATGGAGGGCGTTGCTGTTGCAGAATAAGCCTTCCCCCTGAGAAAGCAGGTTCTTCTCATTATTCACAAAATATTCGATTTGCCCGGACATGACCCATGTAAGCTCGATTTCCGGATGCCAGTGCCAGGGAAATGAATTCTGTTCGTATGCCTGAATCTTCTCGAGGCTTACGTGGACCGGAAATTCATAGTTCCCGTGTTTTTTGATTTCTTTCTGGTCTTTTTCTGTTTGCAGCTTCATAGCAAAACCTCATTTCCTCAATATATTGATAATATTATCAAATATTCTTATTGTATCCCTTGGCAAATCTCATTATAATTATAAAACAAATAGGGCAGATATGCAATCCGTCTGCACTACGGATTGGTAAATAACAAAACGGAGGATACGATGATGAAGGAGAAATTAATTCAGCAGTTCCAAGATCTATACAAAGGGGAAGGTGAAATCAGGGCTTACTTTGCGCCGGGGCGTGTGAATCTGATCGGAGAGCACACAGATTATAACGGGGGGCATGTATTTCCCTGTGCGTTGACATTAGGGACATATGGAATCGTAAGGAACAGAGAGGACAGGAAACTCAGGTTCTACTCTGCGAATTTTGACAAGCTGGGCGTCATTGAGACGAGCCTTGACGAGCTGGTTTCGGATCCGAAGGCAAATTGGACGAATTATCCCAAAGGCGTGATGTGGGCGTTCGAGAAACGGGGATATAAGCTGGCGCACGGCCTGGATATCCTGATTTACGGAAATATCCCCAACGGTTCCGGACTGTCTTCTTCCGCGTCCCTAGAGGTGCTGACAGGAATCATATTGAAGGATACTTTTGGGTTTGATAATGTGTCCATGGTGGATATCGCGCTGATCGGCCAGGATTCGGAGAATAATTTCAATGGCTGCAACTGCGGGATTATGGATCAGTTTGCCAGCGCAATGGGCAAGAAGGACCACGCCATTTTCCTGGATACCAATACGCTTCATTATGAGTATGCGCCGGTAGCGCTTGAAGACGCGAAGATTGTAATTACCAACAGCAAGGTAAAGCACAGTTTGGTGGACTCTGCGTATAATGACCGGAGAAATGAATGTGAGACGGCTCTGAAAGAGCTAAAGGCCGTGACAAATATTTCTTCCCTTGGAGAATTGTCAGAGGAAGCGTACGAGGAGCATAAGGACGCAATTAAGGATGCTGTTCGGCAGAGACGGGCAAAACATGCCGTCTATGAGAACCAGAGGACGATCCGCGCCGTTGAGGCTTTGAAGAACCAGGATGTAGAGCTGTTCGGAAAGCTGATGAACGCATCCCATGAATCCCTGCGGTATGACTATGAGGTTTCCTGTGAAGAGATTGACATCCTTGTGGATCTTGCCCAGGCGATGCCGGGTGTGCTTGGCTCCCGTATCACGGGCGGCGGTTTTGGCGGCTGTACCGTCAGCATCGTGAAGAATGACGCTGTGGATACATTTGTCAGCGAGATTGGGAAGGCATACAGAGAGAAGGTAGGGCATGACGCGGAGTTCTATGTTGTAGATATCGGGGACGGCGCAAGTGTAATTTAGATTTTGGCAGCATAAGGAGAAGAGAAAATGTTAAGTGAAAATATCAAAAAATTAGTAGAATACGGTATTCAGACTGGCTTAACCCCTGAGGAGGAGCGAATCTATACGACGAATCTCCTGCTGGAAATGTTCCATGAAGACGACTATGAAGATGCTGCGTTAGACACGGACGAGATCGAGTTGGAATCTGTGTTAAAGGAGCTTCTGGATGAAGCGGTAAAGCGCGGCATTATCGAGGACAGCATCGGATACAGGGATTTATTTGACACGAAGTTAATGAACTGCCTTGTCCCAAGGCCGGCACAGGTACAGGCGGCATTTGCGGAAAAATATAAGGCGTCCCCTAAGGAGGCGACGGATTACTATTACAAACTGAGCCAGGACAGCGACTATATCCGCCGTTACCGCGTAAAAAAAGATATGAAATGGAAAGTGGATTCCCCTTACGGCGAGATTGATATTACCATCAACCTGTCAAAGCCGGAGAAGGACCCTAAAGCAATCGCGGCGGCGAAACATGCCAAGGCGAGCAGTTACCCTAAGTGTCTTTTGTGCATGGAGAACGAAGGATACGCCGGACGCCTGAACCATCCGGCGAGGGAGAACCACCGGATTATCCCTGTCACGATTAACGACAGCAAATGGGGATTCCAGTATTCTCCGTATGTGTACTATAATGAACACTGTATCGTATTTAACGGGCAGCATGTCCCGATGAAGATAGACCGGGCGGCGTTTATCAAGCTGTTTGATTTTATTAAGCAGTTCCCGCATTACTTCCTTGGATCCAATGCGGATCTTCCAATTGTGGGAGGCTCTATTTTAAGCCATGACCATTTCCAGGGCGGAAACTATACGTTTGCCATGGCAAAGGCGCCTATTGAGAAGTCTGTGACGATTCCGGGATACGAGGACGTGGAGGCAGGAATCGTGAAATGGCCGCTGTCTGTGCTGCGAATTAGGAATCAGGATGAGAAGCGGCTGATAGATCTTGCAGACCATGTTCTGGGCGCCTGGAGGGGATATACGGACGAGGACGCATTCATTTTCGCAGAGACGGACGGGGAACCCCACAATACGATTACGCCGATTGCAAGGAAAGTAGGAGATACATACGAGCTTGACCTGACGCTTAGGAATAATATCACGACAGAAGAGCATCCGCTGGGGGTTTATCATCCTCATGCCCAGTACCATAACATCAAGAAAGAGAATATCGGGCTGATTGAGGTCATGGGGCTTGCGGTGCTTCCTGCAAGGCTGAAGGAAGAGATGGAGATTCTGGCAGATTATCTGGTGGATGGCAAGGATATCCGAAGCAATGAGAAGATTGAAAAGCATGCGGATTGGGCGGAAGCATTCCTGCCTAAGTATGACGGCATCAACAGGGAGAATGTGATGGATGTACTGAAGGAAGAGATCGGCATCACATTCACGCATGTGCTGGAGGATGCGGGTGTGTATAAGTGTACGGAAGAAGGACGCGAAGCCTTTATGAGATTTATCCGTACATTATAAAATGGAACAACTATTTAGGGTTGCCGGGAAACATTTCCGACAGCCCTTTTTACATCAGATACGGAGCAGCCATCTCACAGACGAATACGACAACGCAGCATAACGCGGCGATCCCCATCATATTAAGTCCCTTCCAGGCGGCAGCAACGCCTGCGGTAAGGGCCAGAATGCCTGCAAGAGGAAGCTTGGGCGCAGTGATGATCGCGGGAAATGTCATTACCGACAGCGTCACATACGGAACGTAATAGAGGAATGACCGTATAAAAGGATTCTTGATCTTTCTCCGTATGAGAGTCAGCGGGAGGACACGGATCAGGAAGGATACGGCCGCGGCCACAAGTATGTACAGGTAGATATTGTGCGTCATATTCTGCTGCCTCCTTCCTCTCTATTATCGGTATCAAAGCCGTCGTCGTCCTTTGACGGGAATAAGGCGGCGGCAACTCCTGCGATGATCACGGTGAGAAGACTGATCTTCATACTGTCAGACATCCGGTCAAGCTGCGGGATCTTAGATACGGCGAAGCTTGCAAGAAAGCTTGCGATCACCACGCCGCCTACGATCTTATCCGTTCTGGCTGCAGGGATGATGATGGCGATAAACATACCGTATAGCGCTACGCTTAAGGCGCTGACGATAGATGCGGGCAGGATGTTGCCTGCGACGATCCCCAAAGCGGTGCCGAGCGACCAGCCAGGGAGGGCGATCGCCATCGCGCCGTAGTTGTAATAGGGGTTCAGTGCGCCGATCCTTCCGATGCTGATCCCGAAGATCTCGTCTGTGATTCCAAATCCTACCAGGAATCGGTGCGCGTTAGAGGTGCCCGGGTCAAACCGCTGGCTCAGCGCACAGCTCATCAGCATATAGCGGATATTGGTGATCAGAATGACAAATGCCATCTCGATATAAGGTGCATTTGCCATGATAACGGTAAATTCAGCATATTCTCCGGCGGAGGCATGGTTTAACAGGCTGGATAAGAATCCCTGAACAGGATTCAGTCCGGCCTTTTTTGCTACGATTCCCAGAGAAAATGCTACGGCAAAGTAGCCAAGGGCAATCGGAATCCCGTCTCGGACTCCGTTGATAAATGCGTTCTTATTTCTATTCATATATAACTCCATTTGATAATTTTATCGTGCGTTTACAGTGAATGAAGATGATGTGAAGGATTCATGTGAAAATGTCTGTAAACATCTCCGTCCAGAGTCTTCCATGTGAAAAGCCCGTCCTCTA